>Ga0209633_10000822_pt1 | contig 34174 bp, 30 predicted proteins | sample Cruoilmetagenom1_FD_187290 | JGI IMG/M metagenome (GOLD analysis project Ga0209633, IMG submission 187290) | Oil polluted marine microbial communities from Coal Oil Point, Santa Barbara, California, USA - Sample 1 (SPAdes) (version 2) | ecosystem: Environmental > Aquatic > Marine > Oil seeps ... | reverse complement strand
AATCCAACAACAAAGATAGCAGTTAGGATGAAAGAGAGTGGAACGGCTAGATTGGATGTGTACAATTTATTAGGAGAGAGAGTTTTGGCAGTATTAGATAGAGAGTTATCAGCCGGTGTTCATGAAATAAATGTTGATGGTTCAAGTTTAGCAAGTGGAATTTATGTCTACAAATTATCTGTTGGTAATCAATTCTCTCAAATTAAAAAAATGAACTTAATTAAATAATAATTAACTCATTGGGGTGAGTCTATCTTTGGCTGAGATGACTCACCCTTTCCCCTAATCCCTTAGTAATCTTTTCAAATAATCTTTGTAACTAGAATTAGGATAGCTATTTGTTAATTCTATTAAGTCCTTTTTGCTAATGAAATTTTTAATGTATGCTATTTCTTCAATACAAGCAACTTTTAAACCTTGCCTATCTTCAATTACACCAAAAAAATTAGAAGCTTGCAAAAGAGATTCCGGTGTTCCGGTATCCAGCCAAGCTACACCTCTGCCAATTTGAACAACTTCAAGCTGATTATTTTCAAGATAAACCTTATTAACATCTGTTATTTCTAGTTCACCTCTATTTGAAGGGGTTAAATTTTTGGAGATGTCAACAATATTATTGTCATATACATACAATCCCGGAATCGCAAATTCGGATTTTGGTGATACAGGCTTTTCTTCTATTGAAATAGCCTTCCCTGCTTGATCAAATTCTACTATACCGTATCTTTCAGGATCATTTACTTTATATGCAAAAATTGTAGCACCAGCTTTATGTTGTTCTAATGTATTATATAAATAATCTAATTTACCATAAAAGATATTATCTCCAAGCACAAGCGTAACACTATCATTGCCAATAAATTCTTCTCCTATAATAAATGATTCTGCAATTCCATTGGGAGCTTTTTGAATAGCATATTCAATATTTAATCCTATAAACTTGCCATCGTTAAAAAGTTGTTTATAGAGTGGAATTGTTTTTTCATCAGAAATTATTAAAATATCTTTAATTCCACCAAGCATTAACACAGAAAGAGGATAGTAAATCAAAGGTTTATCATATAATAGAGCTAATTGTTTACTATATACTTTTGTTATAGGAAAAAGTCTTGTCCCTGCCCCTCCGGCTAATATTATTCCTTTCATATTGTTCAAATTAGTCACTTAGAAATTATTATAATATTTGATGCTATCAAATTATTCTTAGTATCAAAAATATCAATTTTATAATCTCCGATACTATTAAAATTATATTTAAAGAATGTATCACTCCATTCAGGGAGAATTTTGTAGATTTTTGAATCTATTAGTTCTTCATAACTGCTATCAGTGCTTGAACGTTTCCAATATTGCACACTAATAGTATCATGACCAAATGGCACATAATTATTCAAATAAATAAATGTTTGACCATCTGATTTTGATAATGATAGAGAAGTAAACGGATTAGTAGGTTTGCCATTAATGACCATTTCACAAAAAATAAATTGAGAGCCAATGTTTGAATAAGATGAACTTGCAAAATTATCACCCAAATATTCACCTTCAAATAACACTTCAATCTTATTTGTTGCTAGTCTGCTTTGCGATGAATTTAAAAAATAAACTTCATAAATTCCTTGTTCCTTAAATTCATAGCTAGTCACAGCCCAAGTATCATTTCCTTTTACTTCTAAAGATTTACTATCAAAAGGAGTGAATTTCCCATCCACAAACTTATCTACAAAAAGATATAACAATGGATCATTAAATTCATTTCCGTTATCAAGTAAAACATAAATTGCCGTTCCATATGGTTTAATTTCAAGTCTATTAATTGGGCCAACCGGGGTGCCATTTTCAGTATAACTTTCACAAAGATATAATTCTTGTGCAAACTGAAGACTAAATGATATTAGAAAAAGAATTAATAATGGAAATGTTTTTTTTATCATATAATAAATTACGAAAATTTATGATTTCCAAAAAGCCGGTGAAAAAATAACTAGTATTGTAAAAAGTTCTAATCTGCCTAATAACATTAAAAATGAAAGAAACCACTTTCCAATATCTGGAATATTAGCAAAATTATCAGTTGGACCTACCGTTCCTAAAGCTGGTCCAACATTTCCTAATGAAGTTGCAACGGCTCCAATTGCGGACATAAAATCTAATCCAAGAGAGGCCATTATAATAGAACCTAAAATAAAAATAAATATATAGAAAAGGAAAAAAGCTAATATGTTTGATATAATTTCTTGCGGCACGCTATGATTATTATATCTTACAGGAATAACAGCACGGGGATGAATTAGTCTTCTAAGTTCTTGAAGACTATTTTTAAATAATAAAAGATGTCTTACGATCTTGATTCCACCACCAGTCGATCCTGCACATCCTCCGCTGAATAAAAATAGGAAAAAAACAAGTAATAATAATGTTCCCCAAGTTTCATAATCTGCCGTGACAAAACCGGTAGTAGTTATCATAGAAACTACTTGAAATAATGAATCTCTAAATGAAGATTCGACACTTCCATAACTAGAAAAGAAGAGAACAGCGGTCATAAAAAGAGTCCAAAAAACTATAACCGATAAATAAAATTTAAATTCTTCATTCTTTTTTAAATTAGCAATCCTGCCATGCAGAATATGATAATGCAGAGTAAAATTTACCCCGGCTGCAAACATGAAAAATATAATCGTGTATTGTATAAAAGGGGATTGATAATATGCAATACTGGCTTGTTTTGTTGAAAAACCCCCAGTAGCCATTGTAGTAAAAGAATGGCAAACTGAGTCGAAAAATGTCATTCCGCCAGCAAATAGTAATAAGGCCTCTGTAAAGGTGAGCATTACATAAATACCCCACAGTCTCATTGCCGTTTCCCTAACTCTTGGATGAAGCTTATCTTTAGTAGGTCCCGGTACTTCTGCAACAAATAATTGCATTCCACCAATTCCTAAAATGGGAAGAATAGCTAATGAAAGTACTATCATTCCCATTCCACCTAACCATTGTGTAACACTACGCCAAAAAAGCAAGCCATGTGGTAAATCTTCAATATTATTTAATATCGAAGCTCCCGTAGTAGTAAATCCGGACATGGTTTCAAAAAAAGCATCCGTATAACTTGGTATTGAGCCATGAAAAACAAAAGGGAGTGCACCAAATAAAGATGTTACAATCCAACCAATGGAGACAACAATATATCCCTCACGCTTCCTTATTTCTTTATCTTTATTTTTTGTAAATAGGAATAGAAGCAATCCTATAAGAGATGTAGATATTCCGGTGAAAAATAATACGTTTACATCATTATCACCATAGTACAATGAAAATGGTATTCCAAGAAGCATAAAAATTCCTTCTAGTATTAGAAGGAATCCAACAAAATTAAGGATTACATTTTTTTTAATCATTATTGAAAGAATTTCTCAACTTTATGAATTGTACCTGGAAGTGAAAAAACTACAACTTTATCATTTGGTTCAATTTGTGAATCACCAACTGTAATATAAGCTTGATTATTTCTAATATACCCACCAATTATAGCATTTGGCGGAAATTTTAAGTTTTTAACCTGTTTCTTTGTCACTTCTGATTTTGGTTGAGCGATATATTCCATAACTTCCGCATCAATTCCTTGAAGTGTTGCTATGGATATTATATTTGCTTTTCTGATAAACTTAAGAATATTATTTGCTGCAATTAGTTTTTTATTGATAAGGGAATCCAAGCCTATAGTTTGAGTGAGCGGGATATAGTCTACATTATCAACTAAAGCAATCGTTTTAGTTACGCCCAAGTGCTTTGCCATTAAACAAGTTATAATATTTGTTTCCGCATCATGAGTTACAGCCACAAAGCCATCCATATCAATTATTCCTTCTTGAGCAAGTAAATCTAAGTCTCTACCATCGCCCTGAATAACCAATGTTTTGTCTAGATAGTCTGCAAGTTCCACAGCTTTTCCCATATCAGAATCAATAAGTTTAATATTAATATTACCTTCGAGCATTTTTGCCGCTATCCGCCCAATCTTTCCACCGCCAAGAAACATTATATTATTAAGTTTTGTCTGATCTTTGCCAACAAGCTTAATTATATGTTCTATACCTTCGTGGGTTGTTATTACAAATATTTGATCATTTGGTAATAGTATATCACTTCCTGATGGAACAATTGTTCTTATTCCTCTGTGAATTGCAACAACTCGGAAAGTTATTTCTTCAATTGTATGTGCAATTTCCCGAATTGTTTGACGAATTACTGGAAGGTTTGCATCTAATTTAAGTCCGATTAATGATAATTTCCCGTCTTCAAATTCAATAATATCAGTTGCGGCGGCACGCTGAATTAGTTTAACTAACTCTAATGCAGCGAGTTCTTCAGGGTATATTAAATGGTCAATTCCTATAGATTTAAATAGTTCTTGATTCTCTGTACTGACATATTCTGCATTTTCGACCCGAGCAACAGTTTTAGTAGCTCCTAATTTTTTTGCAATAATTGCAGTATTAACGTTAACCGACTCGGATGAGGTAACGGAAACTAATAAATCGGTTTTTTCACAGTTTGCTTTTTTTAAAATCTTTAATGATGTAGATGATCCGGTAATAGTTAAAACATCCATTGCAGAATCAACTCTATCTAAGCTGGTATTATCTATATCAATAACTGTAATATCATGGTTTTCGTTTGATAACTGTTTAGCTAAATGATATCCAACCTCGCCAGCACCAGCTATTATAATTTTCATAAAATTAACTGAAATTAGGAATATTATTTAATTAGAACCATAATAATAATAATAATTTATCCTATTGGACATAAAAAAGGGAAGCCTATTTTCCCTTATATTTATTTCTTTAGTCCGGAATTCTGGTAAATTCCACTTCCATTGATTGGAATTCTTTACCTTCGTAATTTAAATACATTTTTAGCACATATAAATTTTTATCGATAAAATTAATTGTTTCTCTAAATTTCATTTCACCCTTTGTCATTGGATCAACCATAGAGCCTGAATAATTTATTGTATTATTTTTTTCATCGTATTTTCCTTTTGCTATAGAAGTACCTGTTCCAAGGTTATCAATCCAAATACTTGTAAACATTTGAGAGGCGTTATCAAATCCTTCCAAATTCAATCCTTCCATTGGCATTCCCCATGCGGTTCCTGTTAGTTTAGATTGAAGATATCTCCCACCCATTATCATTTCATTTTGGGAAGTTCCTTCGGAAATTATAGGCTCGGCACCCGGTGTCATCCAAAAAGTTGTTTTAGTTTTCCATTTCCCAACACTTTTTGATAACATTTTATGAATTTTAGACGGCCTCATATATTCCATCCAAGCTTTTTGTTCTTCGGTCATCCCTGTTTCTTGTTGTGCAACTAAATTTGTATTAAAAATGAAGACAATTAGACATATAAAATTTATTTTGAATATATTTTTCATAATCATTCCTTTCTATTTAATGTTTTGCGGCTGTAATTTATACTAATAATTTGGAAAAAGTAAAAATTTTCTTTCAATAGGAAGTTAAAATATATTTTTTATAATTTAATAAGAAATTTCATTTATATATTAAATAAGGAAGACTTATGTTAGAATGGATGCCAAACCCGGAAGCTTGGGTTGCATTAGTGACTTTAACCTCACTTGAAATAGTCTTAGGCATAGATAATATTATTTTTATCTCAATACTTGTTGGGAGACTACCAAAAAGCGAAAGAAAAAAAGGCAGAACATTAGGACTAGCCTTAGCAATGATTGCCAGAATTTTGTTACTCCTTTCATTATCCTGGGTGATGGGGCTGACGACAAGTCTTTTTGAAGTATTTTCAATCGATATTTCTGGAAGAGATCTAATCCTTATTCTCGGAGGACTGTTTTTATTAGCAAAAAGTACTCATGAGATCCACAACAGTTTAGAAGGAGACGAGGAAACTCATGAATCAAAAGCTAAAGTGAGTTTTGTAAGTGTTTTGGTTCAAATTGCTTTATTGGACATCGTATTTTCATTAGATTCCGTTATCACAGCCGTAGGATTGGCAAAAGATATTGAAGTGATGATTTTAGCCATTGTAATTGCAGTTGGGGTGATGATGGTTTCTGCAAAAGCATTGGGAAATTTTGTAGATACACATCCAACAATTAAAATGCTTGCATTAAGTTTTCTAATTTTAGTTGGTGTTTCCTTAATTGGAGAAGGATTTGAAATGCATATTCCAAAAGGATATATTTATTTTGCAATGGCTTTTTCAATCGGAGTTGAGTTGTTAAATCTGAAAATTAGAAAAAATGCTAAATCAAAAATTAAACTCAGGAAAGCAATTGTAAATTAATTGCTCAACCCCCGTTTATAGGGGGTTGGAATTTAATTGTTTATTGAAGTTCCGCACCTTTTACAGTATCTATTATTGCAGCAGCAACTTTATATGGATCGGCATTTGATGCCGGCCTTCTATCTTCTAACCAGCCCTTATATCCGGATTCAACAGCTCCAATTGGTATCCTAATTGATGCGCCTCTATCGGAAACTCCATAACTAAATTGATCAATTGATTGTGTTTCATGTTTTCCGGTTAGCCTTAAATGATTGTTTTCACCATAAACCAAAATATGTCTCTCAATGGCTTCTTGAGTCCCAAATGCATCACATATTTTTTCATACGTTACTTTATCACCACAAGTTCTTAAGGTCGTATCGGAGAAATTTGCATGCATACCTGAACCATTCCAATCTCCTTCAACTGGTTTAGGATCTAGGTTAATTCTAATATTATGCTCTTCGCCAATTCTTTCTAATAAATATCTTGCCGCCCAAAGTTGATCTCCGGCTTCTTTTGCACCTTTTGCAAATATTTGATATTCCCATTGTCCTTTCATTACTTCAGCATTAATACCTTCAACATTAATTCCTGCTTTAAGACAAATATCTAAATGTTCTTCAACAATTTCCCTTCCAATATTATACTCTGCGCCGACGGAACAATAAAATGGTCCTTGAGGAGGAGGATAATAACCCGGAGCTGGAAAACCATAAGGGGTATGGTGATCTAAATCCCATAAAACATATTCTTGTTCAAATCCAAACCAAAAGTCATTGTCATCATCATGGATAGTTGCCCTTCCGTTTGTAACATGTGGAGTTTTATCAGGATTCAAAACTTCTGCAATTACTAAATATGCATTATCTCTTGCGGGATCTACAAATATTCTTACCGGATGTAATAATAAATCGGATGAACCGCCTTCTGCCTGATTTGTTGATGATCCGTCGAAAGACCACATTGGCGCATCTTCCACTTTTCCACTAAAGTTATCAACAACGTTAGTTTTACTTCTCATTTGCTGTGTGGGTAAATGTCCATCAAGCCAAATATATTCTAATTTTGATTTAGCCATAATTTCTCCTAGTTATATTTTTATGTTTGTAGTTTCTTTAATAGTTGATAAGACAAAACTTGTAACTGTTCTTACAACACCCGGCCATGATTGAATAACAGCCAGTAATTTTTCAAGATCGGATGTATTTTTAACTAAAACTTTTAGCATGTGGGAGCCTTCACCCAAAACCGCGTGACATTCCAATATTTCCGGGGTTTCATTAACATGTTCACCTAATTCTTCAAATTTTTTTGAAGATTTCATAAAAACCGTAATAAATGCCATTAAATCATAGCCAAAAGGTTGTCGATTAACTCTTGCATAGTAACCCTCAATAATATTTCGTTCTTCTAATTTTTTTAATCTTTCGCTTAAAGAGGGTAGGGAGAGTCCGACACTTTCGGCAATTACGTTTCGTTTAGTTCTTCCTTCCTTTTGTAAAGTGTTCAGTATTTTAATATCTATAGCATCCAACATAATGCACCTTAATATTTTAGTAATTATTTTAAATTTAACTGCAAGATTAAGGTATTAAACAAAAAAAAGCAAATATAATTTTTAGAATATCCAAAATTATTCTTTGTGATATAGAACAAATTAGTCATTATCATAGTTATTTTTTTAAATATGATGTTTAATATATTATTGTTATATGCGATGATTGGATTAGAATTATAATGTTTTATTTACTAATTGAGTGAATTAATGGAATCCATGATCGGAATTTTTAGCGTTTCCCTACTGTTTATTTTACTAATCTCATTAATTTATTTTTTAATGAAGAAAAATATTTTTTCAACGCAATCCAATCAAAAAACTAAAGAATCTGGGGTATTAAATGCTGAAAATGGAGAACATATTTCTGAATTCAACAAAAAAAATGAAGATCTGGATAAAGAAATAAAGTTTTTAAAGGAAAAAAATAGAAGATTACGCTTGAAAATAGATCAAATGAAAATGGTAATAAAAAATTTGGAAGAACAAAAATCTCAGTTAGAAAAAAGCGAACAAAGACTAAAGGATTTAAGAATACAAAAAGAGGAAACTCTTTCAATGGTTGCACATGACCTGAAAAATCCTGCATCAGCAATTAAAAATTTCGTAGAATTACTCGAATCATATGATTTATCAGCACAAGAACAACATGATGTTTTATCTGGTTTAATCGAAACTTCTTCAAGGTTGGTAAAATTGGCAGATGAATTTGCTAATGTTATTTCTGAAGAATATGTTCCATTCCAATTAAAAAAGGAAAATAAGAATATAAATAAAGTTATTGAAACTATTGTGAATATAAATAAAGTAAAAGCCAATGGAAAAAATATCGAACTCAAATTATACCAGCCTAAACTGGATTTGGAAATAAGAATTGATGAAGAGAAAATAAAGGAAGTTGTGGATAATTTTGTTGGAAATGCAATAAAATTTTGTCCGGAAAAAAGCAAGGTTGATATTACTACAAAGGTCTTTGAAAGCGAAGTTATGGTAGAGGTTACTGATAATGGATTTGGATTAACGGAAGATGAAGTTTCTCACGCTTTTGAAAAGGGCAGTAAGTTAAGCACAAAACCTACTGGAAATGAAAGTAGTTCCGGTCTGGGATTATGGATTGCCAAAAAAATTGTGGAAGAACATGACGGTAAAGTTTTAGTAAGAAGTAAAAAAGGATTTGGATCAACATTCTCATTTACGTTACCAATTTAATAACTCCCCAAATAAAAACACTTGATATCCATTTAATAATTATTAAATTCATACCAAGAAACACATAGAAAATTTTATTCAAAAAAATTAATACTTAGTCGAGTTTTTACTGCGTTATAGGTAGGAATACATTAATGAACTAATTTTAGGGAGCAAAATGAGACAGATAGTATTATTAATATTTTTATTTTCTACAATTTTTTTAGCCCAAACGGGTAAAACAGATCCGCTTAGAGGAAATTATAATCTTGGTAGTTCATCAGAAATTGTTATGTTTTGGCAAAATGGTAATGATGCGCAACATAAGGTTAAGCATCAAATAATTGATTATTATGGTACTTCAGGTCAATATTTTTTAGATACTGCTAATCGAGGTTCATTTTTGGCTGATTCGAACAATGCCTATGACGAAAACAAGAAAGATTATTTTGATGTTATTACCGGTGACTTTGATGGTGACGGTCTTGATGAAATTATTTCTGCATGGGAAACTGCTAATAACTCAATAAATATTGTAATTCCTCAGAATATAGATAAAACAAATTTAAGTTGGAACGAAGATTACGTTCTGAAACTTGAAAATATTCTTTATCCCGATCCAAACTTCTTTAGAGCTGTAAGATGTAGATTAATTAAAGGTTCATTTGATGGTGATGTTGAACCGGAATTTGCAATAGCTTTCTGGAATCAAGAAGGAAAAATAGAAATACGTGTATTTGATGTAAATCCAAATACATTAGAGCCAACGGAAATGGCTACAATAACAGATGTTTTTATTGATCCAACATTAAATAATGCTGGAATATATGATATTGCTGCAGGAGATTTTGATGGTGATTTTCGCGATGAATTTGTGTTGGTAACGTACCATGAACGAGATGATAACGATTGGTCGATGAATGTAAGGGTTTATGATTATATAGAAAACAACGGTAGTTTTACAATAGTTCCAAAAGCAGAAAAAGAAAATTATTTTTCTCATAACGATTTTTTTGATCCCTGGCATAGAATAAATAGTCTTACAATTGAGACAGGTGATTTTAAAAATAATACTCTTGATGAATTTGTTGTTAATTTTGTTTTATACAGAAACGATTCGGAAACGTATAATAAAATGTTACCGGCTTATGTAACTACTAATTTGGACACCATTAATGTCGATTTAGATAATCTTAAAGATATCTTTCAAACATTAGGACAATCTTTTGTAAATATAGGACTATTAACAGGTGATATAAATAATGATGGGAAAGATGAAATAATAATAGATGGAGATGGGAGAATTAGAATTTATGATATAGATACAACTTTAAGTATTCAAGGATATGTGGCCGAAGGTCAGGGAACATATCATGATAATAATAGAAGAATGTTTTTAGCAGATCTAGATGCAAGTACATCAGACTCTGTTTGGAATCCTGAGCTCATTGTTACTTCAACATCATACAGGCAACCTGATAATTCTAATAACTATACAACCATTACAGTTCATGTCTTTGAACCCCAAGTTGATGGATCAGGTGATATTATTTCACTTAATGAAAGAACGGAAATTACTATTGATTCAACTGATGGAAGTCGTAATTATCATTGGGCAATTACTGCCGGTGATTTTGACGGAGGCGGCATACAATTGGGAACTCCTAACTATTATAGCGCAACCGATATAGTTCAGCCATTGGTTATTCTAAATGCTCCGCCGGTCCATTTTGATATGCTTGACAATACAATTTTTGATGTTAACAGAAATTTTAATGGTCAAGTCAGCGATTTTTATTCAACATATTATACCTCAAGTGAAACGGATATTGAAGTTGAAACGGAGGTTCACACCGGGTGGACAATTGGGGGCAGCGTTTCAGGTGGATTTAAGATTCCAATAGTGAAAGTCGGTGTCGAAGTTAAAATTGAGGGAGAGTATGGACGAGATTTTTCAAAACGCACTACAACCTCAAATACATATCGTGTAAGTCAAAATATTACGGCCAGCAGTGATGATTATCTTTATGCCACAATTATAGATTATGATATTTGGGAATATCCCGTGCTGGCTGACGATGAAGTTCAAGGACATGTCTTAGTTGTTGAACCGGGTAAACCTCAGCGTTCTTGGTTCCCGAGTAAAAGTCCGCAAGCAACTGATTATATTCCTGATCATGAGGTTGGGAATATTTTATCCTATAATGAAATAACGAGTCCAAATGATAATAGCGGACTGCAGCAAGTATTAAAATGGAATACATCTGATCAAATAACATTAGACGGTTCACCTGGATTTGAATTTAACTGGGCTTTGGAAAATGAAACTCAAACGGAAGTAAGTGAAACAAATGAAGTTCATTGGAATGTAAGTGCATCTGCCAGTTTTGATATTCCATTTAAATATATTCCCAATTTTGAATTAAATGGAGATTATTCTAGCGAAACAATTTCTACAAGACGAAATAGAGTTACCTATAAAAAAGGTTTAGACGTACATCTTGGTCCAATTGATTTAGGAATAGGAGAGACTTACTATTCAGTGACCCCATACGCTTATTGGGCGAAAAGCGGAGCACTGGTTCTAGATTATGCTGTAGATCCAAGACCTTCAGGAATTAATGTTCCTGAAACATGGTGGCAGACAATGTATAGCGGTAAACCCGATCCGGCATTAACATTGCCATGGAGATTAGATCCTGAAAAGGGGTTTAGCATTACTGAAGATAAGAGACAGCAAACAAAAGAAATTTTATTTTATCCGGAAAAACCAAAACCAGGTGAGACAATCAGCGTAAAAACAAGAATTCATAACTATAGTTTATTAAATACTTCTTCAAGTGTGGATGTAAGTTTTTATATAGGCGACCCAAACAACGGGGGAACGTTGATAGAAAGCACAGATGGTAAAACTATTTTTTCCACCGATGATTTCATTGAAGCACGCGAAAGTAAAATAATAAGTTTCAATTGGCAATTGCCTTCTACATTAGAAACTTTCCCTAGAATTTATGTTGTTTTAGATCCGGAAAATAAAATTGATGAAATACATGAATCAAATAATATTGGATGGAAAGTTTTACCATTATTTGATACGGCTACAGATATTATTGATTCGGAAAACCTTCCAACTAAGTTTGAATTAAGTCAGAATTATCCAAATCCATTTAACCCAACAACAACGATTAGTTATACTATCGCACTTTCGGCGAAAAGTGAAAAAGCAAATGTGAAATTGGCTGTATACGACATATTAGGCAGAGAAGTGAGAACGTTAGTAAACAAAGTACAAAAGCCTGGAAATTATGAAGTTACATTTGATGCGAAAAATATTTCCAACGGAGTATATTTTTATAAATTCCAAGCTGGAAATTTTATTAGAACAAAAAAGATGTTATTGTTGAAATGATTTGTAATTATGTAGAGACGCAAGATTATGCGTCTCTACAATATGTAAATTATTTTTTTAGAACAGCTGTAACTTTATTTGCTGCATCTTCAAGTGTTGTAGCTACCTCAAAGTTGAGTTTTGATTTTTTCAACAACACTCCAGCTTCTTTTGCATTAGTTCCTTCAAGTCTGATCACAATTGGAACTTCTACTTTGATTTCTTTAACTGCATTAATAACACCCTGAGCAACTCTATCACATCTTACAATTCCTCCAAAGATATTTATAAGAATTGCTTTTACATTAGGATCCGTAAGAATTATTTTAAATCCGTTTGCTACTGTTTCTTTATTAGCACCACCACCAACATCTAAAAAATTTGCCGGTTCACCACCTGCTAATTTAATGATGTCCATTGTTCCCATTGCAAGTCCGGCTCCGTTAACCATGCACCCAACATTGCCATCCAATTTTATATAGTTTAGGTCGTATTTAGAAGCTTCTATTTCAAGTGGCTCCTCTTCATCAAAATCCCTATACTCAACTATATCTTTATGACGGTATAAAGCGTTGTCGTCAAAATTCATTTTTGCATCAAGTGCTATTACATCTCCTTCTTTCGTTACCACTAATGGATTGATTTCAGCTATTGAGGCGTCTGTGGCATCGTATGCTTTATACAATGACATAAGAAATTTTACGGCATTCTTAAATTGTACACCTTCCAGTCCTAATCCAAATGCCAATTTTCTTGCTTGGTAAGCTTGCATTCCAACGGCCGGATCAATACTCTCTTTTAAAATTTTCTCCGGAGTTTCTGCTGCTACTTTCTCAATTTCGACTCCACCTTCTGTTGAAACCATTACAACATTTCTTGATTGAGCTCTATCAAGAGTGATTCCGACATACATTTCTTTATCAATATTAACGCCTTGTTCAATTAGTAGCCTTTTTACTTTTTTCCCTTCCGGTCCGGTCTGATGTGTAACCAGGTTCATTCCCAAAATTTGTTTAGCAAATTTTCTTACTTCCGGAATATTTTTAGCTACTTTAACTCCCCCTCCTTTACCTCTTCCACCCGCATGAATTTGGGCTTTAACAACCTTTATTTTACCGGCAATTTCTTTAGCTGCTTTTACAGCATCTTCCGGAGAAAATACAACCTTGCCATTTGGAACCGGAACATTATACTTTTTTAAAATTTCTTTAGCTTGATATTCATGAATTTTCATAAGAACCTATTACTTTGGTTATGTATAAGAATTAATTACTTAATAATAACTAAAAAAATAAATATGCCCAATTGTCTATTAAAAATTATTTGGAATTTAGTTTAAGGATTTTTTGGAATCATCTTCATTTTCAAAAAAAGAATCTTCAATTCCTTGGTTTACTTTATAGTTAGAATAATAAACTTGGATCTTGCCGGTTAAATTTGAACCAATTTTACCAATAGGTTTCTCCACTCCACCAGCATTCATATTTATCGTTTCTGGTAATTTTGGGTCCTCAATATTAAAAGTAAATATCATTTCGGAAGGTAAAGCATAATCAACCAGATCATCATAAATTAAATTTGCAGTAAAAGAACCTTTATTTTTAGTAGTTGTTTCAACCTTTCTAATTATATAGTTTTCGCTATCCACCCATAATGAGGATAGAATAATACTTGTCTCTTCTTCTAGTGGAATAATTTTTATTACCTCAACATTTTTATTCTCAACAGTATCCGATCTAATATAAATTGCAGAATATTTGTTATTTAAGAACTTAGTTGGTGAAAAACTGATGCCTTCTTTTGGTAATATCGCAAAATCTTTAGAATCCATCTTCATTTTATCGGGATGTTTAAAGTAAACTTTTGCAGAAACCTTTGGAATTCTTAAAAACTCCATGTCTACTTTTATTTTTATATCAACTTCATAATCTTTAACTACATCATATTTCTTTTTAATTTTTTCCAGAATTTCGTCAGCATTTTTTGTTTGAGAGAATATTGAACAACTAAAAAGCAATAGATAAAAAATAATTCGCATTATAAATCCTTAAGTTAAAATATCTTTTTTCAGAAAGAGTGAAAGTGTGATTAAGTACAATGCAATAATATGCGATACTATTATAATTGCAGATTTTATGATATTCTCAATATCAATGGGATCGGTAAAAAACAAACGCCACTCATCCAGGTAAGTTGTAAAAAAATAAGGTCTAAACGAATCCAGAACTTCGAATGGTAGAAATGATAAAATTGTAAATACTATAATAATTGCTAGAGATGTAATTATTGGGCCAATAGCATTTTCTACCAAAGAAGAAAATGTAAAAGCAAGAGTACAGATCAATGATAAACTTAAATATGCGAAACCATATGCCATTAGAAAACGCCAAGTAACATCATCTGATGCAAATATGTAAATCTTACTAATGAAGACCATTAAGGCACCTTCACCGAATAGAAAAATACTAACCACGAAGCTTAGAAGAAATAACCATAAGAGAAGTGCTCCGCTGTAAATTAAGCCGGCAATAAATTTGGATGTAACAACTTTAAATCTGGAAATTGGTCTGGTAAGCAGAATTCGATAAGTGCCTGCCGTAGCTTCACTAGAAAATAAATCGCCGCCGACCAAAACGATTAAAAATGGGAAATGGATATACAATCCTTGAAGCGAAATGAATGCTAATAAATATCCATTTAGAATATTTCCGCCGGATATAAATGCATCTCCTAATTGACGAGTTAACATATTTTGGTATCCTTTCATTCCGCCGGCATATAACGCCCATTGTGCTAGGGGAATAAGAATACCGATAGCAATAAAACCGATATAGGTTCTCCACTTCTTGAATATTTTAAGAAGTTCAATATAAATTAGAGTTCTCATACTGGCCCTTCTTCCGTAATTTTCAAAAAGTAATCCTCTAATGATCTTATTGGTACAACAGAATTAATCCCTATCTCTTTTTCTACTAAATATTTTGTTAATTTTGGTATTAATTCTTTATCCATTTCGAACAGCAATTTTCCATTTTGATTGGCTTTGTAATATTCATTCCATTTTGATTGGGTTATATAATTCATAGTTTTTTCCATCTCATCAACTTCGAAACTAACGGAAAGTGAATTAGCATTTAGTAATTCCGACACAACTCCTTCAACTATTGTTTTACCTTTGTCGATAATAATCATGCGAGAAGCAATTAATTCTATTTCCCTAAGGATATGAGAAGATAGAAAAATAGTTTTCCCTTTCTCCTTGCTTAAAAATATAATTAGATCTCTTATTTCTTTCATTCCTTGCGGATCTAAACCGGTTGTGGGTTCATCAAGAATAATTAATTCCGGATCATGAATTAAAGTCTGTGCAATACCTAATCGTTGTTTCATTCCATGAGAAAATGTTTTAACCTTACTATCCGCTCTATCCTTCAGTCCAACCAACTCCAGCATTTCCATTATTTTAGTTTTACTTGAATCTATTCCTGAAATTTTAGCTAGAATTTCTAAATTTTTGTAAGCAGTTAAATACAGATAAAAATCCGGTTTTTCTACAATCGCACCAATTTGCGATAATATTTCGGTTCTATTTTTTTTTAGATTTTTGTTAAAAATCTTTATTGTTCCGGATGTAGGATTAATTAGGGTTAGTAACATTCTAATGGTTGTACTTTTACCAGCGCCGTTTGGTCCTAAAAAACCAAAAACATCACCTTTGTAAACATTAAGACTAAGTTGATTTACAGCAGTTAGTTTTTTGTACTTTTTAGTAAGATTTGAGATTTCAATTATTTTTTCTGAGTTCATGCTTATTAATTTTGATAAAATCTCTGCTTTATTTTCGAAAAATATTGAATGCTTATTTTTTGGACATTTTTTTTCAGCTCTACATTATTCGTAAAAACCTCACTTCTCAGATCGATATAGAGTTGAATGATTTCCTCTAAACAGTTTATTGTGGAACGAATATTATATTCCGGAACGGTGTTTTTTAATCTTAATAAATCATTTTCTGAAATAATAAATTCAATTTTTCTTAAGGCTTTTGGTAATTTATTATTTTTAATTTGTAATAGGGGGGCAATTACATTTGCCCTTAAAAATGAAATGGCATCATGTGCTTCAAACAATTCTCCGCGCCCAATTTTTGTAGAAACATAGTGAATCCATGTCCAAAACCTATCCTCAATCCATTGATAATCTGGATATGGAAATTCGAATTCCGATTTTTCTATTATGTCTGTTAAAGCTCGGTCCCGTTCCCAAACGATTTCAGGATTTTCTACTCTTACATACAATTCTTCCGGCGTAAGAAACTTTATATCTACGTGCAGTAGCGGATTATCGTATAAACAAATAAGCAGTCTTTTTTCGCCAACATGTTCTCCGGTAAATCCATTTAATAGATTCCCAAATCTGTTCGCATATGAAATCATCTTTTTTACATCCTGAGCAATTTTATTTTCCGTTACTAAAATCATATCTATATCTGAGAATTCATCAATTTCATTAGTTATCCAAGATCCTCCCAAAGCCAATCCAAGGATTTCACTATCATTTTTAATGTTAGAAATTACATTTTCAATAAAAGTTTTACGTTCCATAATTATCTAAAACCTCTGAAAAACTAGTTTCGAACCTTCAATGTCATTCTTGACTGCCTTAGGCATGTTCGACCGAAGGGAGAAATCTTTGTTTTTAGCTTGTATTAAAAAATTTTCACGCCTGCCTGCCAGTAGGCAAGTCGCTCCGCTCCTCAGAATGACGTATGTTTTTAATTTTTTAGAAATCATTATCTATAATAATTCAACTTTTTAATTAACAACGGTTTTGTAGATTATATCATGTAGTTTTGGTCTGAACTTCACAATTTTTCTATTTGTTCTTTTAGGATGCACTCTATTAGTTAGCAGTATTACAAATAACTTAGAATCTTTATCAACCCAAATTGAAGTTCCGGTGTAACCGGTGTGACCGAATGAGTTTTTAGAAAACATTTTACCTGCCGATGAATATCCATTTACGGATTTTGTATCCCAGCCTAATCCTCTATCACTTTGATCTGACTGCTTAGTGGTCCACAAATCAATTGTTTTACTTTTAATAATCTGTTCATTCCCATACATTCCTTCATTTAATAACATCAGAACAAAATTTGATAAATCTTTTGCTGTAGAGAAAAGTCCGGCATGCCCTGCCACTCCGTTCAATAAATAAGCTCTTTCGTCATGAACTTCACCTTGTAGTAATCTCATCCTCCAAAAATCATCTAATTCTGTAGGGACACATTTATTTTTGATTTCATTAGACGGATTATACATTGTATGGTGCATTTCCAAATAATTAAACAGGTTCTTGTTTAAGAATTCATCCAAACTCATTTCCGTAATTTTTTCAATAACTTTTTGCAAGGCTATCATTCCTAAGTCGCTATAAATATATTTTTCTCCCGGTGCATGAAGTAAGCCTATATGCATAATATCATTTACAACTTCTTCTGCACTAGAAAATTCATCATAATATTTTTTAAATGCAGGCAATCCGGAATTATGTAATAGTAAATTTCTAATACTTATTTTTGCTTTTTCATTGTTATCAAATTCAGACAGATATTTAATTACCTTATCATCCAGGAATAATTCTTTTCTATCGTACAATATCATTGCGGCTGAAGTTGTTGCTACTACTTTTGAAACTGAAGCTAAATCAAATATTGATGTTTTTTTTACTGCTGTTGAATTCTTTTCATAAGTATAATTTCCGAAAGCTTTATGATAAAGTACTTGATCGTTTTGACCGAATAAAAGGACCGCTCCAGGGAAGATGGAATCCTTAATTGCAGTACTTATTTCATTATCAATAATTGAGGTGTTAATGGAAGTGCCAGGATTGAATGCGCAAGAATTAACTATTATGATAGATAGAAATATTAAGTAATAAAAAGTTATTGATAACTTCATTAATGTCCCTCGGCTCTTTTTTATATGGTTGGTATTATTATTCGGTCATTAATATTAATTTCTACCAAATCAAATTATGTAAAATTTATGGAATTTTAAATAATATATAGGCAATAAGTTGGTTGATTATAATTCTATTGTATTTGATACCGATTAAGATTACTTTAAACAATAAATTCGGTAATATTCCAATTTTCGTTTCTTATATTTTTAATATTTCTGATTCTCCATTTGCCAACCAATTAAAAGGAGGTCATTATGCCAGCCAAAATTATTAAAGAATTCCTTGATCAAAATGACATTAAATATGTCTCGATTAAACATTCAAAGGCGTATACAGCTCAGGAAATTGCTGCGTCAGCTCATATTGATGGAAAAAAAATAGCAAAAACCGTTGTACTAAAAGTTGATGGGAAATTGGTTTTTGCAGTACTTCCGGCCAGCTACAAAGTTGATTTTGAATTATTAAAAGAATCACTTGTTTCTGATGACGTTAGACTAGCCAATGAGCAGGAATTTAAGGACAAATGTGCGGGATGTGAAGTAGGAGCAATGCCTCCAATGGGAAATTTATTTAGCCTTGATACGTATGTTGCCGCAAGTTTAGTAGAAGATGAGGAAATTGCATTTAATGCCGGTAACCATACTGAATTAATTAGGATGAGGTACACCGATTTTGAAAAAGTAGTAAATCCAAAGATTCTTAGATTTTCAAATAAGTATAGGACCTGATAAAAAAAATAAGGAGAGAATGTAGTCTTTTTTCTTTTCCATTATTTTCCGATATGGTATATTTATTCTTTAATTTTTAAATTAAGGAAAATAATATGGTCTCTCCGAGAATTGAAAATATTGCATTTTCCGGAACAATGGAAATAGCAGCCAAAAGTATTGAGATGCAAAGTAATGGAATTGAGGTTCTAAATCTTTGTGTAGGTGAACCGGATTTACCAACACCCGAGCATATTAAAATAGCTGCTCAAAAAGCTATTGCCGAAAACAAAACCAGATATACTATTAATAGTGGAATAAAAGAATTAAGACAAGCGGTATGCGATAAGTTTCTAAATGAATACAATGCTAAATTTGATTCTAATGAAGTTATAATATCAACGGGGGCTAAACAGGCTGTTTACAATTCTCTCCAAGCTATTATTTCCGAAAATGATGAAGTGCTATTACCAAAACCATATTTTGTTTCCTATCCGCATATGATAAAACTAGCGGGGGGTGTTCCAAAAGTTGTTGAAACCAAAACGGAAAATTCCTATAAATTAACTTCAAATGAACTGATTGAAAATATTACTTCTAAAACAAAAGCTTTAATATTATGTAATCCGAATAACCCAAGCGGAGCAGTTTATACAAGAGATGAATTGCTTAGTTTAATTGAAGCTGCTTACGAAAATAATTTGATGATTATTTCAGATGAAATTTATGAAAAACTGATTTATGATGATGCAACGTTTATCAGTGTTGCTTCTTTTGGGGAAAAATATAAAGAGAACCTAATAATTGTCAATGGAGTTTCAAAAGCCTATGCTATGACCGGTTGGAGAATTGGATATGCGGTTTCAACAAAAGAAATAATTGCCGGAATGAATAAACTACAAAGTCACAGCACATCGAATGCTTGCACAATTTCGCAATATGCTGCATTGGAGGCTCTTACAGGTCCGCAAGATGTTGTTGAAGAGCAGAGAAAAATCTTTGAAATTAGAAGAAATTTAATTCATGATGCTATAAACGAAATTGATTGTCTATCATTTATAGAACCTCATGGTGCGTTTTACTTTTTAGTAAATATTAAGGAAGTAATTAAACGATCTGAAATTATTAATAATTCTAAAGATTTTTGTCTTAAATTACTTGATGAAGGACATGTTGCCACTGTACCAGGGAGTGTATTTGGAATGGAAGGATATATTAGAATATCTTATGCGAAATCAAAAGAAGAATTAACCGAAGCTATGAAAAGAATAAAAATAGCTGTTGAGAACTTATACAAGTAAATCTGATATTTCTTTACTCATTGAATCAATATCCATTTTATTTCCGGTCCAGAGCTCAAATGACCTGGCTCCTTGAACAATAAACATCTTTAATCCATTAATGACAGTAGCTCCTTGACTTTCTGCTAATTCAATAAATTTTGTCTTTAAAGGATTATATATCAAATCAAATACAATTTGAGATGAATTAAATGATTCCGCTAAATCAGTAGGGGAGTCGTCGGTATTTGGGAAGAGCCCAACAGAGGTTGTGTTTACTATTAATTTTGATGATTTATATAGTTCAAGATTTTCCCTTGGCATCATTTCGTATGTGGCGATATTATCAAAATGCATCTTATCTTTAAAATAATCTTTAAGTGATTCGGATCTTTCTTCTGTTCTGTTAACAATATTTATTTTACTAACCTTAAAATTTCTTATTAGTGAATAAAGGACACCTCTTGCTGCTCCACCTGCTCCTATTACCGTAACCGTACTTTTTATTAAGTCTTCTTTATATGGAAAAAGTGATTCTACAATACCGTTTACATCGGTATTATATCCAAATAATTGATTTCCTTCATTAACAACAGTATTAACTGCACCTACCGTTGAAGCTTCTTCCGAAACATGATCCATATATTGGATTATTTTTTCTTTATGGGGAAGGGTAACATTCAGACCGCGAATGCCTAAAGTTCCCATAGCCTTCAGTGATTCCCCCAACTGACTTGGCGGAACATCAAAAGGGAGATAGATATAATTTAGACCTTGCGATTGAAAAGTTAAATTATGCATCCTAGGTGAAAAAGAGTGTTTAATTGGATGCCCAATAATACCGACTATCTTTGTTGTATAATCTATATTTTCAATGAAATTCATTTTTTAGATTGAGTCAGTTAATAAAATGTAGAGTTGTGTAGATTCAAAATCGTTAAAATACTCTATAAAAATAGCTTCAGTACCAGGATTTAGTTCAAATGATTTTAATAAATAATCTAAGGCTTTTTCATTTTCATTTAACATGAAAAGGCAAAGAGCCATCCCATAATATGAATTTGATATTTCTGATTTATCTTCACTGTTTTTCTTAAAACACTTGAATGCGTTTTCCCACATACCTAATTCGAAATATGCATCTGCAAGTGGTGTTAAATCTTCAGAATTCTTTAAGGAAACTTGTAGCTGCTGAACTTCAAGATAAGTCTCTTCTAAAAATTTGGTTTTATTTTTGGCTAAAACTTGAACTGAGTTATTGTGTAATGTGTACTTAACTATCATAGAAAAATTATGAAGCATTTTTTTTCGATCATTATTTCTTGCATAACAATTTCCTAATCCTATATATGCATCAATGTTACTCTTACATATTTTTAACGATTCGTTAAAATATTTAATTGCACTTTTATAATCTCCGGTAGCTTCATAAGCTTGAGCAATATTTAGCGGAATCAAATCATCAAAAGGATCCAGTTCGAAGGCCTTTAAGAACGCTTCACGAGCTTCTTTGTATCTATTAATTTTTGAATAGGCTAAACCACAATTATACCATCCATTTGCAAAATCTTCATTAATTGCTGTGGCTAATTCAAAACAATTAATAGCTTTTTCATATTCATTTAACCGTAAGAAAACTATTCCATAATTATACCATCCGCTGGCACTGTATGGTTCAATATCCAAAAACTTTTCATAGGCTTCCATTGCTTTTTCAAGTTGATTATTACTCTCATAGCAAAAACCTAATTCATACCATGCATCTCCATAGTCTTTATCAAGAGTAACAGTTTGTCTAAAAAAGTCTATAGCCTTCTCATAATAATCTTTTCTTTCGTAGAAGATGCCAAGATTAAATAACACTTCTTCATTGTTTGGCTCAATAGCCATAGCATTTTCTAATGTGGTTATTGCTTCATCCCATAACCCTAAATTATCTTCGGCAATAGATTTATTTATCATTGCTTCAACATCGCTAGGATTAAGAGAAAGGGTTTTATCAAAGCATAGATATGCTTTTTCAAACTCAAATAAATTATTATAAAATATTCCTTTGGAATGCCATAACTCTGAACTATAGGGCGAAATTTCTAATGCCGCTTCCGTTAAGAAAAATCCATCCTCCGTATAGTCATTTTCAAGACAAAGCTGAATAGTGTCTTCAATATTACCTAAGAAGGTAATAGTCTGACCGGCAGAAACATATTCTTTACATTTTTTAACTTTTGATTTAAGCCTTTCATCATCAATAAATGAGTTTGATTCAGCATCAAAAAAATCATCAGAAAAATTCATTCATTCTCCAAATTTGAATTTATAATAAACTCAAATAAATAAGCTTAATGGAATTATTCGTATATCAATACAGTAATAATTCGTTTATTCTATTATGAATAATAAATTATTTGCCTGATAAAATAATAAAAATATGAATAGAAGGTAAAGAAAAACGCATTAAATTTTAAGCTTATGAAAAAAAATCTTGGCTAAACTATTGAGATTGCACCGGTTCTCTTAGATCTGGGAAATTGACTTTTTAGTTGATTGTTAATTATTACACCGGTACCTAGAAACAGACCGTTATATTTTACTATTTTTTGTCCTTTTTTTTCACTATTTGTCAATACCGAGCCGCCTGAAAAATAAGTTTTCAATTCAATATCATTTTTTATATTAAAGATATTTTTAGTTGCGTACTTTCCTATTATTTGTGCTGCATGACTATTTAATTTTATAAGGTTGTTTTTATCAATGATGCCGAATTTAGTTCCTATTCTTAAAAAATAGTTTGGGTCATAATCACATGAATCTACATTTGTGAAATTTATATCTCGCTCATTTATTAAAAACTTATATTGCTTAAAAATATTCAAGTCAATTCCAAAATAGTCCGAAAGGTCTTCTATATATTTTTTTATCTTTTTATCATTTGCCTCAACTATTAATTTTTTCTTAGGCATTAATTTCTTAAATGGTTTTGGCGCATCGGTAAATTCAACTTTTTTTAGTTTAGCTATAAAAAAACCTTCTGATTGTATCTCCCAGGGGAGAATTCTTTTGGTTTTTATAAGTGATTCATCAAATTTATTATTAGCAATTTTTACAAATCCGTTTTTGTGCGGTAAATTTATTTCAAAATCGATTAACTCTACAGGATATTTTGAAATTACTTTATCAATAATCATTTCGTTTTCTTCAATGGTAAGTGTGCATGTTGAATAAACGATTTCCCCACCTACCTTTACCATTTTTATTGCACTAATAAGAATCTTTAGTTGTAAGGACGATATTTTTTCTACGGATTTTGAATTCCACCAATTACTTACCTCTTGTTTTTTCTGGACAACTCCTAATGCGCTACATGGAGCATCTACAAGGATTTTATCAAAATATTCCGGAAATTGCTTACTTAATAGTTCACCTTTTTCTTTGATCACACTCATATTGAGCGTATTCATTTTATCTAAGTTATGTACTAAAGCTTTTACCCTATTTAAACTTGGTTCATTAGCATATAATGTGCCTTGATAATCCATTAACTCGGCTAATTGAGTTGTTTTCGATCCAGGAGCAGCGCAAAGATCTAATACCAAATTATCTTTTGACGGATTAAGTACCAGAGGAGGGATCATGGACGACAGGCTTTGTATGTAATACTTTCCTAATAAATGTTCAATCGTTTTTCCAACTAGATCTTTACCTTTTGTAATTATAAATGCATTAGGTACGGCATCGATTTTTTTTAACTCTATTCCCTGATTTTTGAGACTCGAAATAACTAGTTCAGTCTCTTCCTTTTGGGTAGATAAACGAATTATACCGGGGTACTTACTTTTAACAAATTTTTCATATTTATGAAAAAACTCTTGTCCAAAAATCGATTTAATATATTCAGAGATATTAGAGCTAAGTTCGATCAAATTAGTTCCAAACTAGTATCTATAAAGATTTAATAACTGGAAAATTTTATTTGTCACTGCAATGAACTTATCCGAGGCTGGGTACAATTTCTTAAAATCTACGTTAATTATTTTTACAATTTCATCCAAGTGATTTTCATAGTTTTTTACTGAAGTTGTTAAGGCGGTTTTATCAGTAACAACTTTAACCTTTGTGGGTAATTCTCTATTCGCATATAGTAAATATTTAACTTTATTTAAATCATCAGTACTTAGCAGAGTGTTTCCATCGGTATCAATTATTTCATAGTTGCCAAAAAGTTCAGTTCCCTTTAATAATGGTTTGCCTGGTAATGAAACTATTTCAAATTCATTATTGTCAATAAAGGATTCCGGAAATGATTTTAAAAATTCATCTTGTAGTTTACTTACCCACTTATTTTCAAATTCTGCAAAATTCAATTATACCCTTGCAAATATTTTTTCAACGTATTTTATTTTTGTCACCCTTATTAAGGGAAAGCAGATATACTCCCCATAAAATTAATGGGATACTTAAAATCTGACCCATATTTAAGAACATACCTTGCTCAAATGAAGACTGGTTTTCTTTAACAAATTCGATAATAAATCTAGCAGTAAAAATCAGAATTAAGAATAGTCCGAAAATTGTACCTTCTTTTATTTTGGAGTAAGCTTTTTTATAAACTGAAAAGAGTATAGCAAAAATAGCTAAATATGATAATGCCTCATACAGTTGTGCCGGATGTCTTGGCAATGTTGGATCAGTTACATAAGCATTCACAAATTTAAAAGCCCAAGGAACGTCAGTAACTTTTCCAATTATTTCAGAATTCATTAAGTTACCGGTTCTTATAAAAAATCCAGCCAAAGCTACTGTAATTACAACCCTATCCATGGTCCATAAAAAAGATTGTCCTACCTTCTTTTTTGAATAAAGGTACATAGCAGTTACAATCCCAATTGCGGCACCATGACTGGCAAGTCCGCCTTTCCAAGTCATCAGTATTTCCAATGGATGGCTTAAATAATATTCCGGATTGTAAAATAAACAATGACCTAATCTGGCTCCGGCTACTGTTCCTATTATCATGTACCATAATAAATCATTTAAATCTTTTTGACTCTTTTTCTCTTTTTCAAATATTTTTGTCATTATTTGAAAACCGATAAGAAACGAAGCGGCAAATAATACCCCGTACCATCTTATTTGAATTGGGCCTAAAGCAAATATTTGTGGATTAACATCCCAAGTGATCATATTATTATTCTATTTGTGGAAAAATAAATTAAAACTATATGCAACAAAGTAACCAAATACCGAAAGTATTATTATAGCTGAACCTGAAGCTAAATTTAAATAATAGGATGACAATAAACCAACAACCGTAAATAAAAGACCAAACGAGATTGCAAATAGCATCATCATTTTTAAAGATTTAGCAAAAAACTTACTAATTGCAGCAGGAATGGTCAATAATGCAACAACAAGTATAATTCCAACAAGTTTGATCAGCAGAACAATGGTAACTGCAATCAAAATGAAAAGTAGTAAGTATAATCTTTCTACATTCATTCCTGTTGTTTTAGAATATTCTTCATCAAAGGTAATAGCTTGAAAATGTTTGTAGAAAATACCAACTGTTATGATGATTATTAAATCTGCAATTAACATCAGAAGAAGTTCTGTTTTTGAAACAGTTAAGATGTTTCCGAATAAATAGCTCATCAAATCCGGAGCATAACCCGGGGAGAGGCTTATAAATAATACACCAAGTGCCATACCGAAAGCCCATATTATTCCTATTAATGTATCCTCATTTTCAGATTTATTTTCCCGCATTTTTGAGACAAATATTGCTCCTAAAATTGAAGACGCCACAGCCCCAAATATTGGATTAAAGGAAAGCAAATATCCCAGTCCAATTCCACCATATGCTGAATGAGCAATTCCGCCGCTTAAAAACACTAATCTTTTAATAACAATATATGTTCCTATTATTCCGCAAGCAACACTAGCTAATATACTTGCCAGCAAAGCGTTAATCATAAATTCGTATTCAAAAATTTCAAACATAATTTTCTAAATTTAGTGGTGATGTTCTAAAACTCTATGCGGAACACCATGTGCTATTAGATCAATTGGACATTTGTAGGCTTCTTCTAACATTTCTGCCGTTAGTTCCTTTGTATTATGATAAACCAGAGTTTTATTCATACAAGCAATTTTTTTTACAGATCTTGATATTGCTCCTACATCATGTGAAACTAATATTATTGTTTTCTCTTTATTTAATTCCATTAATAATTCGTAAATGCTTGATCCTGTTTTCGAATCTATACTTGCTGTTGGTTCATCTAAAATTAATATTTGCGGATCATTGGAAAGTGCTCGAGCAATAAGTACTCTTTGTTGTTCACCTCCGGATAGGTGCCCAATTTGCACTTCCATTTTATCTGATAAGCTTACTTTTTCTAATGCCTTCCGGACAGTCTTTTCATTTCTAGCATTTATTTTTTTTTGAAAGAACAGTTTGGAAGATAATCCCATTGCAACAACATCTTTTACTTTTATTGGGAAAGTTTTATCAAAATTAGAATATTGCGGAACGTAGCCAATTCTGTAATTTTGGTTTGGTAATTTGCTTCCGCCAATTAATATTTCTCCTTTAGAGGGTTGAAGCAGTCCGGTAATTACTTTTAGAAGTGTGGTTTTGCCTCCGCCATTTGGTCCGATTATTCCCAGGAATTCTCTTTCATCTATTTCTAAGTTAACATCAATTATTATTGGATTACTTGATTTATATCCTGCAGTAATATTTTTTAATTCTACAACTTTTTTCATTTTAGGTGAATCTCAAGTTTGTCCATAATTTCTTCAAGATTAGCCAAATAATCATTTGGAAGTGGGTTCATAGAATCAGTTTTTAAGCCTAATGATTTTGCAATTGTTAAAACGGCAGCATCATCAAAATGCGGATCAAAAAAGATACAATTAATGCCTTTATTTTTTGCCCTATTAAGAACATTGCCTAAATCTTTTGCTTTAGGCGCCTTACCATGATACTCAACACCAATTTGCTCCAGATTAAATTGATTAGTAAAATATGTCCATGCCGGATGATAAACAAATAGATATTTGTTCTTCTTTTTTGATAAAATGAATTCGATTTTTGTATTGATGGAATCCAGTTTAGCTATGAATTTCGATCTATTGTTAGCGAAATAATTTTTATGCTGAGGAAAGCTCTCTGTTAGACTTAACAATATATTTTTGGTTATTATTTTTACATTTTGGGTAGATAACCAAATGTGAGGATCATTATCCATTATTTCAATTCCATTGCTGCAATCTACAATTTGAGTAGATTCGGAATCAATATTATTAATTATCTGTTTTTCAATATTAAATACTTCTCCAACTCTAAAAAAAATATCTGAATTTAAGATTTGTTTAATTGTTTCGGGATTTGGGTCAAAGGAATGTGCGTTTTGTCCAGGCGGAATGAGCGTATATACCTGGGCTCTATTTCCAACTATTTTTTTAGTGAAATCGGCAAATGGGGCTATGGAAACAGCGATTTTAATATCCTTATTTTTTTGCACAGTATTATTGGAACATGACAAAGAAATAATTGCAGATAATAAGAATAAAGAAAATTTTAATTTTGACAACTTGGACATAAACCCATAAACTCCAAAATATGTTTCGTAATCTTGTAATTAGTAAAGCTTTCAATTTCGGAAAGTAAACAAATGGGCAATTGAGAAATTTCCCCACAACTTGAACAAATAATGTGGTGGTGGTGCAATTTAGAAACTAGTTCGTACCTAGTTTTATTATCAGCAAAAGTTATTTCTTCAACAAGGTTTATTTCTGTAAATAACTTAATTGTTCTATATACACTAGCAAAATCAACTCGCGAACAATTCTGGTGAATTTCCTGTAGGGTAAGAGGTTTATTTGCCGTAAATAAATTATGAAGGACTTTTTTTCTTGGATTAGTTAATTTGGCTCCTGATTCCTTAATTACATTTAAATACTTTTCCATATTCAAAGATAATGAAATTCACTCTAATTGCAAATAATTTGCAATTAGAAAAGCCATGTAATTTAACAACAAAAAGGAATTAATTTTATCGAATTCGTTTGATAACCACGCGTCGATTTTTCAATTTTCCAATAATTGTAGAATTCGGCGCTAGCGGGAATTGATCTGAAAGACCAACTGCTTGAAATGATTTGTTTTTTAATCCTCTTGAGACAAGATAATTCTTTATAGTATTTGCTCTGGAAGTTGATAATGCTTTTAATTCTCTAGGTGACCCGGAATTATCAAGATGACCCTCGATTCTCCATTTAAATTCAGGATTGGATTTCATTTTTATAACAATATCATTAAGCAAAGAGTAGGCAGATTGCTTAAGAATTGCACTGTTCGGCTTAAATGTATTATCACCTTCTAATAAAAACTCATTAGGAATTGAGATACGTACTTTATTTACCGGTTTGCTTTTAGTAGTTTCTTGATCATTTAATTTAATTGGTTCTTCAATGATTTCTGTTTCCGGGATTTCATCCGGGCATCCATCAGAATCTTCAAAACTATTAAAATTTTCTTTTTCGTTTGGGCACTTATCATTTTCATCAACAATGCCATCTCCATCATTGTCTAATTCAGGACAACCGTCTAGATCCTGGAACCCGTCAAAGTCTTCTCTCAAATCGGGGCAATTATCTTCCGAGTCATTAATTCCATCTTCATCATTATCTGGATCCGGGCAGCCATCCTGATCTTGATATCCATCGAAATCTTCAGCTTCGTTTGTACAATCATCCTTGGAATCTATAATACCATCATCATCATTATCAAATTCAGGACAACCATCATCATCTTGAAACCCATCAAAATCTTCTTCTTGTTCCGGACAAGTATCCTGTGCATTTTTTATACCGTCCCCATCTAAATCATCAGTTATAGTCAGATCCACAGCGTAAGACATGCTTAGCATAAACGAGGAATAGAAATCATTTTGAGATCCATTAGTGATTAATCCATCAATATTATCTTCATTTAAGAAGTTTAAGGAAATACTTCCGTTAACTGTGAAATACCTTGAAACCAAAAATCTTATACCGATTTCACTAGTTAAATTAAGTGCGGTATAATCCTCGTACCAAAGATTTTTTACGCCTATTCCAAGATAAGGATATAACTTATTGCTAAGCTGATAATTTAAAGTAACACTTGGACCTGCAGATATAACATCTGTGTTAAAATAATTATTTTCATTACTTTTTAAATTTATATACCCTACCTCAAGTTTTAGTCCAAAGAAAATATCAGAATCGGTTTTTAAAAAATATTCGGCAAAACCGGCCCCTGATATACCCAAATCGGATTTTGGATAGTCTGTCTCACTATGAGAAAATCCTGCCCCTAAAGAAAGAAGAACAGTATTTGAAAAAGGGTTCTTTTTGAATTTAGAGAACTGAGCAATATTTTTCGATGTGAGTGAAAAAATTAGGATAAATAACAGTAATCCACTTTTTATCATTTAAAAAACCTACAAAATTTTAATCCGCAACAATATATAATAGAAATTATTTCGCTTAGTAATAAAAATAATGATTAAATATCATATATATAGAAATATATTAATATGAGACATTATACTTTCTTTTCTTGAATTATTCTACGATTTAACGCCTGCCTAGTTACCCCTAGTAATTGTGCTGCAATACTCTGGTTATTGTTAGTACGTTTTAAGGCTTCATTAACCAAAACTGTTTGAATTTCTTTTAATGTTGGCAATTTTTCACCAAAAGATATTATTTCCCCGTTCTTAAATTTTGATTCATCAATTTCAAACGTGGAATTTGGATTTATGTGCTGTTTAAAAACACTGAGCGACATAATTTTAGATTTATGTGTACCGACAGCGTCATAAACCATAGATTGCAATTCTCTAATATTACCTGGAAAATGATAAGTTGATAAAAGTGTATATAGCTCAGAAGGAATTGTCGGTTTCTTCTTTCCAAAATTTTTAGCAGCTTTATCAAGGAAATGATCAACAAGGTATGGAATATCATCTAATCTTTCTCTTAGCGGGATTGGCGCAATTTGGTGGACATTTAAACGATAATAAAGGTCCTTCCTAAAGGAACCCTCGCTAACCATATGTTTCAAATCTTTATTAGTTGCCAATATTATTAAGGCATCTGTATATCTTGGAGTATCTGATCCAAGTGGATAAAATTCTTTTTCCTGGAGTAGTCTTAATAATTTAACCTGAGCTTGAAATCCTAAATCTCCTATTTCATCTAAAAATATTGTTCCTCCCGAAGCTCTTTCCAGTTGACCTTTCCTATCTTGAACGGCATTTGTGAATGCACCTTTTTTGTGGCCGAACAAAGTATCGGAAAACATTTGATCATCAAGTCCGGCAATATTTGTCGTAACAAAATTTCCTTTTCTTTCACTTAATATATGAAGTGATTTAGCAATTAATTCTTTGCCGACACCAGTCTCACCAGTGACCAAAATTGGCTCGCTTGTCCCTGAGATTGCTTCCATATATTGAAAAACGGATTTCATTTTCGAATTTTGAGTAATTATTTCTTCAAAGGCTTCCGGTTTAGTAATGTTATCTGATGTTAATATTGATTTTAAACTAGAATTTTCTTCCTTCAATTTTTGGATCTCTAATGCCTTATTTATTACATTTAATAGCCTGTTATGTTCAACCGGTTTTACAATATAATCGAACGCACCAAGTTTCATACATTTTACGGCTGTTTCAATTTCAGTATCTCCTGTTACAACAATAACTTGAACTTCAGGATAATTTGGTACTATAGTTTTTAATAATTCTTCACCCCTTAAATGAGGCATTGAGAGATCCAATAGAACCATTGAAATTTTATTTTCCGTAAGTATATTCAATACATTTCTACTATCACTGCATAAAATCACATTATCTATGCCGTTATCCATTAGTGTTAGTTCGAACGAGTTTAACAAATTAATTTCATCATCCACCAAGAGGATAGAATTATTAGGATATTTTTTGTTATTCATAAATTATTTACCATTCTGTATAGGGATTTTTATTATTGCTTGCGTACCTGAACCAAGTTCGGATTTAAAATCTAAAATTCCATTATGCTGTATAATAATTTTAGATGTTATTGATAAACCAAGTCCGGTTCCTCCTTTATTTCTTTTTGTTGTGAAAAAAGGATCGGTTATTTTTCTTAATATAGTTGGTTTCATACCATGCCCTTCATCGGAGACGGTAATAATATTATATTCGCAGTTTTTATTTACTTCAATTTTAACGGCCTGTTTTCTATCTATCAAAGCCTGGCAACTATTTTCAATCAGATTGATTAATACCTGTTCAAGTTTTTGTTTATTCCCCTTAACAATAGCAGGAACTTTAGAATACTTTACACTAAAGTTTTCTGTTGATTTTGAAACTAAATTTGCTGTAAGGTTTACAGAAGTTTGAACAACTTTATTTAGATCAACATCTTGACTATAGCCGGTGGTATCTTTCCTGGCAAAACTCTTTAAATCTTCAACAATGGTTTTAATTCGTTGAGAGCCTTCATTTATTCCCCCTAATAATAAAGGCATGGAATCCTTAATTTTACTATACAGTAATCTATCACCAACATTAAAATCCCCATTATTTTTGTAGTGATCTTGAAGAATTGGAACAATGTTAAACCAAACTTTTTCTATTAATGGAATATTTAGCATCACAAAATTATTTGGATTATTTATTTCATGGGCAACTCCGGAAACCAAAGTACCAAGTGCAATCATTTTATCTGCCTGCATCAATTGTTCTAATTGGTATTTCGATTCTTCCTCGGCTAATTTTTTATCCGTTACATCAAGTACAACACCCTGTAAATGTGTTACTGAATCGTTTTCACCTAATCTTGCATAAAGGTGCGAATCTACCCATCGAACTTCTTTAGATTTAGTTATAACTCTATAATGTTGTTTTAATCTTTCTTTGCCTGCTGCAATTTTTTTTGATAATTCTTCAAGGACATTATCTTTATCTTCTTGGTAGATAATATCGGAAAAAGCTAGTTTTTGTGAATAAAACTCTTCGGGTGTATAACCCCATTGCTTTATATTGTCGGTAACAAATTCAACAGTTCTGGCCTTGTTTTCAGACCATAGAAATCCAATAGCAGGACTTTGATTAAAAATGTAAGCTAATTCTTCATACTTTATATATGATTCATTAAGTGCTTCATCTGTTTTTTTCTGACTTGTAACATCCTGTTTTACGGCCACATAATGTGATATTTTATCATCGTTATTAAATATTGGGGATATTACAATTTCTTCGTGGTACAAATCGCCATTTTTCTTTTTATTGGTTATTGTGCCTTTCCATATTCTTCCGAATGAAATAGTATCCCATAAAATCTTATAAAACTCTTTATCATGAACCCCTGACTTTAATATTCTCGGATTTTTATTTATACTTTCTTCAAATGTATATCCCGTTAATGTTGTAAAAGCCTTGCTGACCCAAACTATATTACCATCTTTATCAGTAATAACCGTGCTGTTTTGTGAAGAATTAAGAGCAGCTCTTTTTAATTCTATTCGTTTTTCAAGGTTAATTGATTCTTTTTTAAGTCTTTCAATTTCCTTGTTTAAAATATTTATTTGATCAAGTTGTTCTGTTTCTCTTTTATCTATGGAAGTAATCATTTTATATCAATTTAAGGTAGTTTTATTCAACTAATATTCGAATATTTACCAATATATTTGAGCATAAATGTAATAATTACTAGTAATGATCATTAGATTATGCTTATTGTTAATTACTATTCACATTTGTATTTTAAATGACTGGTTTTCTCAAGTAATTATGAAATTATTGGGATCTATATAAATATGGAAAAAAAAATGCCTAGAGCAGAATTACCTCAAAATATCAGAATAAAAAAAAGAATCGATTTATTATTTGAAAAGAAAAAAATAGTTATTAGTGTTTTAATTCTTGGAGCTGTTGTAGCAGCAGTTTTCTCTTATATGTCACCGAAAAAATATAGAGCTTCCGGACAAATATTTTTTAAAGCCAGCTCTATTAACAATCAATTTTTAACGCACAGTGGCAGTTTAAAGAATGAAATTGATTTTTTGAATTCGGAAAACCTGATTAATGATGTTGTTACGGAATTAAAAAAAGATGATATTTTATTAAATTTTAAAGATTTAGATCAAAAAAGGGAGGTACTAAGAGATAAATCCTCAAATTCTTTGGGCATACAAGTAGTTAATGATGAACCGGAAAAATCGGCAGCTATTGCTAACTCAATAATTAATAAATTTTCCGAAGAATCTACTCTAAACAGTAAAGCCGTTCTAATTTCTTCATTGAAAAAAATATCTGAAAGAGAAAAAGCATTACAGGAAGATAAAAGAAGAAACTTAGCTCAGCAGGCTTCAAGGATCAGTGTCTTTAATATGCAGCAAGAGGATTTAATAACGCAAATTGCAGAATTTGAATCGGAATTGGAAAGCCTGGAATTGGATAACTACAGGTTTTCTCTTCAACTAAACAAATTTCAAAGTATTCTTGAAAATGACTATTCTAGATTAAGTGAAAGAATTCTATTTATTGAAGACGAGCAACATAATGAACAAAAAACTAAACTTGAAAGAATTTATGCAATTGAATATTTGGAAGAACTAACAAAGGATTTTAAGAATTTTCAAGTTAATTATCCGTGGGAAGAAACTTATTCTCCAAATTCTATTAATTCTGAAACGGATAAGTTTGAAGAAAATCTTACCAAGTTAGTAAACCAGCT
>Ga0209633_10000821_pt1 | contig 34193 bp, 32 predicted proteins | sample Cruoilmetagenom1_FD_187290 | JGI IMG/M metagenome (GOLD analysis project Ga0209633, IMG submission 187290) | Oil polluted marine microbial communities from Coal Oil Point, Santa Barbara, California, USA - Sample 1 (SPAdes) (version 2) | ecosystem: Environmental > Aquatic > Marine > Oil seeps ... | reverse complement strand
GCTAAATCCGAGATCAAGGACGAGATGATCCGCAAGATCGTTGGCGATTTGGAAATCCCGACGAAACTGCAATATGCGATGTCACAGCGGCTATACTATGAAGAGTTGCAAAAGGGCGAATTGTTCTGGCCACAGAACGACCCCGAAGCATTATGGCAAGGCAATGATGGCGACAGTCGGCGGCGCTATTTGGTGCATTGGGCGGTCTATGACAGCCAAGTGAACCTGCCAGTGATTTACCTGATGGACGTCGAGGATACCGGATCAACCGCGCTGCCCAGAGACCAGCGCCGCTGGCCCGAAGCCCAAGCGCATCTGATGGCGCAGGCGATGGCGGGGCTAAAGCTGCTCACAATCGCCAAGGGGTTTGACGAGGATTTCGATGATCTGCACCCCAAACGATTGCGCCGCTTTCATGTGGGGCCGATGTATTCTTCGGCCTTCACTCGTCAGTCCGGACCTTTACGCGAAGTTTTGGAAGAGGCCGACGCGCCTGCAGGCGAAGATTGGGCGTTGGCGTGGACGATGGAGGAGTTGGAAAGCGAACGCGCGGTGAAGGAGAAATCCGGCTGGTTTGGCACAGTAGAGCGGCAGGTATTTGCGCTGGATCCGTTTTCGGGCCACGGGGCAGATACCGGTGCGACGCGGACCGAGCGGGCGATTATTTTGCCGCAAAAACCCTATCAGGTATTGGAAGAAAAACAGCCCAAGGGGTTTAATGCGGTGCGCAAATTTGTGGTGTCACCACAAGGGCGGGTTTTGAGCTATAGATAAATTTCTTGCCTCCGGCGGGGATATTTTTAGAACAATGATTGGACGAGAAATATGAGTATGCCATCAGATCAAATGGAACTGCCAGAGGCGGATATTCGTAAGCATTATGATGCGGCTGCGGGGATGTTAGACGGGTTTGATCACACCCCGCGCATTGCCAAAGCCAAGGTGGTTGAGGCCGAAGAAAAATCAGCCGGCATCGGTACGCGACGTCGGTTTCGCAGCACGACGCCGGGGTTGGTCACGCGTTCGACTGCACGTCCCGAAGGAGTACAATTGTTAGCGCGGATTGAGGCGAGCGATGGCGAAGACCCATTGGTCTCGCCTTTGCAAGCTAATGTGATGCACAACCTGCGCCGCGCCGTTGCGATTGCGCTGGCGGTGGGCGAAGGGTTCGCCGAACAGACTGGATTGTTGGCGCTGAAAAAAGACAATTTGGAAGGGTCTTTGGCGGCAGGCAAGAAAAGTGAATTTTCCGAATTATTGGCCGCCGAAGCCTTGGCGACGCTTTACACATTCGCCAATGCCACGTCATTTTTGTTGGCCCCACATGCGAGTGAGGTGACGGTTGAAATTGGCGAGGTCGAAGAGATTTTGACGGACAATGCCCAGCTCGCTTTGCACGGTGCATTGTGGGAGTTGGATCAAGACTTGGCAATTTTTGCCGATGAAGAAGCCAAGTTGATCGCTTGCGTTTTGGCCTTTGCCGAGCAGGTGATGGAGAAAGTCGCGCTGCGGGCTCAAAATGCACCTCGTTTGGCCGCGTTCACGGGCGCGTCCTTTAAGGTCGAAGCCGACAGTTTGACCATCGCAGGTTTTGCTCCAGCGCGAGCGGGCAAGGGCAGCAAGCTGACCATGACGTTCAAAAAACCGAACGAGGTGGTGGGCAACCACATTGCCAAATACCAGGCTGTGAAATTGGCCAAAATGCTGATGGCTTATGATTTTGAGCGCAAACTAAATCCGTTCGCTGAAATGGGCGGGTTTATCTTTACCTTTATGGGCGACGGCGCGCCGGGAACAGGGAAAACCACGCTGATCCAGATGATGGCAGGGCTGATTTCGGGCTATTGCGAGGTGGCGGATTATCCGTTTCGGTTCCAAAACCTCAGCACCGATAGCATTGACAGCTATCAAGGCAAATCGGGGCAAAACGCCAAGGCGTTCATCAACAATGTGGTGGACCCCAATGTGATCGGCTTTGGCACGATTGATGATATTGACCAGCTGGCAGGCAAACGTGGCGATCGGCAATCCTCGGCAGGCCAGTTGGAGATTACAGCCGTTTTGATGGAGAGCTTTGCAGGTGCCAATACGGTTGTGCGTGGCAATTGCACGTTCGGAATGTTTTCGAATTACCCTGAAAACGTGGACGACGCGCTGCGCCAACGGGCCGGTGCGCGGTTCTTGGTCGATGGGCCGCAAACCCGCGAGGATTACATTGATATTTTGCATTTGCTGATGGGCAAGAACCACTCGATTCCGGTTGGGGATCATGAGTTGTTCGCGGCCCAGGAAATCAAAAAGGCTGTGGCGGCGTCGTTCGAGGGGCATTCGCGCCCGCATGAAGACGGGTTGCTGGCGGTGTTTGAAAAAGTGTCCAAAGACATCGGCGCGCTGGATACGATTGCCAAACTGGGGGTGTACCTGAAGGGCATTCAGGAGGCCGATGCGCGGTTCACGGGGCGAGCGATCAAGAACATCACCGACGCTGTCAAAGTGCGGGCAATGGATTTTGAGTTGCCGGATGAATGGATGGAGGAACCTGACCTGTTCCTGTTCAAAGGCTATGATGAAAAGCTGGGGATGATCACCGAGATGACTCAGCCGATTACCGTTGAAATGGTGATCCAAGAAATCAACCGCTATGCGGATTCGGAATTCCGCTATGCCGATAAATCAGACGAAATCGCGATTACGAATGCGGTGCGGGATATGGAACGGATGGAAGAGGCCAAGCGGCGGTATTTGGAGGGGAAGAGGTGACCTCGAAAGCAATAGAGCATTTCTTCGAATACCCAATCAATTGGGCGAGAATTCAGCAGCTTCCTGAAGATCAGCAGGCTGCAATCGCTGTGTTGTCCTATGCAGTCAGTGAAGCCAACGCACTCTCCCGATTGTATATCTTTAATTCACACAACATGATCGATGAAGAAGCAATTGACTGCGCGACATCGATTCAGCGTTTCCTTCTCCTTCGCATATGGAGCGCCAAGCTTTTTGAAGTTGAAGAATTTCTGAAACTTGGTGGGACCAAAAAGGAGAGCAAAGACGAAGATCTTCTTGAATTAGCAACAGATGCTCTGGAAAATTTTTCAAAACTTCGAAGCACAGAAGCCTATCCTATTGTACGCAACATTCGTCACGAAGCTACAAATCACTACTCTTTCAAGGCCGCAAAAGATAATTTGAAGCACGTATCGAAAAACGCGAACTGCAGCATGTATTTGCATGAGCTAAGCGGAAACTCATTCTATCCCATGGGTGAAGAAGTCATGTTCATAGGGAGAATAAACCGACACGGAGCTTCGCTAGCAACAAAAGAACAAAAGTCAGAGCAGTTGGAAAGTTGGATGAATTGGAACTTGGGGGCGAATAGGTGGCTAGCTCAAACACACTATTCGTTCATAAATAGGTTAATTATTGAACCAGATGGCCGGAAGCCAGCCCAAAAACGTTCATATTGGATACCTCCAGAAATGGCCGGTAGTAGAGAAGAAAGAATGGCACCGATTTTTCTTAGAAAGGCTGCAACATGAAACGCCTAATCGAACGTGGCCTAATGTTTGGCAACTTGATCCGCATTTCCTCGCCCGCGTTGGTCGAGCGGTACAATCGGGCACTCAAGCAGTTGACGGGCAAAAAGACACGGTTGAAGTCTTTTCACGTCGATATTTCGGGGTATTCGCCCGAGGTGGGCGATAGTTTGAAGGATCATTTGTATCTAAATGAGGGCGGTTGTAACCGGCAGTTTATTCTACTGACCACCGAGCAGAAAACTGCGCCGTTGTTGAATGCGCAGTTTTCCACCTCGCGCGGGATTTTGCGACAGTTCATTGAGGAAAACGAGGCGCAGTTGTTTGCGCTGACCGCCAAGGATGCGGTGGCGGGGGAGTTGTTAAATTCGGTCTATTCCGTCGAGGAAGCTGTGCAGTTGTTTGATATTCGGCAGGTGACGATCGAGGCCGACACCACCGAGGCGCATGTGAAATCAGCCGAGGCATTGGCCGAAAAGGTCGCGCAATTCCGCCGCGAAGACGACGCATGGTGGGACGATGTTTTGATCGCGGAAATGATCGGGCTGGCTAAGAAAACCGGCGACGTAACACGTGCGCCTTTGCGGCTGAAAAAGATGACGTTCAATCAGGATAATTTCTGGACCAAACATTTCGACGGCCTTTATGTGTTTCGCAACCTGGAAAACCCAGCCGCGATATGCGCGGGCGACAAGGCAACGTTGGGTAAGTTGCCAATCGCCTATACGTTTGACTTTAGCGATCGCAACGAGATCGCGATTTTTCTGGAATTGAACGACCTGGTCGAACCGATTGTGAAAGCGCGCGGCGTCGACGCTGCTGCGATTTTGCAGCAGAAGATGGACTTCATCACAGTCGATGTTGCAGCCGCCAAAGGAGAAGATTTGAGCGGTGCAACACCGCGTGACATCAGAGCCCTAACCCGCAGATATGCCGCAGATATGCCGGAAGAGTTCCACGGTTTGGCGGCGTTGTTGCGGTGGGCGCAGGCGGGTGGGAAATGGCCGCGCATTACCTCGGATCATCCGGCGTATTTCTATACGTTGCGCTCCAAACCACACGCGGATCGGGATTTGGTCAATATGTTGTTGGCCGCCTTAACCCCAAAAGACATTCGCCAGCTGTTCATTTGCCACAAGGAACGGTTTTACCATTCCTACTCCGGCTGGCCCGATGCAAAAAAAACATATGTTGCCGAGTTTTTAGAACGGGAATATCAAGTGGACAAAGCTGGCGCACGCGAAGCGCTGTATGGCGAAGGCGAGCCGATGGAAGAACCTATGGCGACGTCCGAGCCCGAGGATTTGATCGAATTGGTTGGCCCTTGGGGCGCGGTAAGGAGGAATTAGCATGGGACTTATCCGATTAGTTGTGCTGGGGTTTATCGGGTTGAGCGTGGTCTATTTCGCCATCTCTATCTTTTCGCGATCAATTCGACGGGAAAAGCTGGAAAAAGAATGGGACGCCAATCCGCCTGAGGGGGGTGATATGGCGACCCGTGCCACCTATATAAAGGAAGGTATGGCCGCTTATGAAAGCGGGTTTCGCAAGAAATTGATCGTGCTGGTTTACATAGTTCCGCCGCTGTTTGTGGCAGCGATCCTGTATTTAACCAACGCCCAGTGAGGACTGATATGCGCATTTTAAAAATCATTTTGAAGGCTCTTCCCCTGCTGTTTGTGTTCGGGCTGTTGCACTATGTTTTGCCGCAGCATGATATCGCGCGGGTCACCTCGACCGAGGTAATCCGGCAGGATTTCACCTCGTTCAACAGAATTTTCTATGCCCAAGCCGACAGTGGCGCTGCCGAACATCCGACGCGGGACATCCGGTTTGCTTATACAGAACGCCAAAAGACGTTTCTTTTTGGCTTTATTCCAAGGGATGCGCGCGGTGTGATGGTCTATCGCAACGAGGACACTGGCTGGATATGGCCGCCCTATTTCAAATTTGACTCGTCTGATTTGCAGGCAGAAGCGGCCGCTGCTGTTTCAGTAGATGGCGCTGAAAAATGGGTGGTAATCACGCATTACGGCTGGCGGAACAAATTCTTTTCAATCTATCCGAATGCGATCGGGGTTCGGGAAATTTCCGGACCGGACGTGCGGATTATTCCGTGGTTCAACCTGTTTTTCTTTGCCTTCATGATCGTCGCCTACTTCTTTATCCGTGCCATGTGGCGCCAATTTAGGGAACGCTCGGTTGACCCATTGCTACAAGACGCGGGCGAAGTTTGGGACAAGGTCGATGGCCATGCAGATGAAGCCAGTGCCAAAGCACGGGGTGTTTTTGGACGCTTCAAAGCCTGGCTGGCGACTTGGCGCAAAAAGTGACTCTGGCTTGCTCTTGTGTAACGTAATTCCCTGCTAAACTTCCAATGAACAAACGAATGGCGATAACCACCTTGGACAATTTCAAAGAAAAAATCGGTGCCCGAACCGCCGTTATCGGCGTTTTGGGAATGGGATATGTCGGCATTCCCTTGGCTATTTCCATGGCCAAGGCTGATTTTCAGGTGATTGGGTTCGACGTAAACCAACCACATATCGAAGGCCTGAACAACGGCCACAGCTCAATCAAGCACATTCCGGATGATGACATCAAAATGATGAAATCAGTGGGGTTCGAAGCCACTGGGGATTTCAGCAGAGCAGCCCAATGCGAGGTGTTGATCATTTGTGTACCAACCCCGTTGGACAAAACCCGCGAACCTGATCTAAGCTATGTAACGGCCACGATGGACATGATTTCACCGCACCTACGCGCTGGTCAATTGTTGTCACTTGAGAGCACAACATGGCCCGGTACAACTTCAGAAATTTTGCTGCCCTATGTTGAAAATGCGGGACTGACGGTGGGAGAAGATTTCTACCTTATTTACTCACCCGAACGCGAAGACCCCGCTAACGAACATTTCAGCACCCAAACAATTCCCAAGGTTGTGGGGGGGCACACAAAGGCATGTCTCGAGGCGGGTACTGCTTTATACGAGAATTTCATCGACACAATTGTGCCAGTCAGCTCGACCGAAGCCTCTGAAATGGTCAAGCTGCTTGAGAATATTTATCGGTCAATCAACATCGGGTTGGTCAACGAAATGAAGATCGTGGCTGATGCGATGGGGTTGGATATTTTCGAGATTATCGACGCAGCCAAAACCAAACCCTTTGGCTTTACCGCCTTCTATCCGGGTCCAGGGATCGGCGGGCATTGCATTCCGATTGATCCGTTTTATCTGACATGGAAGGCCCGCGAGTTTGGCGTCCACACACGGTTTATCGAACTGGCCGGCGAGATAAACGCAGCCATGCCACAGTATGTTGTCGACAAAACCGTGAGGGCCCTAAATCAGGCGGGCAAATCCCTGATGGGGTCAAACGTGTTGGCGTTGGGGATCGCATATAAGCGCGATGTAGATGACATGCGTGAAAGCCCATCGGCCGTCGTTATGGAGCTATTGCAGGATTGGGGGGCCAATGTCGCCTATTCTGATCCGAATGTTCCGGTATTTCCAACCATGCGCAACCACGAATTTGATCTTAAGTCAGTCGAGCTAAGTCCTGAAAAAATTGCATCGTATGATGCAGTCATTTTGCTGACGGACCATTCTGATTTTGACTATGATATGATCCGCCAAAACGCGACCGTTTTGGTCGATACACGCGGTAAATATCGTGATGATGGGGGCGTCGTTCGAGCGTAGCGACGCTTCGCTTTTGCATAGGCTAATTTCATGGTCTTGATTGGCTCACCCGCGTCGACTCGCGAGCAGAGTCAACCAGTTGTCGTACAGCTTCGTCCTTTCCAAAAGCTTTTTGCGTGTGCAGTTTTTGCTCATCTCTTGCGGCAATCAGGGCCGCTTTTTGGGTATTGAGGTCAGAAACCTTCCTTTGTTTCCAGATCGCCCAGCGTTTGTCCGCCCCGCTGTAAAATGCAAAGTCCGCGCCCCCCTTTTCAGACAATGATGTCGCCCGTTCCTTTTGAGACACCTGCAGAGTTTCAATTTGTGCTGATTTTTCAGCCTCGGCCGCTGCGAATTTCTGGAGCTTCATCATCTCAACATCAAGAGCCATTTTTGTCAGCGCGCGCAATTTTTCTAGCCGTTTTTCCATCTACAAAATCCTTTTCCCCTTGGCCTTACCGCGCAGTGTTTCGGCAAACCGGATCGCAGCAGCCACAGCCTGATAATGCTCTGGCCAGATTTCCTGCCCTACTTCAACATTCGCAAACAACAGGCGCGCGGTAGGTGGATCACGGTGGATAGGAACGCCACCTTCTGCCGCAGCTTCTCTTATCCGGGCGGCAATTTCATCCACACCTTTGGCCACGCAAACCGGGGCCGCCCCTGCCTTGCGATCCCATTTTAATGCGACCGCATAATGTTGCGGATTCACGATCACGACATCGGCTTCTGGAACGTCAGCCAACATTTGGTTCATCGCAATCTCATACCCTTTTTGCCGCCTTTGTTGTTTCACGTGCGGATCGCCTTCGCTTTGCTTTGCTTCATCCGTAAGCTCTTTGCGTGACATCATATTTTTGCGCGTGTGTTCAGCTTTTTGCCACATGAAATCGACTGCTCCAATTGACAATGCGATGATCAAAATGATCGAAAGAAACTCCACCACCAATCGCAACAAAACACTGGTCGCTATAGCGGGGTTTAAGTGTACTGTTCCCAAGATCTCGGGCAATTTACTCTTCAGAAAAAACGCTAAAACGATTGAGTAGATCAGTAGTTTAAAAAAGCTTTTACCAAACTCGAACAACCCGCTGCGCCCGAATTTGTTTTTGGCGTTTGAAAGCGGTGATATACGAGACATTTTTGGGTTAAGTTTTTGCGGCGCAACGATGAAGCTGCGCTGTGCCAAAATGTTCAAAAGCACGATCAACCCGGGGATCAAAAACCAAGGTCCAACCGATGTCATCAAAATCTGCATAACCCCGCCTGAAATCGGTTGTGCGCTGTCTTGAAAAAAGGTTTTGGAAATTTTGTCGGCGTTGTCCACCATCCCCGCCAAAAGTTGCCCAAAACTGGAAACCGTCGCCGCACCAATTGAAACAGCAACCAACAACACGCCACCATAGGACGCGGCAGTGTTCAAATCTGTTGAACGTGCGATTTCGCCTTTTTTACGTGCATCATCGAGCTTCTTTTGCGTTGGCTCAAATTGCTTGCTGTCATCGTCTGAACCGTCGCTCATTAATGCCTCCCAAACGGGTTTTGCAAAAAGTACGAGAGCGATTCAGACCACACGGCGAGCATCATTGGCATCACCAAGAACATCAAAATTAGCGCTCCTGCGGTAATCGCCGGTGCCCCGACGAACGCCACCATTAACTGTGGCATTGCGCGATTGATCACACCCAATGCGACATTATAAATCAGGGACGCAATGACAAAGGGTGCCGCCAGCGTAAAGGCCAAGGCAAACATCTGTGCCACCTGTGCAACTCCCCAGGATTTGAGCATCCCAGCGTTGGGTAATTGGCCGGGAATGAACAGGTCATACGATAGGATCATGACTTCGGCGATGCGCACGTGCAGCCCTGTCATAACAGCCAGCGCAAGGCCTCCATAAACCAGCAAGTGACCCATTGCTGGTTGCGGGTCAACGCCCGCGCTGCCACCGAAAACCTGCGAAAGCGATGTCGATTGCGCGGCAATTGAGCCAGCCATTTGTAATGCATGGATAAACAGTCGCAAGCCAATTCCGATTGTTAACCCGGCAAATGTTTCAGTCGCAAGCATGACGGTTAAAACACTTTGATCCCTGGTCAAAGGGTCAACGTGATGCGCGACCGCTGGCGTTACGATCGCCGTAAATGCCAAAGCCAATCCAATCCGCACCCTTTGCGGAATCGTCCGCTCGCCGAATGCTGGCAGAACGGCCATCGCAGCACCTACACGCAAGAAAACGATGATCGCCGTTAACAAGCCCTCCTGGCCAAACTCTTGCAACAGGGAGAGGGCCGCGTTCATGCCGAAACCAATCCAACCAGCGAAGGCCTGGCCTCTATGCCAATTTCCTCAAAAGAGAGCACCGGATTCGTGATCCCTTTTGCGGACAATACCGTTCTCAAAAATCGACGTCGATGCCGCGGCGTTGCAATCGCGGGATAGATGCCCGTTTCAGATGCCCGCGCCAGCTTTTCAGCCACACCATTTGCCAGTCTGTTAAATTCATCAGGTGGTAACGCGACATCGCCATACCCGCGTTCGCCTTCGATTTGGTAGGTCGTAAAAGCTTGCTCCCATTCCGGCGCCAACTGAACGAGCGGAATTGTACCATCTTCGCGTTTTATCTCCGCGACCATCTGAAATCCCAGCCGTTGTCGTACATGCTCGCAAATAGCCTCCGGGGGAGCCTGTGATGGGCGCGCTTCGGCGATGGCCTCCAGTATCAGCGGAAGGTTTCGTACCGAAACCCGCTCTTCTAGCAACAAACGCATTACCGTTAACAGCAAATCTACAGGTACCTTATCCGGCATCAACTCGTCCAGCATCCTGCGGTTAGCTTCGGCCCTCTGTCCGTCCGACAGGTTTACAAACTCATCTAGCAATCGGCGCAATGCCCTTAGCGTGAGCAACCGCGAGAAATTCTGTTTTATCACTTCCAATAGATGCGTTGCCAAAACTTCTGTGGCCGTCACAATCGTAGCGCCGGATAGGGCGGCCTCTTCTTGATTTTCCGCCGAAATCCAACGGGCGGGTGCCCCATAAACCGGCTCTTTGACGTTCTCTCCTGCTGGTAAAATGTCGGGCCCGTCAGGTAATAATGCCAGCGCCTGATCAGCATGCAATCGGTCACGGACCTGTTCAACTCCTTGAACCTTCACCACATATGTGCCGGCTGGCAATGATGCATCGTCAGTCAGGCGAATTTCTGGTAAAATCAGCCCAAAGGACGAGGCCACATGCGTACGCATATTTGCGATGCGTGCGTCCAGCCCCGTAGCTGGATCCAACACCATGCTGACCAAATCAGGCGCAAATTCGACATGGATGTCATCCAAGTCCAACAAGTCCCCAATCGGAGTGTTGGGGACCTGTTCTTCAACACTCATGGTGGCCTTTTGGTCTTGCTCTTTTTTGTGCTTAGCTGCGCGCGCCATGATCGCCGCGCTTGCACCAAGGGTGATCGAACCGATAATAAACGGCAAAAACGGAAGGCCCGGAACCAGAGCAAACAAACCCATCAACATAGCGACCGTATAGAGGGCTGGCGGATACCGCCCTAGCTGCGCAACAATTTCAAGATCAGCAGAACCTTTCGTGCCGCCCCGCGCCAACAACAATGCGGACGCAATCGATATAATGACCGCAGGAATCTGCGTGACGAGCCCATCCCCAACCGTCAAGATGGAGTAGGTTTCAAACGCCACAGACAAGGGCATACCATGCATGGTGACACCCATGATCAAGCCCATCACAAAGTTTAACAGTGTGATTAAAAGGCCAGCAATAGCATCACCTTTGACGAATTTTGACGCCCCGTCGAGTGACCCGAAAAACGTTGTTTCTGCCTGCTCTTTTTCGCGCCGCTCTTTGGCTTCTTTGTGGTCGATCGCTCCGGCAGACATGTCGCTGTCAATCGCCAACTGTTTACCTGGCATTCCATCCAGTGCAAACCGCGCGCCGACCTCTGCCATACGCGCCGCCCCCTTGGTGATGACGATGAAATTCACAATGATCAGCACGCCAAAAACCACGAGCCCCATGAAAACGCTACCGCCCATCACAAAGTTGGCAAACCCTTCAATGACGTCGCCCGCCGCCCCTGTGCCTGTATGGCCTTCGCCAATGATTAGTTTTGTTGAGGACACATTCAACGATAAACGCAACATCAAGGAGGCAAGTAAAACAGTTGGGAAAGCTGAAAACTCCAATGGGCGTTCAATGAAAAGAGTTATGGTAAACATCAAAATTGCCAATGCAAAAGATGCAGCCAGTCCGACATCCAAAACCCAAGACGGCATTGGCAAAATCATCATGACAATGATGGCCATTAACGCCAGCGCCAACAAAATGGTTGGTTGGAAAACCGTTGCGAGCGAAAACTGTGGCTTATCCATCATCTGACCTCACAGGAATCAGGCGACCAGCGGATCCTTGTCCCCCTAAAGAGACCAGCGATCCAAGTGTGTGTGCGTTGCTGTTTTGTTGCAAAAGCGGGTAATTGTTTACGCGTATTTCTTTCGGCCTTGGTGTGTACGAAGTTGTTTCTACCGACGATATCGCAGACGGGGGTGTAGCGGTGTTGTTCAGCAAGGCTGCCCGAAAGGCATTGAATCGCTTTTCATATTTCTCGGCATACTTTTGTGTGCGCGAATGATATGCGCCCGCGGCCTCACTCCAATCGCCTTTTTCTTGAAAAAGGTCTAACAAAAATTTCGCTGCGTAGAGCGCATTTGGATTTGGGTCGAACATCTCTTCAATCGAGGCAAATTGCTGCCCGTGCCATTTGTAGTTTATTTGAAAGCAACCTACGTCGAAACTTCGAGCACCACGTTTGTAGTTCTTGTAAACATAGGCTCTTGCCTCATCTTCACTGTCGAACCAAACCCCTTTCCCTTCCATATTCACCGTCCAGGGCCACGGGCGCATAACACCCGTTCTTTTACGCCCAGTCTCGGTAAGAGATATCGCCTGCAAGACGGATAACGGAACGCCCGTTTCTTGTGCGGCATAAGCGGCGGCTTGGTCACAGATGTGCGAGAGGTCTTGCGTTGCGAGTGCGCGCAATGGAAAGTTAACTGCCAAAACCAATGCGACAATACCTATGAACCGGCTGACCAATCCACGCAGGTTTATCTGTGAGATAACCGGCTTGCCTACCCGTTCAACTTCAACACTCAATGCTATTCTAGCCATATTCAACGCAATTCTTGCTGTGATTTCTCAATCACGTTACGCCACAAGCCTTTAGAAAAAGTTATTTAAAATGGTGGCTATGAGCCTTCTTGCTCAACAACTGGATATTCTTCTAGCAGTCGCCCAATGGATTGCCGCTCTTCCTCACTTTTTGACAACAAAAATGTATCATAAGCTATTGTTCCAGTGATGGTAGGATCTGCTTCATCTTCAATTGGTCCTTGTGACAACATTACCTTTGCTGCCGTTTGTTCTGCCTCTGATCCAATTTCCTCCAGTTGTGTCCAATCTTCGGCGCGCCATATTGCCGACTTTTGATTTTCTGGGTCTTGCAGTCGTTTGTATTCTTGCGCTGCGGCCGAATAATTACCTGAACTTTCATAGGCCAAGGCCCTCACTCTGGCCGCCTCGTCACCCACCACATTCTCTAACGTCTTCAATGCCTGATTCGCTTGTCCCTTCAACACGCGTGCATGCGCAAGTATAACGCGATCATCGGCCGTTGGTGAAACTGGGGCCGCCAATATCATCTCGGCTTTTGTAGGCCACCCTTCTTTCAACAGCCGCAGCGCCAACTTTCGACGAGTCTGACGCGGAATATTCTGGTGCGCCAACTCATCCTTCGCCGAAAATACAAACTGCAAAAATACTGCCTCTGAAGCTTGCTGCGCTAGATTTTCTAAAACGGCTTGCCATGTTGCTGTTTTTTTCTGCTCACCCAATCTCTCATATGATTCCAACTCAAGTAGACCGTCCAAAGCTTCTAAGAAATGATTGCCTTGGCCCAACGACTCGACCGTCAATCGTTTCAACTCCGCAGCTATCTTTGTATCTTGTTGCTCGAAAATATAGGATTCTGCGGTTGCCAGTATTTTGGGGTCAATTTTTTCACCCTTTCGCAACCGAACCTCAAGAAGCTCGATGAGCGCCCTCGGCGCCGCGCCTTGGTCGCTCACAATTATCTCTTCTAATTTGTGCTCTGCAGACGCATCCTTCCCTCGCTCAATATCCAATTGCGCATCAAGCAGGTGAAACTCTGCGCCCGACTCCCCGGGCGCGCGCGCAATTGCATTTCTTAATGCGCGCGCCGTTTCAATATCTCCTGATGTAACAAATTTTTGCGCCAACGGTGGTCCAAGAAGCCGCCTGAGATGAACAGGCAATCCAGAAAAAGCTCCGAGTATTGATTTGGTATTAATTTGACCCTGATTTGATAGCGAAGGTGTGGCGAGCGCCGCCCACAAAGCCGCCGCTGAATCGCACCCCAATTGTTTGGACATTTCAGTGGGGTGATCAAAAGTTAACCCGTCAACAATTCCTGCCATCACTTTGAGCGTGTCTTCGGCCTCCAGCGCCACATCAAATGAAGTCAGAACATTCAATGCCTCAGCCCCAAATCCAGCATAAATATAGGCCTTTACCAAGCCCTGTACCGCCTGTGGGTCAATTTGATCAAACTCACCCGAAATGACCCTACGTTGACTGGAAATTCGGGCAAGCACGGAACCTTCATTGCCCCACTCCGATACATTGAACAATGCCTCTGGAGCGCACCGTTCTCCATTGTTCGTCATCAGGTTTTGCCTAAGAAAACCTTCAAATTCCCGATCTATGCTGCTTTCAATATGGATATTGCTATGTGGTTTGGCAATTGGAACTGACGGCGCCCGCGCTGTAGTTTCAGTTTCAGCCTGCTGACTAGACTCATTCAGCACCGGGTCCAAAATATTAGCATCCAACAATCCTTGTGAGGCAGCGCGACCAATCTGTTGTAGAATCTCCGACTGCATCTTAGAAACCTGTTGGGTGGGTGTCCGCAACTTCTCTTCTAATCCTACGCCAAATAAGCCCACTTGTGGAGCGGCCGAAACCTGTGCCTTTGGCGACCTCAGTGGAAGCACCAAGGCTGGTCGGTCTTTTGAAATTTCAGTTGGTGTGGGCAAGTTATTTACAAGCGTCTGCTCTCGTGCCTGTTGGTCGGAAGTCAATTCATCTGCGCCAAATGGCGTCTCAAATTGAGCTTCCGGCGGCGGCTTTCCATCCTTCACGTCCACAACCAATAACCCTGGTCTGAACTCAAATGCATCTGCATGACAGTCGCAATCCAGATCAATTGTAATACGTGTATTATCTTCTGAAACAGATAAGTTCTTTACCCTGTCACGTGGAATTCGGCGAAACACATCGGAAATGTCAATCTCAGAGGAAATACCCTGCATCCGCACTTCATATCCCTGTTCAACACGGCCCATTTCCCACTCAATTTGCCCCGAGAACTCAAATGCCAATCGCGAAAAGTCAGTATGCTCACCGGAACGAACGGTAACACGTTGCGCAAAGCCCACCACGGGGATGCTCAGAAATAACAGGAACACAAGTAAACGCATTATGCTGCTTCCTGCTTAACAGCTTTCAATGCTTCTTCCAGGTCTCCATAATCAGGGCGGCAATGACCCGGCACATTTTGACGCCCCACTTCAATGCAAATATTTGTTGCGTGCTTATACAAATTCGCAACCAATACTTCCCGAATGAGCAGATAGAAATGTTCGTCTTCCTCGACAATTGCTTTCACTTTTCCGGCAAACGGACCGACCAATCCATAAGCAAGGAAAATCCCAAGAAACGTCCCGACCAGCGCGCCACCAATCAGTTTACCCAAAATTTCAGGTGGCTGATCGAGCGAACCCATTGTCTTAATAATCCCCAAAACCGCCGCGACAATCCCCAAGGCTGGCAACGCATCGGCCAAACTTTGCAGCGCATGGCTGGAATGAAGCGCGTGGTGCATCGTGGCCGTCATGCGCTTCTCTAATACTTCTTCGACCTGATAAGGGTCATCATAATTCATTGAGGCGGAACGAAGCGTGTCACAGATCAAAGCCACAGCCTCTGCATCCCCCAAAATTTTCGGATACCGCGAAAATATCGACGATTCATTCGGTGCTTCAATGTGTTCTTCCAGACCTACGGGGTTTTGGCGTGCAAACCGGATTAACTCGAACAGCAAACACAACAAATCCTGATAGTCATGATGTTTCCAAGTCGGCCCCTTAAAAACTTTGCCCAAATCTTTGAGTGTTTGTTTGATTTGAGAAATATCGTTACCAATCAGAAACGAACCAATCCCCGCGCCACCGATCATCGTCAACTCAAACGGGGCGGCTTTGAGGATAATACCCATCTTGCCTCCAGCGGCCAAAAAGCCACCAAAGACCATGACAAATATCATGACAATTCCAACAATTCCAAGCATTCATATTTCTCCGCATAGACAGTTTGTCTCGCAACGAGACTCGCAGATTGGTGTTAAGAAACCCTCTTTATTCTGTCGGAACCTGTGCATTTCGCCCGGCCAAAATGACACTGATTGAATAGGCTTTGGCGGGAGTTAGGCCCGCAAGTATAGAGGCGGCCGCATCGGGCCGCATCCGGCCCAGAAACCCGGCTGAAAACTGCGGATCCATTTCTTCAAACAAGGGAATCGCATTTTTTGACTTCATATTTTCATAGACGGATGTCAGGTTCGAAAGATCATCTTCGGCGGCCGTATCTGCCAATGCCATCGTCGCTTTTAGATTGCTTTCCGCTTCTATCAAAGCTGCCAGATTGCGTTTCATATTAACCTCGGCGACGCCCAGTGCCTGCAACCTGTTTGTAAGCGATTCTTCTCTCTCCAGAACCCGCCCTTCGCGTTGTTTGATTGCCAATATCAGATCGCTTATACCCTTGTCGTTTTCGCAGGTTTGCGGCAATTGCACCTCATCTTTTTCGCTATGGCTTAGGGCTTCGACCTCGCGCGCGATTGCGGAACCTGTGCCAGACCCCAACCGCAACAACCCTGATGCCAAAAAGAATCCGGCAATCAAAATCAACGCACTGCGGCCACCTTTGCGTTTCTTTTTGCGCTTGTCCTTAGTCATTCTGCTGCCTCCATTACCCTGTCCTGATGCCGCAAAAAGACCGGGCCACTTTCTGGGTCGACCTGAGGTGTTGGGGGCGATTCCGTCGGGCTGGGCAGGTCATGCATAGACGCCATCAACAGTTCCAACCGTTTGGCAACATTCTCGGCCTTTTTGGTCAAACCCTCTAATGATGATGTCGAATCGCTGGCAGCGAGCCGTGCCTTTTCAAGCGTTTTTGTCATGTCATCAACCTGAACGGACAATACTGCCACAGCCCCGCCAACACCTTTTTCCAAATCATTAAAACGATTCAAACGGCGTGACAGTATTAAGCAATAAAACGCAGCGCCCAAGGCCCCGGCAACAAGTAAAATATCGGCAATCAGTGTCATTTCACACTCCTAGTTCAGCACAAATTCCATAATCAGCAAGTCTTTTACGCGACCTTCACCTGTCACGATCTGAATCCGTCGCAACATCTGGGTACGCAGCCGGATCAACGCATTTGGATCTTCTAGATCGTGCGTATCAACGGCGCGTAGATACCCATTCAAAATATCCATCACACGCGGCAACAAGGTGGTCACTTCTTCTTGATATTCACCGCCAACTTCCAGTTCTGCGCGAAACCGCAAATACTGATTTTGTGCACCCTTGCCCAAATTGATAATCAGCGGCTCCATCGGCACAAAGGTCACGTCCGGCAGGGCAGCAACCTCTTCATGCGAATCGGTTTCAACCTCAGCATGGTCGCCAAATAGCATGCCTGATTGCACGGCGTAAAATCCGCCACCACCGCCCGCCAATGCCAAAACCAACCCTATAATCAAGGGGAGTTTGGACTTTTTCTTTGGGCCTTCTTCTTCAATTTCTTCTTCATCTGCCATGTTCACACCAGTTTTATTCTCTCACATCACTAATACCTGTCAGGAGCTAACCGATTGTTAAGCCTGTTCAACGAAAGTTAGGCCAAGGCTTGGGCAGAACGCCCACCTGTTATCGGAGGGTTGTTTTGCAACAGCTACTGTCAGTCTGGTCCAAACTCGAAGCACGGCGTCGTGTTATTGTTGTGCTCGCCACCGTCGCGATGTTTGCCACGGTTCTTACGTTGTCACGGATGGCGACAACGCCCGGGATGTCTCTCTTATATGCGGGACTTGAAAGCAGTGCTGCAGGCGATGTTGTGTCGTCGCTTGAACAGCGCGGTGTGGCCTATGAAATTCGTGGCACCTCTGTTTTTGTCGACAGCAGTAGGCGTGACGAGTTGCGTATGACATTGGCCAGTGAAGGCCTGCCAGCAAACGATGGCACCGGCTACGAACTGCTTGATTCGCTTTCAGGTTTTGGCACCACATCGCAAATGTTTGATGCCGCTTATTGGCGCGCAAAAGAAGGTGAGCTGTCGCGCACCATCGTTTCTAGCCCACATATTCGTGGCGCCCGAGTGCATATTGCCAGCCCGTCCTCTCAACCCTTTCAGCGCAAAGTCGAAGCAACCGCATCCGTCGTCGTGACAACAGCCTCCGGTACGCTCTCGGCGTCACATGCCAAGGCGCTCAAATATCTGGTTTCGTCTGCTGTCGCCGGCCTGATGCCAGACGATGTTGCTGTGATCGATGGCCAAGGTGGGCTAATTTTGGGTGCCGATGATGCGGCTTCTGGGGCCAGTGGCGCAGACGATCGGGCCGTCGCGCTCCGGAAAAGCGTAGAGCGATTACTAGAGGCGCGAGTTGGCTATGGTAACGCTATGGTTGAGGTCAGCGTTGAAACGGTAACGGATCGCGAATCAATTGTGGAACACACATTTGATCCCGATTCACGCGTCGTGATCAGTACCGACACCGAAGAACGCACAACCGCCTCCGAGGATGCACGGGGCGGGGCTGTTTCCGTGGCCAGCAACCTGCCAGAAGGGGATGGTGCATCTGATGCGAACTCTTCCAGTCAAAATAGCGAAACCCGCGAGCGGGTGAACTATGAAGTCTCGGAAATCCAACGCGAAGTGCTGCGCGCGCCTGGGGCAATTAAACGGTTGACCGTGGCTGTTCTGGTTGATGGGACACAGCAAATTGATGGTGCAGGTGCACAGGTTTTCACACCACGCAGTTCTGAAGAAATGGAAGGGCTGCGCGAATTGGTTGCGGCGGCCGTTGGCTTTGATGAGGCGCGCGGGGATGTGCTCACGCTCAAATCCATGGAGTTTAAGCCGATTGTTGAACAGGGCAGTGCTGCGGCGCCGGGGTTTATGCAATCTTTGAACCTGAATGTGATGTCGCTGATTCAGATTGCGGTACTCGGCATTGTGTCTTTGATACTGGGCCTGTTTGTTGTGCGCCCGATTTTGAATAGCAAACCATCTCCCGCACTGGCAGAACTTCCGCCGCCTCCAATTGCGACGCCACCCGTTCCTTATCCTGAAGGCCCGGCCAACGCAGGTCCAGCCTTACCCGCCCTGTCAGGCGAGATTGACGAAGGCAGCTTTTTACCCCCTGCAATGGCCACTGTTTCCGACTTTGAGATGCCTGAAATGGCGACCGCAGCCATCGGTGATTTTGGGGGCCCCAGTGATATGGGCGGGTTTTCAAATGATCCCGTCGCGCGTCTTCGCCAGATGATCGAAGAACGCCAAGATGAAACCGTCGAAGTCTTACGCGGCTGGATGGAAGACAGCGAGGAAATAGCCTGATGCCTGCATTCAAACTAGAAGAGTTCAATACACGCATTGTTTCAGATGACCCAAAGATTTCGTCAAACACCAGTTTGGAGGAACATCGGTTGGAAGCCTTTGAACAAGGTTACAAAGCCGGATGGGACGATGCCGCCGCGGCGCAATCAGAAGATCAATCCCGTGTGGCTGCGGATTTTGCCCGCAACTTGCAAGAGTTGTCTTTCACCTATCACGAGGCACGTGGCCACATACTGGGTTCTCTCGAGCCATTGCTAAAGGAGATGGTGACAAAGGTTTTGCCAAAACTGGCGCGGGATTCCCTGCCCCAAACCATCGTTGACGAGATCCTATCTGCTTCTGAAACCCAAACCAAAGCAGGAATTCAGATTGTAATCTCCCCAGCCAACCGTCCCGCATTAGAACAGCTGATGGAAACCCAAAACAATCTCGACATCACAATCATAGAAGAACCTTCAATGGCCGATGGGCTTGCCTATTTGCGTTTTGCAGATACCGAAAAGCAAGTTGATTTGGATAGTGTTTTGTCCAGTTTTTCCCAATCCATTGATGGATATTTTGAACAGCAGGAAAAGGTAGCAGTCAATGAATGATGCAATGATTGATGGCGGTGCAAATCCGTTTGGCCAAGTTCCAATCGAAATCACAATCTCGGTTGGCAAAGCTCATCCCAAAATCAAAGAACTCCTGCAACTAGAGCAGGATGCCGTCCTGCAACTTGATCGGCGTATTGAGGACCCGGTGGAGCTTTATGTCGGCGATCGATTGATCGCGCGGGGTGAATTGCAGGAGCTTGAAGGTGACCTAGAAGGTCAACTAGCAGTTCGTTTGACCGAAGTCGTTGATCTAAAGGACGGCCTATAAGTCATGAACAAAAATTACGCACACCACATCATGCTCGGGGTTTTCGCAATTGCGTTAACCATGTTTGCCGAGCCAGTTGCCGCACAGGAAATCTCGATTTCGATGGGTGACGAAGGTTCAATCGCAGCCCGCAGTATTCAACTGCTGGTGCTGGTAACAATTCTTAGTATTGTACCAGGTCTTGCGATAATGATCACTTGTTTTCCGTTTATCGTAACGGTTCTCGCAATTCTGCGCCAAGCCATAGGGCTGCAACAATCTCCACCAAACATGTTGATTATCAGCCTAGCATTATTTTTGACCTATTTCGTCATGGAGCCCGTTTTCACACAGGCTTGGATCACAGGGATCGAACCACTCATTGAAGGCAAAATCAGCGTCGAGCAATCCTTCACGATGGCAATATCCCCTTTTCGGGACTTCATGGCTGCTCGTATTGATCCGGACACTTTTGAATCTCTTGTCGCCTTGCGTCCAGAAGCCAGACTCGTTGGTGATACATCAACACAACCACTGTCACTTCTGGTGCCGTCCTTTTTGTTGTCTGAAATTGAACGGGCTTTTGAAATCGGCTTTTTGATTTTCTTGCCGTTCTTAATCATTGACCTTGTGGTCGCTGCAATTTTGATGTCGATGGGGATGATGATGGTGCCGCCGGCCATCGTATCTCTTCCGTTCAAACTGGCATTCTTTGTTGTTGCCGATGGCTGGACTCTTATATCGGGTGCCCTGGTCAGAAGCTATTTTTAAGGCTTCGACTTTGAGTCAATCATCTGACAACAAACTCAGCATGCAATGCACCCGCCGCTTTGATGCTTTTCAAGATATCAATCATGTCCCGCGGCGAAACACCCAGTGCATTCAAGCCTGCAATAACCTCCGAGAGTGAAGTGCTTTCTGGTATCTCGGCCAGCCCAACTCCCGGCTCTTCTTGAATCGAGGCTGACGTGCGGGGTACCACAACGCTTTGCCCTGCAGCAAACGGATTCGGCTGCACAACAATTGGCTGCTCTTCTATCCGCAAAGTCAAATTCCCCTGCGACACCGCAACACGCGAAATGCGCACATCTTCACCCATAACGATTGTACCTGAACGTTGGTCAACTACGACACGTGCCTTTCTCTGCGGCTCAACCAACACATTTTCAATCTTGGATATGGCATGCGCTGCGGATGCCTGCCGCGTTGCCTTGATATCCAACTGTACTGTGCCGGCGTCAAGCATCCGTGCTACGCCTCTGCCAAATGATTTGTTGATCGCACGCTCAATACGTTCGGCAGTGGTGAAATCCGGGCTTCGCAACGCCAGTCTGATTTGCGCCAATTTACTGAAATCAAACTCAATTTCGCGCTCGACATATGCGCCAGATGGAATCACTCCCGATGTTGGTACACCCTGTACAACGCTGGCTGCATCCCCTTCGGCTGACGCACCTCCCGCAATGATTGTACCCTGACTCACCGCGTAAATTTTGCCATCCGCTGCATTCAATGGCGTCATTATGAGCGTCCCGCCCAACAGGCTTTTGGCGTCACCAATGGCCGAAACCGTTACATCAATGCGTCCACCTGCCCGCGCAAATGCAGGTAAATTAGCCGTAACAAATACTGCTGCAACATTTTTGGGACGAAACTGCTCACCCGTAATGTTTACGCCCAGACGCTCGAGAATATTGGTCATAATTTCTTCTGTGAAAGGTGCGTTACGGATACCATCACCCGTCCCGTTCAACCCAACTACCAACCCATATCCAACCAGGTCGTTGCCACGCACCCCATCAAATTCAACCAGATCCTTAATCCGTATTGGACTGGCAACAGACAGGGCAGGCAGTAAGAAAACGGCAACGATGAAGGCAAAAAGACGATTGATCATGTTAGGAAATCCACAAGGCTGAGGCGCGACATGCGCGCGGTTGTTGCATAAAGTGTTTCCAGCTGGGTCTGGATGGCTTCTAACTCGCTGGCGACTGTGTAGGGGTCGACCGATAACAGTTCGGTTTTGGCAATTTCGAGTGCTGAAATCTCTGTTGCAGTTTGGGTCGTGACCAATTCAATATGTCCTTCAACTGTACCCAACCCCGCGCGCATTTCTATTTGCCTACTGCCAACCGACAGCAAGGAATCGCCAGCATTTTGCAAGAGCAAAACCTGTTCGGTAACGTCACTTGCAAGTGCACCTTCAGATACCAATGCGGCCAGCGCTAAACCTTTTAGCGTGTCTCTTATTTCAATGTCAGCTGCAGTGATGGAAACGTCTGCCTCTTGGTGTGCACCGATTTTAAACGGAACAAGCGATGTAGTTGATCCCAAATAGCCGTCGGTTTCAAATCCACCACTAGGGGCGTCAAACCACGTATTAACAGCGGTCTCAACGTCGGTGGCAGTGGTCAATCCAGCAATTGCAACCTGCAGATCTGCCAATATACTGCTTGCCGAGGCAATTGCTGGGCCATCTGTGGCCGCCCCCGCAAACGCGCTGCGCCCGCCGGTTTGCGTATTGAGGGACGAAACCACCGCAGAAAAATTCTGCCGCACACTGATTGCGGTGTTGTCTATCTGTGTTTGACTGGCCGAGTTTCTGGTCAACAAAAGCGCAGATACTGCCGCTGTGGTTTGCCCTTGCACCACTTCCAACGCTGCCTGCATGACGGTGGAAAACTGGCCTGCTTCCTTTGCGGCATTTTTGTAAGACTGCAGGGACGTTAACGACGTTTCGAGCGATGAAACAACTGAATAATCCCCTGAAAAACGCTTGGCCACGTCGGCGGTATGCCCAGTGGACAATTCATTGGCAAGGCGGGTTGCCGTTTCTTTGAGCTGTGAATTTTGGCGCCGAATCATATAGGTTTGCGCCATATCGCCGATCGAAACATAACTCATGATCTACATCCTCAGCAGTGTTTGAATAAGCTCGTCAACGGTTTGCATAACGCGGGCGTTGGCGGCAAAGGATTGCTCTACCATCAACAATTGCTGCATTTCGTAATCCGTATCGACACCGCCTTGCAGTTCTTGTGCTTTCAATGTGTCGACTTTGGTTGTCGAAAACACAATTTCTGCCTCGGCGGATTGACGACCCGCGCTGATGGCCGAAAGGAAATCCGACGCCAATCCCGAAGAAGAACGCGTTGCGTTTGTGATGCTGCCCGACACGGGGACCTGTGTTGTGGTCAGCGCTGTTGACAAGTTTTGCAACAGGGTTGCGTTGCCGACATCACCCTGGGCAACAGCGCCAAGCCCATCACGCAATCGCCAAACATCGCCTCCTGCCAGCGGATCAATCAGCGCGTTGACCGACAAGCGCGTTGACAGGCCCGCCTCATTCGCGGGGTCAAAGAATGCTCCGGCATCGGTGAAAATACCCGCATCCAAAACGCCAAGCGTTGTATCGACTGAAGGGCTTTGAAACCGTTCAACCAGATCACGGGCAAATGAATCCAGATTGTCCTGTGCGGTGACTGCCAACTCATCCCGCACTTCAAACAATGCACTTAGGGAGCCACCTGACATGGTACCATTGCCACTTGTGTTGATGGCGTTGCCGTTCAGCGTAAGGCCAGACAATGAACCGGCCATTAGATTCATATCCTCGGTGATCATTCCAACAGACGTAAACCCGATTTCAGCAGCACGCCCATCTAACAAGATCGCACCTCCGGTAGTGAATAGGGCAATTTGGCCGCGCTCACGAGGAACAGCCCGCATTGGTACAATGGACGATATCTGGTCTACCAACTGCTGGCGTTGATCCATTAAGGCAGATGTATCACGCCCGCCGCTGTTTTGAGCCAAGATCGTTTGGTTCAGTTCCTCGATCAGCTGCAGCGAACTGTTCAGCAGGTCCACTTGTTGTGAAATGGATTGATCGGCTTGTGTCCGCTGACTTTGGATCTCGCGCGAAATGATATTGATGTGGTCGGTCAGACCTTGCGCGTTGCGTAAAACATTTTGCAGGCGCGGCTCTGAATCAGGACGGCTTGCGGCTTCGACAAAGGAGGCATCAAGCCCGGCCAACCGATCCGATAGTGAACCCGCAACGCCCGGTTCGCCAATCACATTCTCGATCCGGTGCAGGAAACCGGCGTGTGTTGACGACGACCCCAAGGACGCATCTGCCAACCGACGATCGGCTAATACAACTTGGTCGACCATCCGCGATACACCATCAATATGAACGCCAGCCCCTTGGCCGCCCAACACACGAGATGACAGGTTGATTTCTCTCCTGCCATACCCGTCTGTTAAGGCATTGGCGATGTTCGACGACACCGTGTCGGCCGAGCGTGACGAAGCCGTCAAACCCGAAAGGGCATTGGATAGTGCGCTTGACATGCTCATGGTCTAGCCTCCTTCAATCCCCCCGTTTATCGTTTGATATTCGTTGTTTCCTGCAGCATTTCATCGACTGTCTGGATCACTTTGGCATTCGACGAATAGGCCCGCTGGGTTTGGATAAGTGCCGTCAATTCACCCGCCACATCTGTGGTAGAGCTTTCGCGGGCAAAACCCTCAACTGATCCGGTTGGACCATCGCCAGCATCCCAGAGAAAGAAAGAACCAGAACTCGGTGATACTTGATAGGCTTGGTTACTCAACGAAGACAGGCCATTTGGATTTGGCACATCTACCAATGGCACTTGATAAATACGCCGGATAAACCCCGTGTCATAAGTCGCGCTGATGTAACCGTTGTCATCAATCTCAACGGAGGTCAGATTCCCAACTGGCGAGCCATCTTTGGTGATAGATGTTGGCGCAAAACTATCAGAAAGCTGCGTCAACCCATTCGGATCCCCGGCCTTACCGATGGTCATGGTCATCGGGCCACCGGCAACAGTTAGGTCCAGTGTCCCATCCGCTGCATTATAGGCGCCGCCGGAAACGGCTGTCACCGAACTAAGGGTACCACCATTTGAGCGCGTGTCATCAAACACCAAAGTGTATTCACCGATTGAGGCCCCGCCTTGAGCTGAATCGGTGATGATCATGGTCCACGTGTTTGAACCCCCTGTTACAGGGATTGTCGGAGTAAACGAAATATCCAGCGTTTCAGATGTCCCGAGATTGCCGAAATATTCGATCGACAGCGGCAATGTATCCCCTGATGCGCCCGCATCAGTTTCAGTTGCAGGCAGGTTTACACCCAAGTTCATAACCGTGGTCGGATCACCTGCGGTTTGGTTGGCGTTGATTACAACTGGCTCAAGCCCTGCCACGGTATCTCGCGGATATGTCGAGATCGTCCCGTCGGATTCTGCCGGCCAACCCAGCAATACCAATCCAGATTCAGTTTTCAAAACCCCGTTTTCATCGGTGTGGAACGACCCTGTTGTGGTCATCATCATAGGTTGATCGCCAGTCGTGTTGCCAAGCGATACCTCGGTGGTCACCGGCAACATGCCCCGCCCACCAACAGCAATGTCCATTGCGTTGCTTGTTGAAACCAGCGCGCCGCGTTCTTCGATCAAGCGTACGGTAGAGGCCCGAACACCGCCTGCTGAATACTTGCCAGATCCGGGGTTGTTGTTAATCACTAAGGATTCAAAGTCTGCCTCGGCTCGCTTATAGCCATAGGTACCAGAGTTCGCGATGTTGTCTGAAATTGCCGCCAGACGTGTCGCATTGGCCGCCAGGCCCGCAACGCCTGCATTTAGCGAAGATGATATAGTCATGGTGCGCCTTTCTGCTGCATCGACCAAGTTGGTCTCGACAAACATCAATAAGGACGCGCCATTAACAGAGCGCTAACAGGTAAAATTGAACCTATTTATTCTTTTCGCCCGCACCCGCCGCGGCCTTCATATCGCGTATCCCTATTTGTCAGACCGCAGCAAGGTCAGTTCTATCCGGTTGTTTCGCAAAGCCATCGGATTGCTCGCAACAGGTTTACGGTCAGCGTATCCGGTCACCCGTTGAAACCGTTGACTGTCAAACCCGTCGCCCTCCAGTAATTTGCGCAACGTATCTGCCCGCGCGGATGATAAATCCCACACTGGATTGTCAGCCAGCACAATTGGTTGTGATCTGATATGCCCGCTCACCGCGACCTCGTTTTTCACTATCGAAAACGCCACCACCATCATCTTGCTGATCTCGTTCAACAACGGTGTTGGGGTTGCAGTGCCTACTTCAAAAAGGGCCGCACTCTCCAGATCAAACAGCTCGACGATCAAGCCCTCATCGGTAACACGGGTCATGATGTGCTTCATCGCGTTATCCATCACCAGACTTTCACCGCCGCCACCGGACAGCATCGATTCAACCTCGGACAGGGCATCACTGTCCTCACTCGAGTGACCGCTAGAGCCCTCTTGCATAGCGGCAGCAAAGGTCGCAGCCCCCGTGCCGTTACGTGCCAGTGTCTCCTCGGTGAACACACTGTCCCCACCAAAGGCCCCATCGCCGCCGCCCGATACCCGGGCCAATGGAATCGACGGACTAAAATAGTCCGCAATCCCTTTTCGTTGACTTTCCGTCGTCGCGTTCAACAGCCACATCAGCATAAAGAAGGCCATCATGGCCGTCACGAAATCCGCATAGGCAACTTTCCACGCACCACCATGGTGCCCGCCGCCTGCGATGATTTTCTTACGCTTGATGATAATGACTGGCGCGTTTGATTGCGCATCCATTCCACCACCTCGTTTATTCACCCAAGGACAGGGATAGCAGGCCGGGGTAAACACCCCCTTAACCTTTCAAATTGTTAGTAATTTGATAGGGAGGCTACATAATAGCCCGGTCGGTCGTTCCAGGCGCCGATCACAAAACTGGTGGATTGGTTGCACCGAACACGTTGCGGTTTTCGAACTTAAACTCGGTTGCGTATTTGCCCATAAAATGGGTCAGGAACGTATTAATGCTGGGCCGTATTCGCACATCACCCGGCATGAATTGCGCAGATTCATCAATCGTTTCAAGCATCAACTGCGCCCAACGCGCAGCACCTTTTTCATTCATCAACTCCATCGCATTATGGGTGTGGTGAAAATTCAACCGAAAGTCCGCGCCTTGGTAATAGGGGCCACCACCCATCACATCGACCCACATCGAGGCTTGGGTGTTGATGTGGTGACCAATCCCGCCAACCCGCGCAAACACAGAGGTGAACCATGCCTCATCCGCAAAGACCCGCTCATAAAACCGCGCAACGATTTCGACTATGGGGTCTTGACCCAACACCGAAAAGAGCTGCCAAAACTGAATGGGATTGGCCGGATCCATCGGCGCATTCAGTGACACAATCTGATCCATCCGGTCCGCACGGTCAGGCAATACATTTTCGGCAATCGCTGATGCGATATAGGCGCGTTGAACCGTCTCCGTCATATACCCTTGCCTTGTCGGGTATCTCATCAGCTTGGGTTGCGTCATTGCGCTACAATATCGCGCAGTGCCGCCGCCGCGATTTCAAACGATTTCAACCGTGCCGCATGATTATGAATCATTCCGGTCACCATTATTTCATCAGGCTGATACTTGGCGACCAATCCCGCCAACCCGGCGCGAACGGTTTGTGCATCACCTGTCGCCGAACAGGACAAGGCCTGCTCCACCTGTGCCAAAACCTGCGCGGGGATGTCTGCGGTTACATCCTCGACAGGTTGGGGCAATGGACCCGGACGGCCAGTACGCAACCGCGCAAAAGCCAACAGCTGAGAGGTCCGCAAATACTGCGCCTCCTCGTTGGTTCCTGCCGCGCAAACCCCGGCTGCCAACATAAAGTATGGTTTAGCAAGCCACTTGGACGCACGAAAAGTCGTTCGGTAGGTCTCTAGCGCTTGCTCCAACATCGCGGGCGCAAAATGCGAAGCAAAGGCATAGGGCAGGCCCAAATGCGCGGCCAGCTGCGCGCCATATAGGCTGGAGCCAAGCACCCAGACCGGCACATGGGTACCTTGCCCCGGAATCGCACGGATCCGCGCATCACCAGGGGCGTCATCCAAATAGGACAGCAGCTCTATGACGTCCTGCGGAAAGTTGTCGTTGGCTTCCATATTGCGGCGCAACGCATGCGCAGTCACCCCGTCCGTGCCGGGCGCACGACCCAGCCCCAGATCAATGCGATCCGGATAAAGCGTGGCCAATGTGCCAAACTGCTCGGCAATCACCAACGGCGCGTGGTTGGGCAACATGACGCCACCTGCCCCCACCCGAATGGTCTGCGTGGCCGCAGCGACAGCCCCAATCACCACCGACGTCGCCGCACTGGCAATACCCGGCATGTTGTGATGTTCCGCCAACCAATAGCGGTGATACCCGTCCGCCTCGGCATGTTGCGCAAGGTCGAGCGTGTTGCGCAGCGCGTCAGCAGCGTTGCCACCTTCTGGGATTGGTGACAGGTCTAACAAAGAATAATGATGCACCGCAGAACTCCGTGGTTGGTTTTGTTTAGGTCAAGATGGGACGTAATATTTGCCAAAGCAATTACAATGGCGCGGGATGCAAGGCCCCTCTCTGGCCCCTTCTTTACAAAAATGTTGCGTACCCGTTTGGACGCGAGCCAAGGCCATCTAGACCCGAAACAGGCTGCCAACAAAATAGGCGATCATTGCGGCCACGCCGCCAATAAATAAGGTCTCAAACCCGGAACGCCACCAGGGGTCCAGCGACCAGCGGCTCTTTAATGTGCCGATCAAAAAGAAAACGATTCCGGTGCAAACCAGCGCCACATTGAACGCATTGCCCGCGCCAAATAAAAACGGCACCAGCGGCACCATTCCGGCCACAAGAAAGGCCATAAAGGTTGCAATGGCGGCGCGAAATGGGTGTGGCGCAATAGGAGACATGCCATATTCGTCAATCATCATCATCTTGATCCACGAGGTCTTGTCTTTCGCAATTGCATCGGTGGCATCTTCCAGCACCTGACCGCTTAAACCTTTGTTGGCAAGAATCGCCCGCAACTCCAGTCGTTCACCTTCGGGATGGTCACGAATGTGGCGCTCCTCAACCTCGACCAAGCGTTTGTAGTTGTCCAATTCAGCCTTGGTGCCAGAGTAATTGCCCGCCGCCATCGAGAACCCGTCCGCCAACACATTGGCAAACCCCAGTGCAATAATGATCGACGGACTAAGGCCAGCACCAGCCACCCCCGCAACGATCGCAAAGGTCGTTACTGCACCGTCAATCGCGCCGTACACTGTGTCGCGCAAATAGCTGCGGTGCGGCGGTGTATCTATCCTTGCCGAAACTTCGCCAGGACTGTGGCCGTGTTCCGTTTCCATACCGTCACCCACCTAGTTTATGCTGCCGCGATCTATACTTTTCCGCCCAGCGCGACCACTTCACCTTCAACAGGTTCAGGTGCGCCGGGTTCGGGAACAGGTTCCGCCTCAGGAACCACATCCTCAACAACATCCTCAACCTTGTCCTCAATGGCGCCCACAATCAGGGGCAGCATTTTGGTCGAATCTGGCATCGCCACTTCGCCCATCGTCGGAACAACCCAACTGAGTGAATCAAATGTCTCGCAATTTGAGCAAACCGGCACCCATTCATTGTGGACGCTGTTGCAATTGTCGCAAACCCACTGCGGGCCGCGCGACGCAGACAAAGCCTTGGTCAGCCAACCGCGCACGACGCTGTCCTCGGACCCCTCACCGCGTTCAATCGCCGCCATGATCGTCAAGGACCGCGCTGTCGGGTCTGTCTCGACCAGATCGCCCAGCGCTGTACGAGCCGATGGGTAATCCTTGGCTGCAATGTGCAGTTCAGCCAGCAACATTTTGGTCTGCTCGTGGGTCGGCTTTAACTTGGTCAACGCCTTAAAGCGCTTGACCCGTTCCACTGGAGTTTCGTCTGGCTCAATTTCAGCAAAGGCGACGGCCAAATCAGGGTGCGGGTTCATATCCCACGCTTTTTTCAAAATGCGGACAGCGTTGCGCGGTTTGTCTGCCTCAATATACATCCGCGCTGCCATAGCGGCCGCCGGAACCAGATCAGGCGACAAACGGTTCGCCTCGATCGAGGCCGCGCGGGCCTTTTCCGTATCGCCGGTTATCATATCATCGCGGGCCTCGGACAATGCCAAAACCGCATCGCGGCGACGATGCACATCGCGAGGTAAACTGCCGTGGCGCAGCTTGGCGCTCAACGTTTTGCGCGCCCCGCCCCAGTCTTCGGAGTTGGCCTGAAGACGCAACAACGTGTCCTGCGTCTCCACATGCTTGGGTTTAATTGCAAAAGCCTTTTCTGCCAGCAACAGCGCTGTGTCCGTGTCGCCGGACTCCAGCTTTTGTTTCATGATGCCGCGCACCCCGACGAACCGCGTTTTGTCGTCCAGCAGCAGGCGTTTATAAACCTCTTCGGCCTTTTTCTTATCGCCCACCATTTCAGCGGCTTGGGCAGAAATCAGATTGGTCAACTCGGGCCGTTTCAAATACCGCTCGGCCTTGGCCGCCTTGGCCATCGCCGCGCGACCCTCGCCCGACGCCAACGCCATCATCCCCTCAGATAGAGCGTCATAGCCGCGCTTTTCGCGGTTGCGATCAAAATAGCGCGAAATCGCGGTCTCGTCCCCGTTCAAAAACCGATAAGTCGCCAGCAAAAACCCCATGAGTTTAAGCAACACCCAGACGGCACAAATCAGCGCCACAGCCAGAACCACAGTCATCAGCGGGCTGATCATGAACTCTGTGCCAGCCACCGAGACCAACGTGTTCGAACCATTGTCCGTCAGGTACATCACCCCAAAGGTCGCGGCCGCAATCGCGGCGACAAATAGCAGTATTTTAATCAAGGACCAGAGCATCAAATATTCCTTAGTTACCGTTCAAATCATCGGCCAAAACACGCAGAGCTTCAACAGCCTCATTGCGCGTGTTTGCACTGCTTACAAAATCCGTCATCGCGGTTTGACCTGCTGCGGGCAAGGCACCGATCAATGCGATCACGCCTGCAATATCGCCATTCACCAACGCCGCTTCGGCCCGCGACAATACCGCATCGGGGTCATCGCCCTCTCGTGGGGTTAGCGATCTTGCGCCAACCTGACTACGAAAGAATGAACCGACTTTCTCCATCGCGCCATCGCCCGCCGTTGCCTTTACCGAAGCCGTCAAACCGGCACGCGCCGCGCTTGGATAGCTCTCTTGCAAATTGATCAAGGTGGGCACGCCTGTTTTGGCCGCACCAGCCAGAACCGGCGGAACATCAACGCCTGCTTCTGCCAGTTTGGCAACCGCGGGTTCAAACGCACCGCCATTGTCCAGCGCCGACTGCAATTGCGACACCGCAACGCGCATGTTGGTTGCCTTGGCCGTGGCCGCTGCCGCCTCTTCCGAGGTTGCAGCCTGTTGCGCCACACCTTCAATCCGTGCCGTTGCATCGGCGGCTAGTTTTTCAATATCGCTACGCTGGGTTTCCAACAAATCGCGCATGGTGCGCAGCTCGCGCTCATAGGCTTTGGCAGCATCCCCTGTGATGCCCCCTGCATCTGCAAGCGGGCGCTTTTCAAGGGCGATCAACCGCGCTTCAAAATCCGCTATCGCTGCCGTTACGTCGCCAATTTGCGTCGTCAAAGCCTCGTCTCGTTGTTCGGACTGCGCAAACCCTTCCATCGTTTGGGTCGCCTCTGCGGCGCTGCCCAAACCTGTGCGCAATTCGGTGATGGTGCCGTCGGTTCCGTCCAGCCGCTTGCTGTGTGCCTCTAACGTAGTTTGAACCTGCACCAAGGCCTGCGCCTCGTCTGAGGGTTGGTTCAGAAAATAATAGGTCGCCGCGCCAAACCCTACCACGCCCGATAAGACGCCGCCCAAAACCAAAGGTAAAAACGTGGATTTCTGCTTTGGTGCTACTGGGGTTTCAGCATCAGACAAATCCTTGTCTGTGGGCACATCATCCTTGATGTTGTCTTTAGCGATTTTCTCCGCTTCGACCACCACCGCATCCTCAACCTCGGCTTTGGGCTTGGTGCGTTTGCTTGCTGTCGTTTTCTTTGTTGTAGCCACGAAAAACCACCCCTTCAATTCGAACACTCAAAACGCCGCATTCCTGCAGCAACACTGGCAGACTACCCCGAGAATGCATCACCCTCAAGCGGTCCTCATGCCTCAAATCGTCTCATAGCAGCACTTTATCGCCTGAATCATTGCCAATGCGTTTGGTGTATCAGCGATGGAAGATGCAGCGGTTTTTGCCTTGTTAGTATCTAATATGACGTCATTCACTGCTGCGCTTATTGCGATCACCTTCAAGTCAGCAGAAATGGAATCAGCCTGTTCAAAAAATAACTGCGCCGTTCTTGGCGAAAACAGCGGGAGAATCACCACCTCATTACTTTGCAGTGCAGATCGCGCTACATCGCTCAACGGTTGGGCCAGTTGTCGGTAGGCTACGACTTCGTCCACCTGCGCATTGATCCGTCCGGCTATATTGCCCCGCGTATGCTCGCCCCTGATGTGCAGCAACGGACCCGCCACCTCGGCGGCATTGATCATTTCCACCAGATCATCCGCTGTCCCATCTGCCGAAATCGCCTCCAAACCCGCATCCCTAGCCGCGTTGGTCGTCCGCGCGCCAACGCAATAAGCGGGCATACCCTGCCCTATAGTCGTCTGCGCAAAGGCCTGCACACCGTTTTCCGAGGTGAAAATCAGCCCACGATACGGTGTCAAAGGCACGTCAAACAGCAGCATTTCGATTTTCAGTAATGGCGATAGGATGATCTGTAGCTCCGCGCCCAATGTCGCGCGACAAATTTGCGCAAATCGCTCTGATTGAGCCTGCGGTCTGGTCAACATTATCAATGGGCGCTTTTTGCTCACGTTTCACCTGTCGGGATTGTCTGGCACACCGCTTCGGTGTTACCTGCCTATAACCTTATTCGCAACAGACGGGCTTATGACAGATACACTCACCATATTGGGACTAGAGAGCAGCTGCGACGACACCGCCGCCGCCGTGGTGCGGCACACGCCTGGCCAACCCGCTGAAATTTTGTCCTCTGTTGTTGTCGGCCAGACCGATTTACACGCTGATTTCGGCGGCGTTGTTCCAGAAATCGCAGCCCGCGCTCACGCTGAAAAAATTGACGGCTGTGTAGAGGCCGCTCTGACTAATGCGTCTCTAACCTTGCTGGAAATGGATGGAATTGCTGTCACCGCCGGCCCGGGCCTGATCGGTGGGGTGATCTCTGGCGTGATGTGCGCCAAGGGGTTATGCGCCGGATCTGGCTTGCCTTTGATTGGCGTAAACCACCTCGCGGGCCATGCGCTCACACCGCGCCTAACCGATGGGGTGCAGTTTCCCTATCTGATGCTGTTGGTATCAGGCGGCCATTGTCAGTTCCTGATCGCCCATGACGTAGATGAGTTCACCCGACTCGGTGGCACCATTGATGATGCGCCTGGCGAAGCCTTCGATAAAACCGCGAAGCTGCTTGGCCTCCCCCAACCCGGTGGCCCCGCGGTTGAGGTTGAGGCGCTGTCAGGCAATCCCAAACGCTTTCCTCTGCCGCGGCCGCTGTTGGATCGGCCCGACTGCGATATGTCATTCTCTGGCCTTAAAACTGCTCTGCTGCGCACGCGTGATGCAGTGGTGGCGGAAGATGGTGGGCTACGGCGTCAAGATCGTGCAGATCTTTGTGCCTCGTTTCAGTCCGCAGTGTCCGATGTTTTGGTCGCGAAAACCCGTCGTGCTTTGCGTCTTTATCTTGAACAAAACCCAGCTCGCCCGACCTTGGCTGTCGCAGGTGGTGTTGCTGCCAATCAGAAACTTCGCGCAGGATTAGAGACTGTTTGCGCTGAACAGAGTGCTGCTTTCATTGCCCCACCACTTGCGCTTTGTACCGATAACGCTGCGATGATCGCTTGGGCTGGGATGGAGCGATTCCGGCAGGGTCATCGGGATGATTTCACCCTCTCTGCCCGTCCGCGCTGGCCCCTTGACCGCAAAAGCCCCTCCATGCTTGGATCAGGTAAAAAGGGGGCAAAAGCATGAGCATTTCAATCTTGGGCGCGGGCGCATTTGGCACCGCACTGGCGATTTCATTGGCCCGCACCGGCCAACCTGTCAGCCTGTGGGCGCATGACCCTGACCATGTAGCAGCCATGCAAACCGACCGTGAAAACACCAAGCGGCTAGCCGGCCACCCTTTTCCCGACAGCCTGACCGTCACGAACAGTTTTGGCCCTGCTGATACCTTATTGATTGCGACGCCAATGCAAAAACTTGCCGAGTTTGCGGCGGAACACTCCGTTGCACTAAGTGGCAAAGTTCTGGTTGCTTGCTGTAAGGGCATTGATCTGGCCACCAATCGCGGTCCGATTGCCACTCTGGCGCACCATTGCCCTGACGCGACCCCCGCGATCCTGACCGGCCCCAGTTTC
>Ga0209633_10000820_pt1 | contig 34264 bp, 27 predicted proteins | sample Cruoilmetagenom1_FD_187290 | JGI IMG/M metagenome (GOLD analysis project Ga0209633, IMG submission 187290) | Oil polluted marine microbial communities from Coal Oil Point, Santa Barbara, California, USA - Sample 1 (SPAdes) (version 2) | ecosystem: Environmental > Aquatic > Marine > Oil seeps ... | reverse complement strand
CCCGATCATTTTTGTTAAATAGGCCCACTATTCGCCTCAAATGATCGACAAATTGGCCGGGAGCCAATTTGGGCCGCGTTAGCGACCCCGAAGGGGTGGAAACCAAGGATGGTTTCCATCAATAATCCGACTCAATCAGTCTCGCCCTCGCTACGATCGCTATTCTCGGACAGCCTCCCAGCGAAGACAACCTCTGCGCCCCGCCCAATAAAGCACGCAACCCGCCCCGCACCGCGTGCCAACGCGGCTTGCAGGATGCGCCGTGTGCGCCATTTCGGACTTCCGGTTGACTGATCCAAAGCAGCAGCTACGCTTGATATAGGGCTTTCGGAAATCGGTCCGAAAAGGTTAAAGATTCTTTATGAAACGCTACATTTTCAGGTTCACTCTTTTGGCTCTCCTTTCCTGCGATGCTGCTGCGGATTTCGTATACCGTTGGCAAGACGAGAGCGGGCATGTTCATTATTCCGATCAGGTACCTCCGGAGCAATCCAAATACCGGCGTGAACGACTCAACCGGCACGGCCGCACAGTCGAAGTGCTGGAAAGAGCCAAGACGCCGGCAGAAATCGAGCAGGAAGAACAATTGAGAAGGCTGCGTGCGGAACAACGCCGCCTGCTGGCGGAGCAGCGCGCGTATGACAGTGCCTTGCTACGCACGTTCCGCAGCGAAGAAGACATGACGGCGGCATTACAAAGCAAGCTGAACACGATTGATGTCTTGATAAAGATTGCCGAAGCTAACCAGTCAAGGCTGAAAGCACAATTGGAGATCCAGGAAAAGCGAGCGGCGGCACTGGATCGAGATGGTAAAATAATTCCGAAAAAACTGATCGACAGCATCCGCGCGACGCAAAGGCAAATCGCTGATAACCGCAAAAATATTGACGCCCACAACCAGGAAAAACAGCGCCTGCGCGACAAGTTCGAGCGGGATATCAGGCGCTTCAGAGCATTGACCGGTGCAAACACAGCCGATAACGGAGTGCCGAAGCACCGAAAAACCAACGCCGAGAGCGATCAGGCAAAAGAGAAAAGCATCGGTCTGATCCATTGCGCCGATGCGGCGCACTGCGATAAAGCCTGGGAAGTGGCCAGAAGTTATGTCGAGCGATACGCGACAACAGAGCTGCAGATTGACACCGATCATATATTGATGACCGCCGGTCCCCGCAGCGAAACGGACATCAGCCTGACTGTTTCCAAAATCCCCGGGGAAGCATCGGGTGGTCGGTTGTTTCTCAATGCGCGCTGCAAAGAGTCCGCTTTGGGGCGGGAACTGTGTGCAAGCGCAAAAGTGCATCGCATACGCGCCGGGTTCCGGCCGTTTATCGAGGCCGTCCTCGACTCACCGTCTTAGCAACAGTGTGCCGATGCCCTGATCCGTGAACAACTCGAGCAGGACCGCGTGTTCGGTGCGCCCATCGATAATATGGGCACTGGATACACCGCTCTTGAGCGCTCCCACCGCGCAGCGGATCTTTGGCAGCATACCTCCCCGGACGGTTCCATTGGCGATCAGCTCTTCCACCTCCACCAGCGCAAGGCCGGTCAGCAGTTCTCCATGACGATTCAATATCCCTGATGTATTCGTCAGCAGAATGAGCTTCTCGGCACGCAAAATTTCCGCCATTTTACCCGCGACGAGATCCGCATTGATGTTGTAGGATCGTCCATCCGACCCCACACCGATCGGCGCAATGACCGGAATAAAATCACCATGGCCCAGCATGTCTACGACCGCCGGGTCGATGCTGCTCACTTCCCCGACATGACCTAAATCGATGATCTCCGGAGCATCCGTTTCGGCGGATCGCTGCTCGATGACGATCGGTTTGGCCCGAATCAGATCCCCATCCTTGCCGGTAAGGCCGACCGCCCGGCCGCCATGCTGATTGATCAGATTGACGATCTCCTTGTTGACCAGTCCGCCCAGAACCATTTCCACGACATCCATGGTTTCGCTGTCGGTGACGCGCATGCCATCGATGAATTGGCTGGTCTTGCCGAGCTTGCGCAGGACGGTGCCGATTTGAGGACCACCCCCGTGCACGATCACCGGATTGATTCCCACCAGTTTCATCAGAACGATATCGCGCGCGAAACTGCTTTTCAGCGATTCGTCGACCATCGCGTTGCCCCCGTATTTGATCACGATGGTTTTGCCTGAAAAACGTTGAATATAAGGCAGTGCTTCGATTAAGACATGCGCGATAGACAATGCGGACGTTTTTTTTATCGGTATTTGTTTATCCATATCAGAAGGGACATTCAATCTCGGGTTTGATCGATTTTAGGAGTGTTTTAAATTGCTGCTGAACTCTCGCCAAGGCTTCTTCATTGTCCGCCTCGAACCTTAATACAAGGTCAGGCATTGTGTTGGAGGCCCGTACCAAGCCCCACCCGTCAGAAAAGTCAACCCGCACCCCATCGATATCGGTCACTTTCACATTCGCAAAGTTCGCCCGATCGTTCAACGCCTTCATAAACGCTTTCATAAGAGTATCGGGTTCGCCCTCTTCAAGTAGAATCCGAAGTTCGGGGGTATTGATACTGTCAGGAACAGCGGCAAATACCGCATGACCGGATCGGGGGTCGAGGGAAAGAATTTCAATCAGCCTGGCGCTGGCGTAAAGCGCATCATCAAACCCAAACCACCGGTCCTTGAAAAAGATATGGCCTGTCATCTCGCCCCCAAGCATGGCGTTGGTCTCTTTCCTCCTGGCTTCAATAAAGGGATAGCCCGTTTTCGACATCACCGGCCGGCCACCGTGCTTGACGATTTCGGTTGCCAGGTGCCGCGAGCATTCGACGTCATAAACAATGTCGGAACCGGGATGCCGAGAGAGTACATCCGCGGCAAACAGCATGAGCAGCCGATCCGGCCAAATGATTTTCCCTTCGTTGTCCACAACGCCGAGTCGGTCTCCATCGCCATCAATTGCAATTCCAACATCAGCGTCTTCGGCCTTGACAGCATCGATCAGGGCCTTAAGGTTTTCCGGTTGGCCGGGATCCGTGTTATGGTTCGGGAAGCGCCCAGCGACATCGCCGTACAGTTCAACCACATCACAACCCAATGCTTGCAGTACATCGGGCGCCAAAATGCCGGCCACACCGTTACCGGCGTCGACAACGACTTTCATGGGACGGCTGATTTGAATGTCATCGCCGATGGCATCGATATAATCGGACATCAGATCCATTTTTTCAAGTGTTCCATTTCCCTTCCGTAACCTGCCCTCCTTAATCCGCCGGTGTATTTTCTGTAATTCCTCTCCAAAAAGGGCGCTGCCACCCATTACGATTTTGAGGCCATTGTATTCGCGCGGATTGTGGCTTCCTGTGATCACGACGCCCGTATCGCTGTCGAGACGGTGAGTGGCGAAATAGAGAACAGGGGTAGGCACCATACCAAGGTCGATCACATCACAACCGCTCTTTTGCAGCCCCCGCGCCAACGCTTCACTGAACTCGCCGCTGGAGAGCCGCCCATCCCGCGCGATAATGACACGCTGCTGCCCACGCTCATGCGCTTCGCTGCCGACTGCCTGGCCAATGATGTCGATCGTTTCGCTCACGAGGGATTCACCCACGCGTCCTCTGATATCGTAAGCGCGAAAAATTTCGGCCGGGACGTCAGGAAGGCGCTCTTCGGTTTTCAGCTCGATTCCCGACGTTGCCAAATGAAAATCAGCCGGCTCCGAAACCGCACCGTCACCTTCTTTGGTTTTCTTGACGACGCCATCCAGTACGTTTTGTGTCGCTTGTTGCGTCAACTGAAACAGTTTTCTAATCGTACCGTCGAAGTCTTTGATTTTCAGGGGGTAAACGCCTCGTTTTCGCCCCTTGAAGAGATCCTGCACAGCCTGAACGATTGCTTCCTGGTCGCTGCGGAAAATCCGTACGCTGCGGCGATAACCAAAGAAAGAGACAAGGAGCAACAAACCAGCGGAAACGCTCATGACGCCGACAACCATCAAGCGGTCCCGGCTGTGCGCAGGCGCCGGCCAGTATCTGACGGTCCAGCTGGTCCCGGAAACCGGCACATTACCGCTGGTCCGCTCCTCCATCAAGTTATTATCACCCCAGGAGCCGATACTCAGTGGTCCCTGCCTGAGTTGAACCGCCGCCCCCGGCAGACCCAAGGATGCGAGGGCCTCTTCGAGAGGGCTCAGAGAAAAGCTGCCGAGAATGACTCCAACCACCTGCTCGCCGACCATAATACGATGCGCGATCGCCAGATGCTCATGCTCTGAGCCATAGGAATGAACGGCCGGAAATGGATCGGACAGCGCAGCCTGGTGTATCATTTCCAGATCAGCATAGCCCATATGGGGTGATTGGGCCTGCTCCGGAGCATCGATATCCGGTTTCAGCACGCGCAGGCGCAAAATGCCGGGCAAATGCTGCCGCAGTCGCTCGGCCTCAACCTTCAATTGCGCCGCATCACCGCTCTCAAGCAACTCCGCCAGTTCCGGCCTCTGCGCAATGACTTCCAGGGTCTTGATAAGCTGATCCAGTCGGGCATGGATGTTTTGGGCGACAGCCCGAGCCGCCGTTTGGATCATGTGGCGTCGAAAGCGCTCGGATTGATCCGCAAGGATAAAATAATAGGCGGCATTGGATAACAGCATGATAACCAACGCGGTCGACGCCGCCACGATGAAGAATCTTGCCAAACTCATTATTTGCTTCTCGGCAAGTCATAGCCGCAGGTCGTTTTACACATTTCGGAAACATATACAAGCACGCGGCAACCAATAGCCCCCGGCAACGATCAACCGAACAAACGCGGAAAGCGGGATAAACACAGCGGCCCCGGCATGTATCTGTTCTGCTGCCTCCCGATTAACGTGCTTTCTGTTGTTGCGAACTCGCCAACAGCCAACGGGTGATCGGGCGCGTTTGTTCAGATACGTCCTGTATGCCCAAACCCACCGAGCCCACGATCGGTTTTTTCTTCAAACGTTTCCACGAGCTCGAGTTCAGCCTGTACAACGGGTACAAACATCATCTGGCAAATCCTTTCGCCGGGGTGGACGGTATACGGCTTTGCTCCCGCGTTCCACAGGGCGACTTTTACTTCGTTTTGATAATCACTGTCGATGATTCCAATGAGATTGGCTAGCACTAGGCGATGTTTCACACCAAGCCCGGATCGCGGCGCAAGCACAGCCATCAGCGCACTGTCGCGGATACTGATGGCAATACCGCTGCCAATCAGCCTGGTCTCATCGGGCTGAATCGTCAGCGGCTCGGCGATGCAGGCTCTCAAATCCATACCGGCCGAACCGGCCGTCGCGTACGTCGGCAATGGTATCTCTCTGCCGATCATTGGATTGACGATTTTTGTCTCGATCTTCTGGGTCATAAGGATTTTGGCATCTTACCTCTTATTCGCATGAAACCGTTCTCCAATCAGCGCGATGAGCTGCTTTGCCACGACCCGCTTAGGAGCCATCGGCAACAGCCTCTGCCCGTTCGGCCAGAAAACAGTCAAGGCATTTTCATCATGATCGAAACCACCGTCAGGCCGGCCGACCCAATTGGCGGCGATCATGTCCAATGCTTTGTTCTGCAACTTGCGTTGTGCGTATTCTTCCAGATTATCTGTCTCGGCGGCAAATCCGACGGTGAAAGGCCCATCGTCCAACTGCGCGACACCAGCCAGAATGTCGTCGGTTTTTTCCAAAATCAGCTGTGGCCGCCCAGCCTCTTTTTTGATTTTTTTGGTCTGCGCGGCCACCGGGCGATAATCCGCCACTGCGGCCGCGCCGATAAAAATCGCTTGCGAAGCCACCCTTTCCATGACAGCCTGGTACATTTCCCGAGCACTTTCCACCTTCACAATCGCCTTGATATCGGGCGCCGACAAGGAGACCGGCCCGCTCACCAGAGTCACTTCGGCACCGGCTTCGGCGGCCGCTTCTGCAACTGCATAGCCCATTTTTCCAGAACTGCGGTTGCTGATATAGCGGACCGGGTCAATCGCCTCCCGCGTCGGTCCGGCGGTCACAAGAACGGAAACGCCATTGAGAATCCCACCGCTAAAGGCGGCCGCAAGAGCGGCGCAGATATCAGCCGGCTCCATCATTCGCCCCAACCCGGTCTCGCCACAGGCCTGAGCGCCCTCCATAGGGCCAAGGATCTTTATCCCACGATTGCGGAGGCATTGAACGTTGTTCTGAGTGGCGGAATTGTGCCACATCACCCGGTTCATGGCGGGCGCCAAAACGATCGGTGCCTCGGCTGCCAGACAGACCGCAGTCAACAGCTCGTCCGCAATACCTATTCTTAGTTTAGCAATAAAATCGGCCGTTGCCGGGGCAATCAGAATGCGATCGGCCCAGCGAGCGAGATCGATATGTCCCATCGCCGCTTCCGCATGAGCGTCCAGCAATTCGAGAGAGACAGGCTGCCCCGAGAGTGCCTGAAAAGTGAGCGGCGCGACAAAGGCAGTGGCGCTGCGGGTCATGACGACCTTGACACCCACATCTTCCGCTCGTAATAAACGCGCCAGTTCGGCGGCTTTATAGGCGGCAATGCCACCGCTGACACCCAGCAGGATACGTTTGTTTGCCAGCGGACTCATGTTTCGATTCCTTTTTCCCGGTGGGCGCAAAATTCACCCCGCGCGCCTATGGACAGGTGGCCAAGGCCGTCTATGATTAAATGCAGAAGCGAACACAAAACGCTCTCCGTTCGTCCCTGCATTCTGGTGACGAAGCCTTCCATACCTTCGCGAACAGCAATAGCACCTATGCCCATCACCGACTGGCCGTCCGACGAGAGACCGCGGGAAAAGCTGCTTCGGCGCGGACCGCAAGCCCTCTCCGACGCCGAGCTTCTCGCGATCTTTCTGCGTACCGGCGTCAAAGGTAAAACAGCCGTCGATCTCGCCCGGGAAGTCTTGAAAGATTTCGGCTCTCTGCGTACTCTGCTGGAGGCAGATCTGGAACACTTCAGCCAATGCCACGGCCTCGGCATGGCAAAATTTACGCTGTTGCAGGCGGTATTGGAAATGGCGAGACGCCATTTTCTCGAGAAGCTCAAACGAGGCAGCGCATTGACCCAACCCGACACCACACGTGCCTATCTAACGGCTCAATTGCGCGACTATCCGCATGAGGTGTTCGCCTGTCTTTTCCTGGATAATCGACACCGCGTTATCGAGTTCGAGAAACTGTTTCGCGGAACGATCGATGGCGCCAGCGTCTACCCGAGGGAAGTCACCAAACACGCTTTATCGGTCAACGCAACGGCTGTCATATTCGCCCATAATCACCCCTCCGGCGTTGCCGAACCAAGCCAGGCGGATAAACAGATCACCCAAAAATTGAAGCAGGCGCTTGCTCTGTTCGATATACGCGTGCTCGACCATTTTATTGTCGGTGACGGCGAAGCCTATTCATTTGCCGAGCATGGGTTGATTTGACCAGACCGACAGGCACCAACACCGCTCGGCATTGAGGCTGCGACCATCACAAGTTATACCTGCGACAGAATGACCACTTCATAGCCAACGAGAAAGAGATAAAACCCAAACAATCCAGACAGCACCTGCCGCATAGGAAACAGTTTCAACACTTTGAAGTTGATATGCAGCAAGGCGAACAACAAACCAGCGCTGGTCAGCGCATATTTGCCGATAAAAAATGCCTGTGGGCTGATGTCGAGCAGTCGGTCCATCAATGGATTCAGCTCCGTACCGCCTCGAGCCAATATCTGCAGCGTTAATCCGGCATCCGCAACGCAAAGCGCTAAAATCGAAAAGAAAAGCACCAAGACCTTGGCATCATAATGATCGGTGTAATACGGCGTCGCTTTATCGTCCCGACGCCGCGGTTCTTTGCGTCTCGCGGCCAAGATAGAGTAAACGAATGTTCGCCACCCAAGCGCCCTGCGGTCCGATGCCGCACGCCGCCGTATACCCGCCGCCGATTGCGGCTGGTGCGGGTCGTGATACGTCGTTGCTCTTTTCATCAGCTTTGCTCCGGAACCGCGGATATGAAGTTCAATCGGCAATTCTAAATGTGGCAAATTGACTCTGCGCAGGCAGGTCATAAAAAGCCATAATGAGAATTGCTAAAGTTCAATTCAACGCCTTGCTATTACCAATGGTTGGCAGTTGAAGCAGTCAATTCATTTATTCTCCGCCGGCCTGTCGAGCCGGTCCCGACAATCCGTTCCTGTAAGTCCAACGATCACGCAGTTGGCGTTCGCCCCAGCAAGCGCTCCTCCGCCTCCCGATATTTAGCGGTGCTTTTTGCAATGACCTCCGGCGGCAGTTTTGGCCCCGGATGGGTTTTATCCCAATCCAGGCTCTCCAAATAATCACGCACGAACTGTTTATCGAAACTCGGAGGACTGATGCCGGGCCGATACTGCTCCACCGGCCAGAAGCGGGACGAATCCGGGGTCAGCAATTCATCGATCAGATATAAGGCACCCGCCTCATCCAGTCCGAACTCGAACTTGGTATCAGCAATGATTATACCACGCTGCCGGGCAAACTCGGCCGCTTCGGTATAGAGCCGAAGGCTGACAGTGCGAACTTTTTCGGCAAGATCCGGGCCTAATAGATCGACCGTGTTCTCAAACGGTATGTTTTCATCGTGCTCTCCGGCTTCGGCTTTGGTCGAGGGCGTATAGATGGCTTCTGGCAGCTGCTCGGCCTGCTGCAGGCCTTGTGCCAGATCAATGCCACACACAGCGCCGGTTTTCTGATACTCTCTCCATCCGGAGCCGATGAGATAACCTCGCACAATCGCTTCGACAGGCAACGGTTTTAATTTTTTAACGACCATCGCACGTCCTTCGATCTGCGCGCGCTCATCTTCGTCGGGAACGGCCTGTTCGAGTGACATTGCGGAAAGATGGTTTGCAATGACACCCTTTAATTTTGCAAACCAGAATTTCGAAAGCGCCGTGAGCACACGCCCTTTACCTGGAATCGCATCAGGCAGAACGACATCGAAAGCGGATATTCGGTCTGTCGTAACGATCAGCAAATGGTGATCGTCAACATCATAGATGTCGCGCACTTTACCGCTGGAACGATGCCGGACGCATTTCAGGCGGGTTTCATATAAAATCGTGGGAACAGTCATAAACCTCGAATTTCGCTTCATCAAAAAGGCACAATGGTGTCACTTTACCCATTTTTTTTGCACGCATCAATCACTCACTGGACTTCAACATGCGCTGGCTCGGCAAAGTTCTCGGCGGATCGTTCGGCTTTCTGATAGGAGGGCCGCTTGGTGCAATCGTCGGCACGGCGTTCGGCTACCAACTCGACAAGGGCATGGAGCATTCCACTCGCCCCGCTTTCCAGCACGACGAGGGACGAGTGCAGATGGCTTTTTTTACCGCCACCTTTTCGGTGATGGGGCATATCGCGAAAGCGGATGGAAGAGTGTCGCGCGCAGAAATCGAACTGGCTGAATCGGTAATGGCCAACATGGATCTTTCCGATGATTTGCGTCGGAGAGCGAAGCATTTGTTTACCGAAGGCAAGAGCAATGCGTTTCCACTCGATGAGACGCTCGACCGGTTCCGACACGAATGCCACAGGCGAACACCGCTGATTCGAATGTTCATAGAGATCCAACTCAGAGCCGCGCTTGCCAATGGCGGCATTCACGCCGGCGAGGAACAATTGCTTCTGCGGATCTGCAATCGGCTCAGGTTTTCACGCTTTGAATTTCAGAGTCTGAAGAGGCTATTGCTGGCACAGCAGCGATTTTCGAGTGCCGGATCAGGAGGCAGGCGGCGTACTTATACCACCACACGCCGGAGCTCCAACCTGGATGACGCCTATGCGATGCTCGGTTTGACACCCGCCGCGAGTGACACCGATATCACTCGCGCTTACCGCCGGTTGATCAGCCAGAATCATCCGGATAAGCTGATCGCTAAAGGATTGCCGGAGGAGATGATGAAAATAGCCACACAAAAAACTCAACAGATTCGCAAGGCTTACGAGCTGATTCGCTCATCCCGCAACAATCGACGCTAGGAGAAAAAACATGCCGTCATTTGATGTAATTTCTGAAGTCAACATGCATGAGGCCACCAATGCAGTGGATCAGGCAAACCGTGAAGTTTCAACGCGCTTCGATTTCAAGGGCAGCGGTGCCCGCTTCGAGCACAATGATGCGGTGATTACGCTGCATGCAGAGAGTGAATTTCAACTCCAGCAAATGCTCGATATCTTGCAGAACAAGCTGACGAAACGGGAGGTGGACATCGCCTGTTTGAAGATCGATGAACCGCGCGCATCCGGCAGACAGGCCATGCAAACGGCCACGCTTCGACAAGGGCTGGACACACCCCTGGCAAAGAAAATCGTCAAATTGGTCAAGGATTCCAAACTGAAGGTGCAATGCGCCATTCAGGGTGAGAAGGTCCGTGTCACCGGTAAAAAACGCGATGATCTACAGCAGGTCATGGCGCTTTTGCGCAAAGCCGAACTGGAAATGCCGATTCAGTTCGATAATTTCAGGGATTGAACCGGAACCGCCGAGCGTAATCCATCAATGAAATTATCACTGATCGCCGCCATGGCAAAAAACCGCGTCATCGGCGCCAATAATCGACTGCCTTGGCAGCTGCCGGCTGACCTGCGCAATTTCCGGCGCGTGACCATGGGGAAGCCGATCGTGATGGGGCGAAAAACATTCGACTCCATCGGCCGCCCGCTCCCCGGCAGAACCAATATCGTCATCACCCGAAACCGGGATTACCAGCCTGAAGGGTGCGTGATTTTCCACTCCATCGATGCGGCGCTGCTGCGTCTGCGCCGCCATGACGAGGTGATGGTGATCGGCGGCGCATCCTTCTATGAGCAACTGCTTCCCGTTGCTGACAGACTCTATTTGACACTGATCGACCAGGATTTTGCCGGCGATACGTTTTTTCCCCAGTTCGATGCTTCCCAGTGGCTTCAAATCGAGTGTCAGGATTTCCCTGCGGACGGCGCAACGGCCTCGTATCGCTTTTTGATTTTGGAAAAGCCCGATCGATGCCGATAGGCGGAGGCACAGCGGCTACCATCCATCCAACTTCAAGGCGCACTGAACTGACCGAAGAGCCGCTGGACAGGCGTCGGCACACCGCCCGGCAGTGGCTTTCGGTGCCCGCACCATTGCAGCCGTAACTTGCAATTCGTGGATGCCCGGCGCGCGGCACGCAGAATGAGCGGATGAATATCGAGGTGATAATGACTGAATGTGTGACGAAATGCAGGAACAGAGGCAATCGGCTCTGCATCCAGGCCATAGGTCGATTTCAGGAAAGCCGGAGGATTGTCCTCCGGCCGGCATTGGGGAAATATCCATAAGCCCTGCCAAACGCCATGCCGAAGATCATTACGAATCAGCAACAGTTCGCCTTCGCCGTTTTTTACAACCAGGAATCGTGCAGCGCGAACCGGTTTGGAACGGGCCGGCCGTGACTGCGGAAAGTCAGCGACCGCATCCTGGCGCAAAGCCTCACAGTCGCTGGTTAGAGGGCATGTATGGCACGCAGGCTCGGTGCGTGTACACAAGGTTGCGCCGAAATCCATAACGGCTTGAGTGAATGCGCGCGGCGCGTAATCCGGCGTGATGGCATCCGAACGCGCCCACAGTTGCCTTTGAACCGAACCCTCCCCCGGCCACCCACGGACAGCAAACAGACGGGCCAGGACCCTCTTCACATTGCCGTCGAGAATCGGCGCCCGTTGTTCGTAACCGATGGAGAGGATCGCAGCAGCCGTGGACCGGCCGAGTCCGGGCAAGGATTGCAACGCCTGCAAATTGCACGGCAGCTGGCCACCATAGCGTTCCACTACGATGCGTGCAGCCTGCATCAGATTGCGGGCGCGCGAATAGTAGCCCAAACCGGACCAGTGCGCCAACACATCATCCTCCGCCGCAGCCGCAAGTGCCAGCGGTGTCGGGAAACTGGTCAGGAAGCGCTCGAAGAAGGGGATAACCTTGGCGACCTGAGTCTGCTGCAGCATCACCTCGGAAATCCATACTTTATACGGCGTGATTACCTGCTGCCAAGGTAAATCACACCGCCCATGCTTCCCTGCCCAGACCAGAATTTTTTCTCCGATCTCTATTGAATGGCGGTCACGCGGGCATTCCACTGCGACCACTGCGATCAGAAAATTCCGACCCTGACACGATCCCTGACCGGCCGGGCGAGTTCCAAACGACTGCGTTCAGCCGGGGGGGCTGTCAATGCCGAGGATGCGGTCGTCAGCCTCCCGGTCGGGCGCCGTGGAACAACCAGATCGTGCAGCGGCGCAGCAATTTTCTCCAGCCATTTGCCACCGTCGTTGTGTTCGGTCAGGCCGACAATGACGTATTTGTGCCCGTTGTGCTCGACCAGAGCGCTGTCGGAATGCCAATGCCGCCAGGAACCTGATTTACGATAGATGGCGGCACCAGGATAGGAGCGCTCCAGACCTTTGACAAATTTATGATGGATCCCGGGATGCGAAAGAATCTGTTTCATTTGTCGGGTGAGAGGCGGCGACACGAGCTGTTCCGTCTCGAGCATATAATAGAACTTGGCGACCTGCATAGCTGTCGCGCCGTGCGAGTAGTTATGCAGCGGATCACGCCTCCAAGCCGGCGCTTTGCCGTATAATTTACCGCACCAGAGCCCACCGTTGACGGAAGGGTCGTAAAGTTTGTAGCGGGGCGATTGAAGAATGTCCGCGACCCGTTCCTCACCAACCCGACTAAGCATTTCGGATGCCGCCTGATTGGAAGAGACGCGGATCATTTTGGTCAGCGTGAAGCGCGTTGCCGGATCCAGTCTCATACCGCCTTTTTCGATCTCCACGAAAGCGCCGAGTAAAATAGCGATTTTGGGAAGACTGGCCGCGTAAAACATTTTATCGCCGTTGACGGCGGCCGTTCTGGGATGCAATGGATCGGTAATATCCACCAACGCCAAGCCGATCTGTTTCCGTTTGACTGCATCCGCCAGGCCGGTATGCGCCAGAGTCCATTCCAGTTCCTTTTGCAGCGCAGGATCGAAATGGTCGCGCAACGCAGGATATTGCGGCTTTGCGCCGGCCGAAGCCGCGGTGAAAAAGGCAGCCAACAGGGTAATCAAACAGATAAAAAAACGTGCCGGAGTCATCATGAGCGATTTTCCTCCTCGAAGATTGAGGTGCGATACTGTATATTTGAGTATGGCCTATTTTCTTGTTGCCGAAAGCACACTCATATAGCGTGCCTGTTGTACTTAAGGCTTATCACAACGCGATGCAGGCAGCAACGATCTCGAATTACGGTAAGGTTTGGTTGGTAATATACTAAAAAAGAAAAGCTTTTTAAAGCTTTTTTCTGAAGAAAAACCATTGCGGCCCCGAATGCTGTTGCCTTAAGGCACATTAAGTGACTGGAATATATTGGATTATTCAACTTTCTACCAGGTGTGGAAATTATTGTTTGTACCATTAAAACAACAGGCAGCCGTCTAACGAAGCGACCCAACCGCCACCTCGACTTTGTCCAGAATGGCCCCGCTTTTCACAAGCCCCAGCATGGTTTCAATGTCGTCAGCGAGAACCCGGTCTTTCTCGAGATGCGGCACGACATCCCGAATCACGCGGTAGGCCGCAAAGGAGCCTTGCCCCGGTTTCATGTTGGTAAAAAGATCCATCGCCTGAACAGCGCACAAGAGCTCGATCGCAATGACGCATTGGCTATTGTTCACGACTTCCCTGCACTTTCGAGCCGCGATAGAGCTCATCGAAACGTGATCTTCTTTGTTGGCTGACGTGGGAATGGAGTCCACGGATGCAGGATGGGACAGCACTTTATTTTCGGAAACCAGGGAAGCCGCTGTATATTGCGCAATCATGAATCCCGAATTGATGCCGCCATCGGCGACGAGAAAGGCCGGCAGCCCACTCAGCCCTGGGTTCACCAAACGTTCGATTCGACGCTCCGAAATGTTGGCCAGCTCCGAAACAGCCATGCACAGAAAGTCCAGAGCGAGGGCCAGCGGTTGGCCGTGGAAATTGCCGCCCAGCAAAAACTCCCCGGAGTCAGGAAAAATCAGAGGGTTATTGGTGGAAGAGTTGATCTCAGTCTCGACAACACCTCGTGCGTATGCAATGGCATCCTTGCTTGCACCGTGGACCTGCGGGGAACATCGCAAGGTGTATGCGTCCTGAACCCGTGAACAGTCCCTATGGGAAGAAACAATCTCGCTGTTTCGCGTGATCCGCGCCATATTGGCGGCGGCGGCAGCCTGCCCCGGATGAGGCCGCACCTGGTGAATCCTGGGGTCGAACTCCGTTCGACTGCCCAGGAGCACCTCGAGACTCATGGAGGCCGCAACATCGGCCAGTTTGCAAAGCATCAAGGCATCATAGAGCGCCAAACCACCTATGCCGCAGCTGACTTGAGTGCCATTGACCAGCGCAAGCCCCTCCCCCGCTTCGAGGCGAAGCGGCGTAAAGCCGCATCGCCGCAAAGCCTCTGCACCATCGAGCCTGCTCCCTTGATAAAAGGCCTCTCCCAAACCGATCAGCACCAGGGAAAGATGCGCCAGTGGCGCCAGATCACCACTGGCTCCAACAGATCCCTTTTCCGGAACAACGGGACAGACTCCGTGATTCAAGAGATCGATAAGCAACTGTACCGTTGCGAGGCGAACGCCGGAATGTCCCCGGGCAAAATCCTTGACTCGAAGAGCCATTACGGCTCGAACGCTCTCATTAGCCAGGATATCGCCGACGCCTGCCGCATGACTCATCAGGATGTTTTCCTGCAGACGCCTGGCGTCTTTTCGGGGGATGGTTTTGTCGCTCAGCGCGCCAAATCCTGTTGTGACTCCATAGATAACCCTGCCGTCCTGAAGCCACGCCTCGATCAGTTTGCGGGCCTTGACGATCCGTTCTTCCGCCTCGCAGGTCAAACCAACCACGGCTTCCGATCGGGCGATGGCTGCCAGTTCGTCCAAGGTCATCCCGTCGATATCGAACAGAACCTCCTTCATAAAATATCGCGCGAGAGCTCCATCGTCTCCATCGTCGCCGGGGCAACACAGCGATCCATCGCCTCGATCACAAGCTGAGCCACGCGAACATTCCGAAACTCATTGACTGCCAGCCGATAAGCCACGTTGATCCGCCGACTTCCCACCCAAGACTCCGGACGTTCCACGAAAAAGGCAATGGCATCGATCACGCCGCTGATCCCGGGCAGTCCAAGCACGAATTTAACATGCTTTTCGCCCACCACCCGGGCGTGAACCACATCGAACTTCCCCTCGAAAACCGGCTCCGGGAACCCCTGCCCCCAAGGCCCGGCACGACCGAGTTGCTCAGCAAAATCAAGCCCCAATACCCTCTCATCGAGCCGACCGTCGGTATAAATCGCCCGATCCACATCGACGCCCTCCAGACGCGCTTTGACCGCGGCATCGAATGCCAGAGCAAACACCGGATAATCAGCCAATCGCAGACTCATGCCAGCCGCCATGGCATGGCCGCCGAACTTGTTCAACAGCTCCGGATGAGCCGCCGCCACTTCGCTCAAGACATCGCGGATATGAACCTCGGGTATGGAACGTGCCGAACCTTTGATCTCGCCGTCACCAGCAGGGGCAAAAGCAATCACCGGCCGCTGCAGGCGATCTTTGATGCGTGAGGCGACGATTCCGATCACTCCCTGGTGCCAACTGTCGTCGAACAGGCAAACACCGGACATCGCATGCTCTTTACCCGGCGATTCCAATTCATTCAAGAGCGCCAGCGCTTCAGCTTTCATCTGTTCTTCGATCTGTCGCCGTTCCCGATTCATGGCATCCAGCTCCGCCACCAAGGTCCGGGCCCGTTCAATCTCCTCCGAGAGAAGACATTCGATACCTAAAGACATGTCATCGAGCCGCCCGGCTGCATTCAACCGTGGTCCGACTGCAAAGCCGAGATCCGATGCAACAATTGAATCGTGGGCGCGATTGGCGACTTCAAGGATAGCAGCCAAGCCGACATGCAGCTGTCCGGAGCGAATCCGCAGCAGTCCCTGATGAACCAGAATCCGGTTGATCCGATCCAGCGGCACCACGTCGGCCACGGTCCCCAGAGCAACCAAATCCAGCAGTTGGCCGAGATTCGGCTCCTTGATGCCCCGATGGCCGAACCATCCGGCTTCCCGCAGGCGGGCTCGAAGCGCCATCAGCACATAAAACATCACGCCCACACCGGCCAATGCCTTGCCCGGAAACCGATCACCGGGAACATTGGGATTGACGATGGCATCCGCGTCCGGCAGGCGTTCGCCGGGCAGGTGATGGTCGGTGATCAATACCTGCAAACCACGCTCATGTGCGGCGGTGACGCCTTCGATACTGCTGATGCCGTTGTCGACCGTGATAATCATATCCGGGTTCCGCTCGCTGGCAAGCGCAACGATTTCCGGCGTCAGACCATAGCCGTATCGAAACCGATCAGGAACCACGTAGGAGACGTGCTCCGCCCCGAACATCTGCAACCCCAGCTTTGCCACCGCGCAACTGGTGGCGCCGTCGGCGTCATAATCAGCGATAATCATAATACGCCGGTTGCTTCGAATAGCCTCCATAAGCCGCCGGACCATGACCTCCATCCCGGAAAGCAGCCAAGGGGACGGCAGTCTGGCCAGGGAGTAATCCAGCTCATCCTCCGACCGGACATTACGCGCCAGATAGATGCGGCGCAGAACCGGGTGGACCCCCTTCAGACACTCGGCATCATGCTCGTCGAACAGCCGGCGGACGATTTTTCGATTCATTTCCGGCATAACTGGAATCCGGGATCAGGAAACGGAAAATAGACGCATCGGTTCCAACCCCTGGCCCCCGAGTCCTGTTTCCAGGCGCACCCTACAGACCATCCAGAATGGCGGATTTCACCGAATCCAAAGTTGCCTCGACAGTGACCGGCTTTAGTTTGCATTGCTGGATCGCAGTATCAGTATCCTTCAATCCGTTGCCGGTCAGCGTACAGACAATCGTGCTGCCCTCTGGAATCTTTCCTGATTGAATGTCATGCAACGCGCCGGCCAGAGAAGCGGCGGATGCCGGCTCACAAAAGATTCCTTCCTTTTCCGCCAGCAGTTTTTGGGCTTTGAGTATCGTTTCATCACTGAATGCGTCAAACCAACCGCCCGACTCTTTCTGTGCAGCCCACGCTTTGTCCCAGGACTGTGGATGACCGATGCGTATCGCCGTCGCCACCGTTTCCGGGTGATCGACCATTTCGCCTTTGATGAATGGCGCAGCCCCTTCCGCCTGATAGCCCGCCATGACCGGGCGCGTAGCGACCACTGCTTCATGCTCAGCGCCGGCACTTGAATATTCCTTGTAGCCTTTCCAATAGGCAGTGATATTGCCGGCGTTGCCCACCGGCAGACAGTGATAGTCGGGTGCACAACCCAATTCATCGATGATTTCGAAAGCCGCTGTCTTTTGTCCCTCGATGCGGTAAGGGTTGATCGAATTGACGATCGTAACAGGCGCCTCCTCCGCCACCTCTTTGACCAGCTGCATGCCCGCATCGAAATTGCCTCTGATCTGGATGATCACTGCGCCATACATCATGGTCTGTGCCAATTTCCCCAGCGCAATCTTGCCTTCGGGGATAAGCACAAAAGCGGTAATGCCTGAACGGACCGCATAGGCCGCCGCAGAAGCCGACGTGTTCCCGGTAGATGCACAGATAATCGCTTGCCCCCCCTCCTCCACCGCCTTCGTAACCGCCATGGTCATACCACGGTCCTTGAAGGACCCGGTCGGATTCAAGCCCTCGTACTTGACATAGATATCGACATCTTTCTCGGTCGATTCAGGAATGCGCTGAAGTCGAATCAGCGGTGTACCGCCTTCCCCGAGGCTGACAGGGCGCGTCTTTTCGCTGACCGGCAGACGACTCCGATAGCGATCGATCAATCCAGTGTATCTCTTGTTGGACATAGTGTTCTTTCCCCCTTTGTTTATCGCAGGGCTTCCATACGAATTCGCTTGATCAACCCGTTCACGGTCGGGAGCTTCTCCATTTCCGTCACCGCGTTATTCATTTCCCGCTCGAAAACCCGGTGCGTCAGCATGATCACCGGCAAATGACTTTCACCCTCCAAAGGCTCTTTCTGAATCAGCGCTTCAATGCTGATATTATGATTGGCGAGAATGCGTGCGATATCGGCCAACACGCCAGGTCGATCTTCCGCGCTCAACCGCAAATAATAGGATGTCTCGACCTCGTCCATGGGCAACACCGGAATATCGGACAGCGCATCGGCCTGAAATGCCAGATGCGGCACCCGGTTTTCCGGATCGCTGGTCAGTGTACGCGCCACATCGATGATATCAGCCACGACCGCCGACGCGGTCGGTTCGGCTCCTGCCCCCGCGCCATAATAAAGGGTGGGGCCGACCGCGTCGCCTTTCACCACGATTGCATTCATCACACCATTCACGTTGGCTATCAGACGGCGTTCGGGAATCAACGTAGGATGCACCCGCAACTCGATGCCTTTGGAGGTTCGCCGCGCGACGCCTAAGTGTTTGATCCGATACCCGAGCTCTTCCGCGTAAGCAACGTCACTGCGCGTGATGCGGCTGATGCCTTCTTTGTAAACCTTGTCAAATTGAAGCGGAATGCCAAAGGCAATGGATGCCAGGATCGTCAGCTTATGAGCCGCATCGATGCCTTCCACATCGAACGTCGGATCCACCTCGGCATACCCAAGGTCCTGCGCTTCGCTCAGGACCTCGGCAAAATCCCTACCCTTTTCGCGCATTTCGGTCAGGATAAAATTGCCGGTTCCGTTGATGATGCCTGCCAGCCACTCGAGATGGTTGCCGCTCAGGCCTTCGCGTATCGCCTTGATGATCGGAATGCCTCCAGCCACGGCCGCTTCAAAAGCCACCATGACTCCCTGCCTGCTGGCGAGTGAAAAAATCTCATTCCCATGCAATGCAATCAACGCCTTGTTTGCAGTAACAACGTGCTTCCCCTGCTTGATCGCCTGGACCACCAGCTCTTCGGCAGGCGATTCGCCGCCAATCAGCTCAACAACGATATCGATATCCGGGTCCGAAACAATGGCGAAAGGATCGGTCGTCAGTTCAATATCCTTGGTATCACATATTCTGTCCCGGCGAAAATCGCGCGCCGACGCTTTGGTAATTACGATCGAACGGCCCGCCCGCCGAGCGATTTCACCGGCGTTGCGCCGCAAAACGTTGACCGTGCCGCCGCCGACGGTCCCTAAACCGATCACACCAACTCGTACTGGGTTCATGAATGCTCCTAAAGCAAAAAACGGGAGGGATTATACCGCCTTGTCCCGGCGCAGCATATTGCGAATGCCCCGCACGGCCTGGCGGGTACGATGTTCGTTTTCGATCAGGCTGAACCGAACGTGATCGTCACCGTACTGACCAAAGCCGATACCCGGCGAAACGGCCACTTTGGCATCCAACAAAAGCTTCTTGGCAAACTCGAGAGAGCCCATCTCTCGATAACCATCCGGAATAGGCGCCCACACAAACATGGTCGCTTTCGGCTTTTCCACCGCCCAACCGCAGGCATTCAATCCATCGCACAGCACATCTCTGCGCTTGCGGTAAGTTTCGCAAATCTCCGCCACGCACGCTTGCGGCCCTTCCAGAGCGGTGATCGCCGCGACCTGAATGGGGGTAAACGTACCGTAATCAAGGTAGGACTTGATACGAGCCAATGCCTCCACCAGCACTCGGTTGCCACACATGAAACCTACCCGCCAACCCGGCATATTGTAGCTCTTGGACAAGGAAAAGAATTCCACCGCTATGTCACACGCACCGGGCACCTGAAGCATCGAAGGCGCCCGGTAACCGTCGAACACGATGTCCGCATAAGCGATATCGTGTACGACCCAGATTTTATGTTCCCGGGCCATAGCAATCACTTTTTCAAAAAACTCGAGGTCAACGCATTGCGTCGTCGGATTGGCCGGGAAATTCAGAACCAGCATTTTCGGCGGAGGCCATGACATTTTGATCGCATTTTCCAACTCGACAAAAAAATCAAGGCCAGGCACGAGGGGCACATGCCGGATATCCGCCCCGGCGATCACCATACCGTAGGGATGGATCGGATAGGCTGGATTGGGAACCAATACCGCATCACCAGGCCCGACCGTGGCCAACGCCAGATGCGCAAGCCCTTCTTTGGAACCGATCGTGACGATCGCCTGTGATTCGGGGTCCAATTCGACATTGTAGCGGCGGCGATACCAGGAACAAATGGCTCTGCGCAGGCGGGGAATCCCTTTGGACACGGAATATCGATGCGTGCTTCGCTGTCGCCCCGCCACTTCAACCAGTTTTTGCACGATATGTTCCGGCGTCGGCTGGTCCGGATTGCCCATCCCGAAATCGATAATGTCTTCACCCTGTGCGCGTGCGTTCGCCTTCAACTCATTGACGATATTGAATACATAGGGCGGCAAACGTTTAATTCGCGGAAAATCTTCTTCCATTCATCACTCTTTAAAATGAAATGCCGGCCCCAAAAAAACGAGGCCCCTTAACAATCCCGGCGCCAACCGGATCACCCAAGCGGGATAAACTTAGGAGGCTGTCCGAGAATAGATTGATCTACTGCGCCCTCGCTGCGATCGCTATTCTCGGACAGCCTCCTAGTAACAGTACTGTCGTGACCAAAAACTGTCAATGCATAATTCCGATCAATCGGGCAAAAAAAAGCCCATCACTCTCGATGGGCTTCGCACACATTCTGTGTCATGGGCGGGCGGTTGCTATGACTGCACGCGGTCCAGCCCCCCGGCTGGGGGGAGAACGCACTAATCGTAACCGACTGCTGCTAACTCAAATTCACACTCACTCCACCCCAAAAAAAACTTTCCGAAAAACCTTGGGAGGCTGTCCGAGAATAGCGATCGTAGCGAGGACAAGACTGATTGAGTCAGATTATTGATGGAAACCATCCTTGTATTTCATCAATATGATCGGGAAATCTGGCCAATCAGGCTCGGCCGCAGTAGGTCAGTCTATTCTCGGACGCCGTCCTGGACAACCACCTGCCGCGTACTAATGAAAAATCGCCTCAGCCGAAACGCCACCCTGTTCCATTATTTCGCGCAGCCGTTTCTGGGCATCCATTTGAATCTGACGAACACGCTCGCGCGTGACACCCAACTCCTTGGCAACTCTTTCAAGGGTCGAGTGATCAAAGCCCCGTAACCCATAGCGCCGGCAAATCACTTCCCTCTGCTTTTCATTCAGTTGATCAAGCCAATCATTCAGATTTTCCTTCAGACCGTTGCGCTGCAAAATCTCCGACGGCTCCGAGGCTGCCTCATCAGAAATCGCGTCCACAAGCGGTTTGTCTGAATCCTTGCCAAAGGGTACATCGACCGAGGTCACTCGTTCGTTAAGTTTCAATATTTTTTCAACCACTTCGACGGGTTTATTCAAGTGCTTGGCAACATCTTCGGCACTGGGATCATACTCGAACCGTTGAGCCAACTTACGCTGCGTCTTGAGATAAACATTCATCTCTTTGACAATATGGATTGGCAATCGAATTGTACGCGTTTGGTTCATAATGGCCCGCTCAATGGTTTGCCGAATCCACCATGTCGCATAGGTTGAAAAACGAAAGCCACGGTCCGGGTCAAACTTTTCCACCGCCCGAATCAACCCCAAGTTGCCTTCTTCTATCAAATCCAGCAACGGGAGTCCCCGATTGAGATAACGTTTCGATATCTTGACGACCAACCGAAGGTTACTTTCGATCATTTTTCGCCGTGCGCGCTCATCGCCCTGCAGTACAAGCCGGCCATAATACTTCTCCTCTTCGCCGCTAAGCAGCTCCGATGCACTGAGTTCGTTGAGATAAATTCGCGTCGCATCGAAGTAGGAATCCCGCTGTAGTTGATCTGTTTCATCATCATTCAGTTGCTCAACATCATTAGCCGTAATTTCCGGATTTCCAGCAAGAACAGATGACCACGCCTCGGTGAACGCCACATCCCCAACCATCGACTTCGGTTGCTCAATCGTATTTTCTATCATCCCAACACTCCGCCACGTTTATGTTATGCCGTAAAATCCACACATTGCCCGCCTAACGGTTCGGCAAGTAAGACATCGGATTCATCGGCTTTCCAAATTTTCTGATCTCAAAGTACAGTGATGGCTTTTTTCCCGCTACAGCCCCCACTTCAGCAATCGTTTGCCCTTTGCGGACGTGGTCGCCTTCTTTCACAAGCAATCGTCTGTTGTTCGCGTAAGCACTCAGAAATTTCTCGCTGTGTTTGACAATCACAAGATTTCCATAGCCGGCGAGTCCCTGCCCGCTATAAACCACCTTCCCTGCTGCTGCGGCCCGAACCGGCTGTCCCAGTTTGCCGGAAATATCGATGCCCTTGCTGCCGGTTAGGGAATAATTTCTCACGATTACTCCCTTAATCGGCCACATCCAAACAATCTTTAGGTTTTTTTTTGCCTTTTCTTCAGCAGATGGCGGAGATCGTTTGTTCTTGTTGGTTGAAACGGTCGGTCCTTTTTTTCTTGAAACCGTTTTTTTTCGCGTCGATCCTTCTCTCCTTGTCGAAGTCTTGTTTTTGGTTTTCCTGCTCGATCTCGATTGGGATGACGCATCGGACCCGAACAGTCGAATTTTCTGCCCGGGATAGATCGTATAAGGCGGTACGATATGGTTCCAGACCGCCAATTGACGGTAATGATGCCCTGTCTGCAAGCCGATGCCGGAGAGCGTGTCGCCCTTTTTGACGACATAAAAACGGGGTTCAATATTGACTTTCGATGGCTCCACAGGGGATCCGGGCGGCGGTTTCGAATCTCCGGCGCACGCAGCCAACAGCGACAGCACGATCAAAGCACAGACAGCCCACGTGAACTTCCCGGGAAAGAGGCGGCAACCGGACATGGTGAACTCAGAACCTCATCGGCTAAGCAACAACTCTTTTGCCTGATTGATTTTGGCGGCAAGATAGTCCGTTCCGCCGCGGTCAGGATGCATCCTCTGGATCAAACGCCGATGAGCCTCGATGATCTCCTGTTTCGAAGCATCGGGCGCCACCCCCAATACCTGACACGCCTCCTCGATCACCATTGCATCGCTGCCTGATGCTTCATGACCGCTGCCTCCCGTAGCGGCCGCCTGCCAATCTTCTCCGTATATCCGATCGAGATACGCTTTAACCAAAGCCGCCGAATCCTCATCCTGCTGCAGACACATTTGCAACAACTGAACCACTTCAGCCATCGTCAGATCATTGATCTGCCGCCCGGCGAACACGCCTTCCAACACTTCACCACTCATCTCACCGGAATCGTGATCAAGCCGCATGCGGACGAATCGCGCTTCCACAACCGAGCAATTGGCTTGTGCGGGACCACCCATCGAGGAACGTTTCAGAGTCCAGAGCCGATGCAGCGCCGGCGCCAAGCGTGCGATGAGGGGAAGCATTCGAACCACGACCGCAACCAATCCGCCAATCGCCGGCACCAACCAACTCAGCCGACCGCTGGCCATCAGCCAGATCAGCAGGATGCCGGCCAATCCGATCAAGCCGCTTTTGATCGTTCGCGCAACCACAGCGGGAGAGGCGCGAAGAAATCCTCTCAGCAGCAAACTCAGCATGAACACGATGCCCGCAAGGAGAATCAGCCTCGCCACGCTAACCTCTATCCATTTGATGCGTCAGTTGCAATGCGATGCCCCCATGTCGCCGACCGTAATCCTCCAGAGCGCGTCGTCCACCGCTCGCATAAACCGCAACAGCACTCAACAGATCACACAACTCCTGAGCGCTGTTGGCATCAAAATGACAGAAAGCACCACGGGTCAGCCGGGCAATCTGACGAAAAGTCTGTTCCGCAACCGGGTCATGCCCTTCCTGGAAAACAAACACCGGAACGGTCAAAATCCCCAGCCGGCCGGCCAGTTCGCACAAACGCTCGGCATTTTCCTCCATACAATCACCAATGAACACCACCGCATCTACCTTTTTAATCCGCGTCTCACCGATGGCATGTTTGAGCAGCTTTGCAATCTGCGTATAGCCACCCAGGCAGTGAACTGCGGTCATCCACTTCACAAGGTCATCCGATTGCCGCAGCCAGGGGCTGGCGTCAAACTCGGCATAGCCCCGATAGTAGCACAGCTGTATTTCAAGACCACCTGATGCCGAAGCGGCTGCGAACATCTGCCCTTGAATACGACAGGCCCTTTCCCAAGTCGGTTCACGACTGGCGGTAGCATCCAGAGCGAAAATCAATCGCCCTCGCTCTCCGGCCGGTTTGATTACCGGCGCTGAAGCCACCTTTTCAAGAAAAGCGCTCACGTCATCCGTGCCGGCTTGTCGTGATAATGTCTTATCGTTCATGTTCACCTCACCAAGGTACTGCAACGATCGATACCGCAATCTAAAAAATCAATATATCACTTGCACGCGACTTGGGGATATCATTCAGTCAATCCTAATATCGCTCTTTGTCAGGCTCCGGACCAACCTTCCGAAATTCTTGACCACCATCCGCGGAAAATACGTATCGGCAGACATCTTAATTTTAGCGCCCGATTGCGTTTTGGGGCCGGTTTGACTCATACTGAGCAGGGCTATATCGAGGCAATGATGAACTTGCATTGTTCTGTGAACATGGTAACGTGCTCGTGCATCAGATGGTTCAACTGACAATAATCACAATGAGGAGGCTATCGAATGGGCGATAACGATTCAAAAATCAATGCTCTCAAGAATATCGGCACAAAAGTGAGCGATCTGAGACAAAGCAATCCCAAAGTGTTTTATGGAGGGCTTGCCGTTGTCATGATCCTTGTTTTGTTTCTATTGATGGGGGGCGACACCAGCCAAGCCCCGCAGGTCAAAGCAACATTAAAGGTTGGAGAGACCTATCGGCTTGTCAATCCAAACGGCGGCGAGGTACTGCTGGTCGCCGTACCCGGGCAATTCAGTTCCGCCGAGTACAATGAAGAGGACAGCCAGAACATCTGCTTGGTAGATTCCAACACACGGGTCGTTCTGCAGGAAGAGACTTTTGTCAATTACATCAATTATGTCAAGGTGCAACCCTCCGATGGCCCGTGCAAGGGCAAGTCGGGCTGGACATCGAAGGTCAATCTAAAGAAGTGACCGATTCCCTTCCAGAGCATGTTTGATCACGGTGTGGCGGGATGAATTTCAGCCCGTCACACATTTTCCTCACCCTCTGCTGAATTACAACTCTCTCAATACCGTCATCGGGCTTTTATTCACGACGTGCCGGGTGCTCCAGAACCCTGACAACCCGATAATCACCATTCCCGCCAGTGGCGTCATCAGCCAGATCCATCCATTGAAGCGATAGCTGAGATCGAACAACTGCCGATAAAGTGTCCATGTAATCATTTCGGCGGCAACGGCAGCCAACACCCCGGCAAGCAAGCCCAAGGTCATGTATTCGATCAATTGACTGCTGCGCAGCAGTTTGCGGCTTGCGCCGAAGGTCCGCAGCATCACCGCCTCGTAGATACGTTCATCGATACTGGTGTAAACCGCTGCGAACAGCACGGTCAAGCCCGCCGCCAACGCGAACACCAAAACAAACTCAACGGCCAGCGTGACTTGCCGCAGGATGGTCCTGAACTGATTCAGAATCAGCTCCACCTCCAGAATGGTTACATGCGGAAACGTTTTGAGCAACCGCTTCAGGGCGCTCTTGTCATCAGCCGGCAGATAAAAGCTGGTCAGATAGGTCCGGGCATAACCGTCCAGTGTGCCGGCCGAAAAAATCATGTAGAAATTTGGATTCATGGTATCCCAGCGCACGCTGCGGATGCTGACCACTGCCGCATCGAAGCGTTGGCTGCCCACGGAAAACGTCAATCGGTCACCGAGCGCGATGTGCAGGCTTTTCGCCAGCGTTGCCTCGACCGACACCTGACCGGGCTTTTGATCCTGCCACCAGTGACCCTGGACAATTTTGTTCTCCACCGGCACCGTCTCGGCGAAAGTCAGACTCAGATCCCGGCTGATCGCCCGCCCACCCTGGGAGTCCTCCTTCACAACCGTGTGAACATCGGCACCGTTCACTGCCACCAAGCGCCCCCTGACGATCGGATAAAAAGCGCTGGCCTTGAGCTGCTCGTTCTGCAGCTGCTTGGCAAACGCCTGCCACTCATCCTGAAAAATATTCAACGCAAAGTGATTGGGGGCCCGTTCGGGCAACTGTGCCTGCCAGGTCTCGATGAGATCACCCCGCACCAGGATAATCACGATCATCGCTGTCATCGTGATGCCGAACGCCAAAATCTGAGCGGTACTGGATTTCGACTGCCGGCTCAGGTTCTGCAGGCCGAACCGCCAGGAAAGGCTCAGCACCGGCAACAGCCGACGGCTCTGTTTGAGCAGCTGCAGGGTGAGAACGTACAGCAGCACCATCGCCGTCAACCCACCGCCGATGATATATCCCATCAATTCAACGTCATTGGTATAGCGCCACAGCATCGCTGTGATCACGCTGAAAGCCAGTCCATAAACGAGCCACGAGCTGGGCGGCAAAGGCTTCAGATCCCGGCGCAGCACGCGCAGCGGCGAAACCTGTTTCTGCCGCAGCACAGGCGGCAAAGCAAAACCGATCAGGGTAACAAGACCGGTCGACAGACTCAGCCACACAGCACCCCAGCCGGGCCGCGCCAACCGATGCGGCAGCAAATCTTCGAGCAGATGGATCAGACCTTCCTGGGCAAACCAGCCGATGAGACAGCCGACCAGGCTGGCACAAAGGCCGACCATCGCCAATTGCAAACAGTACAACCATAGAATATCGGTCTGGCCGGCTCCAAGGCAGCGCAGCATGGCCGTCATGTCATAATGGCGTTCGCTGTAGCGCCGCGTCGCCATGGCGATCGCCACGCCGGCGATCACGATCACAATGATGCTGGTCAGGCCCAGATAGCGCTCCGCGCGCGACAAGGCCGTGCCGAGCTCCGGCCGGTCCTCATGAACGTCCATGATCCGCTGGCTTGGATTGAGCTGCGGTTTCAGCCACTTTTTGAATCGAGCCAGCGCCAACTCATTGCCGGCGAACAGGAAATAATAGTGCACGTGGCTGCCCGGCTGAATCATTCCGGTGGCGGCCAGATCCATGTCGTTCAACATCACTCGCGGCGACAGACTATAGAAATTCCCTTTGCGATCCGGTTCGAACGTCAGAACGCGGGTGATCCTGAACCATTTTTCCCCAACTTCGATTTCATCGCCTACCGACAAGTCGAGTGAGGAGAGCAGGCGTTTATCCACCCAAACGGTATCCCGCTCCGGAATGTCATTCGTCTTGACCTCTTCCGTCTCATCGGTCGTAGTGGTTTTCAAATAACCACGCAAAGGATAACCGCTGCTGACCGCTTTGATTCCCGCGAGCAGCATTTCATCCCGATTGAATATCACACCCCCGAACCCCGCTGTCCGGGCATGCCGCAATCCAAGCTGGTCGGCCTTCTTCACCCACGTTTCAGGTAAAACGGAATGGCTGGTCACAACCAGATCACCGGCCAGGAATTCAGCCGCCTGAAGCGTCATCGTTCGATGCAACCGGTCGCCGAACAGGCTGATCGTCGCAGTGCTGGCCACAGCGATCAGCAGCGCAAGCGCGAGAATCGACAACTCTCCTGAGCGCCAGTCGCGCATCAGCAGACGCAATGCCAATGATATAATTTTCATGTCCGGGTACTCGACGCATCAACGATGCAGCCGGCCTCCAGACGAATCCGGCGGCCACAACGGGAAGCCAGCGCTTCATCATGGGTCACCAGAACCAAAGTGGTCTGATGTTCGTGATTCAGTTCAAACAACAATTCAATGATCTGACTCCCGGTCACGCTGTCCAGATTCCCCGTCGGTTCATCGGCGAACAGAATTTTCGGGGTCGTGACAAACGCTCTGGCCAAGGCGACGCGCTGCTGTTCACCGCCCGACAGCTGATTGGGATAATGCGTCAGGCGGGCACCGAGCCCGACCCGCTCGAGCAATCGTTGCGCTGCCTTGCGCGGCTGCCGGACAGCCGCCAGTTCAAGCGGCAGCATAACGTTCTCGTGCGCCGTCAGAGCGGGCAACAGCTGGAAGGACTGAAAAACAAACCCGACATATCGGCTGCGCACGTTTGCCCTGCCATCCTCGTCTAAATCGGTTATGGTAATACCGGCCAATGCCACGCTCCCTTCCGAAGGCAGATCGAGGCCGGCCATGAGGCTGAGCAGCGTCGACTTGCCGGAACCGGACGCCCCCACGATGGCCACCGTTTCCCCGTATTGGATTGCCAACTGAATCGATAACAATATATCCAGTCTCCCTTGCACGGTCTCGACATGTTTATTAAGATTTTCCACTCGAATCATCGCTCCAGCAATAATCTCGTCAGCCGTTTCCTCAACAAAGGCATCGCTCATGTTTCAATTCCTGTTCTGTTTGTTGTTAATCGCCGTACCGGGCCTCAGCAGCGCGGCCACCATTCTGGTTATGGGCGATAGTATCAGTGCCGCCTATGGTTTCGAAATAGACCAGAGCTGGCCGGCTTTGTTGCAGCAAAAGCTGGATCGACAAGGCGGGGACCATCAGGTGGTCAATGCCAGCATCAGCGGAGAAACCAGTGCCGGCGGATCGAGCCGCATCGATCAAGAGCTGCGGAGATATCATCCGGCGATCGTAATTATTGAACTCGGCGCCAACGACGGCCTGAGAGGCTACCCGCCCGCCCGCATGAAAGCCAACCTGGAACGGATGATCGAACGATCCAGAGCCAGTGGTTCGCAGGTCCTGTTGCTCGGCATGCGGATTCCACCCAACTACGGCAGGCGCTACACAGAAATGTTCTACGGGGTTTACTCCGAATTGGAAAAAGAGCAGGTGATCGCCTTCGTGCCGTTTTTACTCGACGGCGTCGCCGCGCAAACAGGGATGATACAGCACGATGGCCTTCACCCCAACGCCAAGGCTCAACCCGTCATTATGGAACTCGTTTGGGAAAAGCTGGAGCCAATGCTGAATCGGGGATCAGGCTAGATGAGTCTATTCTCTGATTCCTGTTCCCTGTTCCCTGATTTCTGATTCCCGACTCCTGATTCCTGTATGAGTAAACCCCTACGCATTTTTGTCTCTTCTCCCGACGATGTCAAAGACGAACGATCGATCGTCAAAGATATCATCGAACGGCTGCGAATCGAATACGAGGCCTACTTCGACCTGGAGCCCATCCTGTGGGAAAACGAAGCCATCGTGGCCACCGGCGGATTTCAGGATTCCCTGGTGGAGCCGGGCACTTGTGACATCGTTCTGGTGATCTTCTGGTCGAAGCTGGGAACCCCCCTGCCGAAGAAGCACTTTCATGGCATGACCGGCACCGAATGGGAATTCATCAATGCCGTCGAGCGATCGACAAGACAGAACGGAACTCCACAAGTGCTGGTCTTCCGCAAGGAAGCGCCCATGATCGGCAACTTCTTCGACGACGCCGCCGTGCAGGGAGCCAGAACCAACAAGGAACAGCTCGATGCTTTCTTTCAGAAACATTTTTTCAATCCCGACGGATCGTTCAAACGTGCCTACCGCACCTTCCATGACCAGAACGAATTCGCCAGCCTGGTGGAAACGCAGCTCCACAAGCTGCTCGACGAGCGTAAAGGCGCCGAAGGACGGCGCATCGTCTGGAAGGCTTCCCCGTTCCGGGGATTGAAACCGTTCGAGTTCGAACACCATGCCATCTTCTTCGGCCGCGATCAGGCCAAACGCTATCTGCTGAAAAAACTGGCGAAGCAGGTCGAACGCGGCATTGCCTTTGTCATGGTGCAGGCAATGAGCGGCAGCGGAAAATCCTCGCTGGTCAAAGCGGGACTCCTGCCGCAGCTGACCACGCCCCGAGTCATCGGCGACGTCGCCTGCATACGCTGGTGTCTGCTGCGGCCCAGCGACGGCGACGGCAATCCGCTGCGCGCCCTGGCGCGAGCCATTCATCAGCCGAACACGTTGGGTGACGCCCTGGCCGCCTACGACGTCGGTGAAGAGTACATTATCAAGACATTCACGACCGATCCGGCGCTGCTGAAGCCCTCTTTGCAGATCGCTCTCGGCAAGATAGCAGAGGAAGAGTATCGAGCCGACGTCGAAACGATCCGGTTGGTGATCGTCGTCGACCAGTTCGAGGAGCTGTTTTCCGACCGCCGCATCCCCCGCGAGCTGAAAGAGAGCTTCGTCAAAGCCCTGGACGTGCTTGCGCGCAGCGGCATGGTGTGGGTGATCGGTACGATGCGCAGCGACTTTCTGCACGAAACCGAAGCCTATCCCGAGCTGCAGGCACTGATGGAAGGCGACGGTCAGTTCCACCTCTTCCCGCCGCGCCCGGAAGAGACCGAACAGATGATTCAAGAGCCGGCCCGCCTGGCCGGCCTGGCATTCGAAGTTCGAGACCACACAAGCCTCGACGAGGTGCTGCTGCGCGATACCACGCAGCAGCAAGGCGCATTGCCGCTGCTGGAATTCACCCTGGATGCTCTGTACGAGCGGCGCGACAGCAATCTTTTGACATTCGATGCCTATGAAAAGATCGGCGGTATCGCAGGCGCCGTGGCTGACCGGGCAGAAAAAGTCTTTCTCGGCCTGCCCCCCAACGCCCAAAAAGCGCTCTCCTCGGTGTTCCGAGCGCTGGTCACCATCGACCCGTCCGCCAATGAAAAAGCCTCCGCCCGGCGGGCCGATTGGGCGCAGCTGGCATCGGTACCGGAAAACAAAGCTTTTGTCGAAGCGTTTATCCAGGCCCATCTTCTCGTCTCCGACAAAGCATCGGTAGAAGAAAAGCAGGTGGTGTGGGTGGCCCACGAAGCACTGCTGCGCAACTGGCCACGCGTTGCCGAATGGGTGGAGTCCAATATCGAAGACCTGCGCGTACGGGGCAGACTCTCCGAGGCCACCGCCTTGTGGGAGAAGGAGGGACGCAACGATCAATACCTGCTGCAGGAGGGCAAACCCTTTGCCGAAGCGAAAGACCTGTACGATCGCATCGGCGCCGAACTGGAAGAACGTGAAAACGCGTTCATCATTCAATCGGAACAGCGCATTCTCGCCACACAGTCCCGGGAACGGCGAAAAAAACAGATTGTGATCTCCCTGGCTCTCTTGAGCCTGCTGGCCGTAGGCGGTCTTTACCTCACATTCAACTTTTCACGGTTGGCGATCCGCATCATGGATACCAATAAACTGGTGAAGGCGGACGAAGCGGTCGATCGGGGAAACACGCCGGATGCCATATCCCTGGCGCAGCAGGCCAGCACCTTGCCGCGCCGGTCGTCCAATGTGCTCGCAAGGGCGATGGCCAACAACCACCTGGTCGCCATGGTCAACAAACGACCGACAAACGGGGATGCCCCCCCGAACAACCGATTCTCCGCCAGTTTCAGCCCGGACCTGAACCGGGTCATCACCATCGCCGACCAAAGTGCGTTGGCTTTGTGGCACCTGCACGATTTCCGGTTCACCGAGCAAAAAAAGCTCCACTCAAACCAAACAACAGCCCTCCAGGCCGCCATATTCACACCCGGCGGCAACCACATCATCGGTGTCTCCGACAAGGGCACCTGGATACTGCCCGCCGACAGCACCGAAACCGTCAGCGTCGGGCCGTCACCGACTTTTTCCTGCGGCGCCGGCGTCGATGCAAAGCTTGCCGTCAGCCCGAACGGGCGGTGGGCCGCTCTGGTTCACAAAAAAAACAACGACGGCATCTGGCTCTGCCTGATGGATCTGCAGCAGCCAGGCCGCATTGCTGCCGAAATAAAGATCCACAAGAAACCGATTCGCAGCCTCGCCTTTTCACCTGACAACCGTTATCTCGCCACCGCTTCGGAGGACAATACGGTATGCCTGCTGCCACTGCCCGAAGCTGTTGCCGATGCAAGCGATCATCAGACCACTTGCACCCGGATACCTCTCGGGCGGATCGTCAACCGCGCTGAATTCGATCTGAGCGGCCGGCGCCTGGCCACCGCATCGGTCGATGGCACGGTACGAATATACGATCTCGGCGGAAAATTGCTGCGCACGCTTGACAAGGACCAAGCCGGCGAAAAGGTGCACCATGGCGCCGTTCGCGATGTCGCTTTTTCGAACGACGGCAAGGCGATCGTGACCGTCGGCGACGACGCCAAGGTGGTCTATTGGAACCTCGGTATCGATACCCCTTCCCCCGGCGTTCTTGGACACCACGACCAAGGTATCGATCACGTCGAGTTCAGCCCCGACGGCGGCACCATCCTCACCGCCTCCCGCGACCGCACGGCACGGCTGTGGGATCCAAACCCGGCAACCAGAGGTGAGCTGGCGATTTTCGAACACGGCGGCAATGTCACCTTCGCAGAATTCAGCGCCGATGGGGAACGCATCGGCACCGTTTCGGACGACGGCACCGCGCGGGTCTGGAACCGAGAAGCCGTCAAACGGCTCTCGGCCGTGCAGAAAGAGCACAGCAGCCACGTCTGGGACGTCGCCTTTCGTCCGCAGCAAGATAGTCTGCCGCAGCAGGTCACTCTGGTGACGACCTCGTACGACAAAACTGCCCGGATCTGGAATTACGATTTCGACGCCGACCTGGATTCGACAGTCTGGCGGCTGGGCAAAGCAGCCGTTCTCAAGGGCCATCAGGCGCGGGTTCGATCGGCCCGCTTCAGCCACAATGGCGATATCGTTGCCACAGCGGCATACGACGGCACCGCCCGTCTCTGGAACCTCGAAGGAACGCCGTTGTGTGTCATGCCAATGGCGCCCGCGCAGAGCGAGACCGAAGTCACCGGAGCCTTCTTCGGCCCCAATGACAAATGGCTGTTGGCCGCGGCCGACCAGGAAAAAATGCCTGTTTGGACGCTTTCGAACTGTGCCGAAGAAAACCCCAACCGCTGCCAGTGCACCCTGTCCAAAACCCTCGAGCACGATTCGGCGGTGCGTGCCGTCGCGGTCGGGCTCCATTCAGGCCGGGCGCTCGTGGCGTCCGCTGATCGCTCCCACGTACGAATATGGGACCCGCAGCACGATTGGAAACAGACATGCCAATTGACTGTGGAGAAAGAGATTACCGACCTGAGCTTCTCTCCCGATCTCGCTCTGTTGGCCGGCGCAGGTGAAAACGGCACGGCGACGGTATGGAATGCAAAATCCTGCGAACCTGTCACGCTCCTCAACAATGGACACGATGACCTCATTTACAGCATACGCTTCGATCCGGCCGGAAAAAGGCTCATCACCGCATCACAGGATGGAACGGCAGCAATCTGGGCGCTCGATGGCACAGTGTTGGCCAAGTTGGTCGGACACGCAGACCGGGTCTATTTTGCCGAGTTCAACAACGACGGCCGGTGGGCGGTCACTGCCTCCCGGGACGGCACCGCGGGGCTATGGAAGACATCACCGGAAACCGGAACAGTCAAGAAACCCTGGATGCTGCTGGAAGGCAACCGCGGCGGCGTCTCCCACGCCACCTTCAGTCCCGACAGCCGTTTTGTCGCCACCGCCTACTGGAACAACGCCGCCGAATTGTGGTATGTACTCAAGGACGGTAAAGAGCCCATCGTGCCGGCTTTTGCCTCACAGATCAGTGAGGAAAATCGGCTCGGCTCATGGATCCGACAACAAAGGACCAAGTCGGAGCTGAAATGGTGGCAGGAAGCCTGGATCGTGCTGCAGCGGCTTGGGAAATGGTGATCAGTGAGCAGTGCTCAGAAGTCTGTCTCCTGCCAGCGGAACCGGCAAGCAACTCAATCGTCTATCATCGCCAGCACGCCCAGCACCATAATAACGCTCGCCACCAGCTTGATCGGCATGCGTGGTTCGCGAAACAGATAATGGCCGATGACCACCGAGAACACGCCCGCCATCCGCTTGAGCGCCATGGCATAGGAGGCCAATGTCAGACTCAAAGCAATCTGGTCGGCCAGACGCATCAGCGCGAACAGCCCGCCCAACAGAGCCAAAGCGCCGAGGTGTGCTCTCGCCTTGCCGCCGATCAGCTCCTTGTAGAAGCCCCGGTCCTGGACGCTGAAGATGATGAACAACACCAGCGGATTGATGATCGCGACCATGACGGCAAAAGAGATCGGCTCGCTCAGTCGTATCGCCTCCCGCCCCAGGACCGAGGCACAGGCGAAACAGAAGCTGGCGATGAAAGCATAGCGGCTGCCGGGATTGGAAAAAAT
>Ga0209633_10000819_pt1 | contig 34271 bp, 25 predicted proteins | sample Cruoilmetagenom1_FD_187290 | JGI IMG/M metagenome (GOLD analysis project Ga0209633, IMG submission 187290) | Oil polluted marine microbial communities from Coal Oil Point, Santa Barbara, California, USA - Sample 1 (SPAdes) (version 2) | ecosystem: Environmental > Aquatic > Marine > Oil seeps ... | reverse complement strand
TGATCTTTTACTATTTATATACTATCCAACAAATTCTTCTTCAGAATATATTGATGAACGCATTTCATTTGTGGTTCTTACTGCTAAATCTAGTATGATATTATAATTTGACGTATCATTATTGTCTTTAACGTTAAGATTGAACTCATTAAATGCTCTTTTTTGAGTCGCTGATGAGTAAATTTTTTCATTTGTAGTCACATCTGACAATTCTATCTTATAAAAATTATTGATAAGCTCTAATCCAATATCATCATTATTCATATCATCGGTCATTCTCAATACTATTGGTTTCATTGGTCTATCAATTACATCCTTAAATTGTTTTGATGTGTTTGCTTTTTGCGCAAATATGGCTACTCCTATGAAGCCAATTACGATAGTTAAAATTCCCTTTTTCATAACAGATTTGTTTTTTTAGGTTAGTAAAAATTATTTCCTTTGGTATAAAAACAATCTTCTCCTAAAAAGTCCTGAAAAAAAATAAATTATTTTTGATTTATATATATTTAACAGCTTATACAATTAAATATAATTAGATATTCTTATCATAAATAATGAATTATATCGAGTATGTGATATATTGTGTTGAATAATTCTCAAAACAATTATTATTAATAAAAAAACTGCTTTAGTATTTAGACCAAAGCAGTTTTAATAATCAGAATTATTATGAATTTTAATGTTTTAAAAGATTAAATATGAGCCATATCTACTTAATTACATCCACTTTCAAATCTTAAGCGATGTTGTCCACCTTTCCGTAGATCTACTTTTTTATTAGAACTACTCTCTTGTATTTCGTGTAAATCCCAATTAAGATTAAAGTCGGATAATGTAGGTATATTAATTAGAATTTTTATACTGTTTCCTATACCTGTTCTACTCCATGTTCCAGAAAAAAGACTTGCACCATTTTGCACCTCTATTGTGCCATTTGATAAAAAATTGAACGTATAGCCTATATACAGATCATCAAGATCATTATCATCGCGTTCTAATTTATCAACAGTCCAGTCACTACAATTCGTTAAGATATCAAATAACTGAGTAGGCGTACAACCAACACAATCATCGTCACTATAATCATAGTCATCATCTTCATCACATTGATCTTCAACACTCTCTATCAAAGCTTCTAAAGCCTCTAAACTCTCTACAATAACCTCAGAATCATCAAATAAAATTAAAGTGATAGGATAACTGAAATTTGCAAAATCATCATTGTCTAACTCATTTATAAAATCATGCATTTCATAATCACTATATATAGTAATTATGGTTGTTTGTTCACTAGCTGTATCAAAAATAGATACATTAATAGGATATTGAAAGTCTAAACATTCTATATCATCATCAGCCTCATTCTCTCCATTACATTCAATCGAAAATTTATCTAACTCGTCTTGATTATTGATAAGAATCTCTGTAAAATCACTCATTATTATTGTGACCGGAAAAACAATTATTAGTGTATCAATATCATTATTAAATTCATTAAAAATAGATTCAATAGTACCATAGTCATCCTCATTTTCAACAATGATTTCAGATCTATTAACTATAACTGTAACCGGTAATTTTATACTAAAACAATTGGCATTATCAATAATATTATCAATAGATCCATCATTTGATGAAGTTTGTTCTATCAAATCAGCTAAAGTAGAACTTGTAGTAATTCCGGATGCATTTGTATTAAATATATCTATAGTTGATTCATCTCTACATGAAGAAAGAATTAAAACGAATAGAAAAAAAACTAATGCTCTTATAAGGACTTTCATATAAATTATTTTATTAATTGTAATTAATAATATAAAAACAATTTATTAATAAAAATTCCCGAAGAATTTCATTTTTCTACTTAAAAAAAAGAAAAGATTACTCTGTTAATTGATAGGTTGAATTTAAACTCATCTGAATAAGTTTATATAAAAAAACTGTTTCTGTATTTAAACAGAAACAGTTTTGATAATCAATACTACATTAATTTAATGTCTATTAATTACATTCACTTTCAAATCTCAAACGGTCTCTTCCCTTTCTTAGATCTACTTTACTTCCAGAAGACCCATGAACTTCATTAATATTATGTAGATCCCAAGTATCATTAAAATCAGGTAATACCGGTAAATCAATAATAACTTTAATGTCGTTTCCACTACCAGAACTACTCCAGGTTCCATTAAAGGTATTGGCACCTTCTTGTATCGATATAGTTCCGTTAGTTAAAAAATTGAATATATAATCTGAATAATTATCTTCAAGTTTAATGTCATTTCGTCTAAGTTTATCTACAGACCAATCAATACAATTTGTCAAAGCATCTAACACCTGTTGTTGATCACAACCAACACAATCATCGTCATTATAATCATAGTCATCATCTTCATCACATTGATCTTCAACACTCTCTATCAAATCTTCTAAAGCCTCTAAACTCTCTACAATAACCTCAGAATCATCAAATAAAATTAAAGTGATAGGATAACTGAAATTTGCAAAATCATCATTATCTAAATCATTTATAAAATCATGCATTTCATAATCACTATATATAGTAATTATGGTTGTTTGTTCACTAGCTGTATCAAAAATAGATACATTAATAGGATATTGAAAGTCTAAACATTCTATATCATCATCAGCCTCATTCTCTCCATTACATTCAATCGAAAATTTATCTAACTCGTCTTGATTATTGATAAGAATCTCTGTAAAATCACTCATTATTATTGTAACAGGAAAAACAATTATTAGTGTATCAATATCATTATTGAATTCATTAAAAATAGATTCAATAGTCCCATAATCGTCTTCAGTTTCAACAATTATTTCAGATCCATTAACTATAACTGTAACCGGTAATTTTATACTAAAACAATTGGCATTATCAATAATATTATCTATAGATCCATCATTTGATGAAGTTTGTTCTATCAAATCAGCTAAAGTAGAACTTGTAGTAATTCCGGATGCATTTGTATTAGATATATCTATCGTTGATTCATCTCTACATGAAGAAAAAATTAAAACAGAAAGAATTAGTAATGTTGCTATTTTTTTAATATGTACTAACATAAATGCTTTTTTTAAATGACTGCTACTAGTATAAAACAATTTACTCGTAAAGATTCCCCAAGAAATAATTTTTTTCTAATTTATAGCTCTTTTCAGTAAAATTACATGTACTATTTATTTTAAACGATATTTGTTTTACCATATTGAGTTCTTTATAATTATATTTTAAAATTTAATATCTTTTTTTGTTATATTTAACTAACTTTAAAAAAACTTGACCAAATACAATTTTTATTGATTTTTTATGCTAATACATTTACCCTAATCAAAAAAAAATGTCGAAATCTGTCTGTGATGAACAAATTTATTCATCCATTTATAATGATTATTCAAATGATTTGCATAATTATTTGTATTATAAATATGGCGATCAATTTAACCCAAATGATACAGTACAAGATGCTTTTGTAAAATTATGGAATAATTGCAAGGAAGTAACTTTAGAAAAAGCTAAAGGGTATGTATTTATGATTGCTAAGAATATGATACTTAATAATATAAAACACCAAAAAGTTGTACTAAAACATCAGCAAGTAAAACCCAAATATTATACCAATGAAAACCCTGAATTTTTATTGGAAAAAGAACAATTCTTACAAAAATATCAACGCGCATTAAGTAAATTGACCGAAGAACAACGTGTTGTATTTTTATTAAATAAAACTGAAGGGAAAAAGCATCAAGAAATAGCGGATTTACTTGATATTACTAAGAAAGTGGTTGAGTATAGAATTTATTCTGCATTTAAAATAATAAAGGCAGAAATAAAAGAATTAAAATAATTCAACTTTTTTCAGGAGTTTTTATAAGTTAATTGTTTTTAGTGTAAATGAGTAAAAAATGGACAAAGATCAAATACTTAAAAAATGGCTTTCAGATGATTTAACAACATCTGAGCTTGAGCAATTTGAACAAACCAATGATTTTAACCTCAATAATGAAATTGTTGAGGGTGCTAAATATTTTAAGGCTTCACATTTTTCATCTGTGAGCAGTTATGATGAATTTAAAGCGAACTTAAAAGAAAAGAAAGGCGGTCGCGTTATACAATTAAGCTCTTACAAAATGCTCTATCGGATAGCAGCATTATTTGTAATAGGTTTCAGTACTTATTTTTTCTTGTTCTATAATAATCTAACTGAGGTACAAACTTTGGCAAGTAATAAAATTACTTTTGAACTGCCTGATGCATCTTCTGTTACTTTGAATGCGGGTTCAAAAGTTGAGTATAGCAAAAAGAAATGGGCAAATAAAAGAGAATTGACCTTAGAAGGTGAAGCATTTTTTAAGGTTGCTAAAGGTTCTAAGTTTGATGTAAAAACTTCGGATGGAATTGTTAGCGTATTAGGAACACAATTTACGGTAAAACAACGCCCAAATTATTTTGAAGTGAAGTGTTTCGAAGGTATTGTTAGTGTTGATAGTAATGGTAAAACACATAAATTAACAAAAGGTAATACCTATAGAATTATAGATGATGTTAGCACTATTGATATAACTTCAAGAAATCAACCTAATTGGATCGACAATGTTAGCAGTTTTAATAGTGTACCTTTATATGAAGTATTAGAGGAGCTTGAAAGACAATATAATGTTGATATAAGCGTTGAACAATTTGATGCTAAACGCTTGTTTACGGGTGGGTTTGTACATAATAACCTAGAAGAGGCTTTAACATCTGTCACAGTACCGTTTAACCTAACCCATAGAAAAGATAATTCTAATAAGATCATATTGTACAAGATGGAATAATGAGTATAAAACAATTATACTCTATCTTGTATTTTTTCTTTTTTATTCAATGCTCTATTCTCAAATAGACAAAGAAAAACAACCACTATCAGTAATTTTAATAGAACTACAAGCAAAACATCAATATCAATTTACCTATGCTGATGATGTAATTAATGATGTTTTTGTAATCCCACCTCCAACAAACCTAACTTTAAAAGAAACTGTCAATTATCTTCAAAAAGAGACAGGTTTAGCTTTTCAATTTTTAAACAATAAATTTATTGCCATAAAGGTTAAGAATACGGTATTATTTGTTTGTGGTTATGTTATTGATAACGATTCAAAATTTCCTCTTGAAGCGGTAACTATTAAAGGAAAAAATAGCCAAACGACAAGTGATGCTTATGGTTATTTTAAATTGAAGGTAACTCAAGATAATGAAACATTAACGTTGCGTCATTTGGGCTATGAATCGATTTCTAAAATGGTAAATTCTTTTGAACTCAAAAACTGCCCTAATATTTTTTTATCTCCAAAAATAGAAATATTGTCTGAAGTTTTACTTAGAAATTACATAGCTAAAGGTATTGATAAAGTTATTGACGGAACAATTAATATTAATTTTTCAAACTTCGGCATAATTCCAGGATTAATTGAAACAGATGTTTTACAAACAGTACAAGCGTTACCCGGTATACAAAGCGTAAATGAAACAGTTTCTGATATCAATATCAGAGGTGGCACCAACGATCAAAACTTAATTCTATGGGATGGTATTAAGATGTACCAATCAGGACACTTCTTTGGATTGATCTCGATTTTCAGCCCTTTAATTACAACAGATGCTGCTGTTATTAAGAATGGTACAAATGTAGATTTAACAAATGGTGTTTCAGGTACCATAGCAATGAAAACAGACACAAATATAAATAATACTTTTACAGGGAGCATTGGTTCAAATTTTATTAATGTGGATGGATTTATAGATGTTCCTTTAGGTGAAAAATCATCCTTACAATTATCTGCAAGGAAAGCTATTAGTGACCTAGTTGATACACCGACATATTCAAATTATTTTGACAGAATAAAACAAGATACTGAAATTGAGAATAATTCAGAAGCTGATATCAAATTTGATTTTTATGATACTAGTATACGTTGGTTATTTAATATCACGGATAAAGACCAAATACGATTCAATTTTTTAGCTGTAAATAATGAATTGGTATTTAATGAGGAAGCAAATCAAGAATCAAGAGAAAGTAGTATCAAGCAATTTACATTTGCCGAAGGTATATTTTATAAAAGAAATTGGACTTCTGATTTTATAACTACTTTTCAGGCATATGAAACTGATTACACCTTAGAAGCCAAAAATTCTGATATATTACAGCAACAACGACTAACACAAGAGAATATAGTTTCAGAAACATCATTAAAATTAAACACTTGGTATAAGTATAATGACCAATTATCTTTACTTAATGGATATGAATTTATAGAAACCGGAATAACCAATTTAACAGATATTGACAATCCTCTTATTATAGATAGAAAAGAAAGAGTTCTAAGAGAGCATGCTGCATATTCTCAGATTAATTTTAGAACTAATTCTAAAAAAACCAATATAAAAGCTGGTGTAAGATATAACTTCATTGAAAAATTCAGTAAACATATTATAGAACCAAGATTAAGCATTAATCATAAGTTATTTGATTTTCTTAATTTGGAAGTTTCAGGAGAATTTAAACATCAAAATACATCGCAAATCATAAATTCACAAACCGATTTTTTAGGTATCGAAAAACGTAGATGGAGTTTATCAAATAATGATGACATTCCAATAACAATAAGTAAACAAGCATCTCTCGGTCTTAATTATAGTAATAAAGGCTGGTTGATAAGTTCTGAAGGTTATATTAAAGTAGTCGATGGTATTACTTCATTAAGTCAAGGGTTTTTAAATCAGTATATCTTTGAGAAAGAGAATGGTAGTTATGAAGTCATTGGCTTAGATTTTTTAATTAATAAAAGGTTTAAAAAACTAAGTACATGGTTGAGCTATACATATGCTGACAATGAATACACCTTTGAAAATTTCGAAGAAATTAATTTTCCTAACAATCTTGATATTACACATTCGCTATCGTTTGGATCATCATTTTCAACCGATAAATTTAAAATTTCTGCTGGTTTTAATTGGCGTTCAGGTAAACCTACAACATTACCAGTTGAAGGAAATGAGATTGTTGATGGTCTTATAAACTACACCATTGCTAATAGTAGTAATTTAAAAGAATATATTAGAGTAGATGTCTCAGCTACGTATAAATTTAATATAACCAATAAAATTAAAGCGCATACCGGTATTTCAATTTGGAATGGATTAAACCAAGAGAATATTATTAACAAATATTATAAAATAGATGATACAAATTCAATAAAGGAAACATCTAATAAAGCACTAAATTTTACACCTAATGTTAGCTTTAGAGTACTGTTTTAAATTTTTGCAATAAAGTTTATTTTACGAGACAAACATTGTAATGTCATTGGAGCTGTCCCTATAAATTCACCATCCATATCTATAGTAATCTTTCTTGAAGTGTTTGATTCAATAGTTATTTTATCTAAACTGTAATAACTAACTTTTGGGTGATCTATTTTAATGCATTTTTTTACTGTATTAATATGTTTAAAATATTCAAATAAGGTGATGTCACCTATTGTAATAAATGAAAATTTGCCATTTGCAATTTCAGCATCTGGTGCAATACCTAGGCCATTACCAAAATATTTTCCGTTAGCTACCACCATATTTATAACTTTGCCTTCCCAAAAAAAATTATCATTATATGCTTTTACATTACATTTTTTATAAGTAGCTAAAGTAGAAGTGATTGCCCAAAAATAACTAAAATTTGAACCCATCCATTTTGGTAAATTATTTTTCTTTCTAACGGTTTCACCTCCCATACCAACATCTGTAATATTTATAAAAAACCGAATATCCTCTTGCAGTTGAAAATTTTGAAAACTTACCCAACCTATATCTATCATTTGATAAGATTGTTTCTCTATTAATTCCTTTAATGTTTTTAATGAAGTCTCATTATAAACTGTTTTTACAAAATCATTTCCACTTCCTGCGGGATATACGCCAACTTTTATTCTACTTAACGCATTCCAATCAAAGTTATTAGGTTGTTTATTTCCGTTTAATTTAAAATGATTTATTATTCCATTTATTCCTTGATTCACGGTACCATCACCACCTACCAAAATTATATGATCACACTGATCATCTAAAGCTTCTTGGCATAATTGCTTATAATGTTCTTCATCATCAGATGTATATATCTTTATATCAAAATTATTAAATGTTTTAGTAATAGAATCGATTGTTTTATACAATTTTTTAATACTCCCATTAATGATAAATGCTACTCTCATTTATTTAAACCGTTTATATTTTTAAATGTAGCAAAAAAATTGTTAAATGATATATATCATTTGATATATACTATTCAACATTTACATTTAATATAAAATAAAAGCTAAAACATTTTATCTATTTCTTTATAAGATATATCTATCAATATTTTATATTTAATAACTAAAATATATATAATTTTGAAGTATAAATAAATCTAAACAATTAATTATGGAAACAATAGAAGCTACATTTAATACAATGCCTAGAATTGGAGATATAGCTCCCAATTTTGAGGCTGTAACTACAAAAGGTCCTATAAAACTAGCTGATTTTGCTAAAGATAAGTGGATCGTTATGTTTTCTCATCCTGCAGATTTCACACCGGTATGTACTACAGAAATGAGCGGGTTTGCAACTAGAAAAAGTGAATTTGACGCACTAAACACAGAGTTATTAGGCTTGAGTATTGATAGTATTCATGCACATTTGGGTTGGGTAAATAATGTAAGACAAAATACGGGTGTATATTTTGACTTTCCTATCATAGCAGATATTGATATGAAAGTATCAAAACTCTACGGAATGTTGCAGCCTAATGAAAGTGAAACTGCAGCAGTAAGAGCTGTCTTCTTTATAGACCCTGCAAAGAAAATTCGTTTGATTATGTATTATCCGCTAAACGTTGGTAGAAATATGGATGAAATTTTAAGAGCCTTAAATGCATTGCAAACTTCTGATAAATATAAAGTAGCAATGCCATTAGATTGGAAAAAAGGAGATAAAGTAATTGTTCCTCCACCAAAAACATTAGATGAAATGCAAAACAGAATAGATGATGATTCTCTTGAAAAAGTTGATTTTTATCTCGCTAAAAAAGAAATTTAATCAGTAAACTGATTATTGCTTTTAGGATAGAAAAGAGGAGTTTTGATGTTTTCAGAACTTCTCTTTTTATTATTCAGGATATTCTATCCTTAAATGATAAATGTTATTCAGTTTCTTTTTAATTACTTTTTTAATGGTTTCAATTTCCTTAAAAGTTATATCGGCATTCATAAATTGTCCGTTTGCCATTTGACTTGAAACAATTTTTTCTATCAAATCATTGATTAACTGCGCACTAGGTTCTTTTAAACTTTTTGAAGCAGCTTCAGCGGCATCGCACATCATTAAAATAGCCGTTTCTTTCGAAAATGGTATTGGTCCTTTATACGAGAAATCTTTTTTATCAAGAAACTCAGCATTTAACTCCTCTTGCTTTTTATAAAAATAGTACACCAAAGACGTACCATGGTGGGTTCTTATAAAATCAATAATCCTATCTGGTAAACTATTTTTCTTTGCCAACTCTATACCATCAATAACATGATCTACAATGATTTTAGCACTATCTTTTGGTGTAAGTTCATTATGCGGATTTACACTGGTTGTTTGATTCTCAGTAAAATACATAGGATTCAACATTTTACCAATATCATGATATAATGCACCGGTTCTAACTAACATAGCATTGGCACCTATCTCATTTGCAGATGCCTCTGCCAAATTTGCAACTTGCATTGAATGTTGAAAAGTACCGGGCGCTTTTTCGGCCAATTCTCTTAACAATTTAGAATTTGTATTTGACAACTCTAACAAAGAGACATCAGATACCAAGCCAAATATTTTTTCATAGATCAATATTAAGAATAATGACAAAAATGATAACACTCCGTTTAACGCAAACATCGCAAAATACTCCCAATTTATTTTTTGAGTATTCCCTTCTTGAATAATTGAAAATGCAAAATACGCTACCATATAAATAAACGTAATCTGACTAATTGATATAAATAAATTTGCCCTTCTATACAGTTCAGAAACTGTCAAAATAGTAACAATACCGGCTATAATCTGTAAGAAAATAAACTCAAAACTATTAGGCACAATAAAACCTAAAAGCAATACGGTTAACACATGCGTAAATAAACCTAAACGAGCATCGAAAAAGGCTTTTATTATTATTGGTAATATTATTAATGGAACTACATAAAGGTATTCAACACGATATTTAACAACTAGCGTTACCAATAAGACCATTAATAAAATATTAAAGAAGATAAAGGTGACTTTCGTGTTATTTTCGAAGGTACTACGTCTATATTTTTTTAAGAATAGTAGTAACATTAATAGAGCGAGTGCAACTAAAATTGTATACCCTAACACTATCCAATTATAACTTGACTTACTCCATAATTGTGACTGAAATTCTTTTTTTAAAGAATTAAGTATTTGAAATTTTCTACCTTCAACCACATCTCCTTTAGATATTATTCTTTCATTTTCGGTAATTAAACCCTCCGTATAAGAAATTTTATTTAATTCATCTTGTACAACTTTTTGGGTTAACTCATCATCATAAAATACATTAGGTTCTAAAACTTCTAAAAATACGCTGGTAAAATAATTTTCTAAAAATTTATAATTTGTATTTCTAAAATAATTTTTAATATTATTATGTAAATTATTGTAAACAAGTAATTTATCAAAAATCACTTCAGTAATAACATTACCTTTTCGTATAGTTATTAATTGCTTTTTATCAGCTTTATTTCTGTCATTTTTTTCTAAATATCCGTTCTTGTAAACATTATCTATAAATTTAGCTGCAAAATTAATTACTTTCTTTTTTCGAAACCCTCTAAGGATGGTGTCTTGTAAGGTTTGAGATACTTTATTGTTAAAATTTTCTTTGACTCTTGCTTCAATATTTTCATCATAGGTAAAATATAGCTTTTTAGATGCTTCAATTCGTTGCTTTTCTTTATCTAAATTTTCTGCAGGTTTTTGAATTGCAAAATCAAAAGGAGCATATAAATTATCATATTGCCAAGGTTTTCCTTTCTGAAATTCATATTTAAATTTCCCTCCTTTTGGAAATAAATATACTATCGCGACAACTGTTAAAATGAAAAGGAAAATTTTATATATCAATGCATGGTTTTGATATAATCTATTTAAGAAGTTTTTCAAATTCAATTTACCCATTAGTTGTACTTTTATTTAACTTATATGCAATGTAGAAAAAAATAATAAAATATACACTTCATAATAACTATAAAGTGTTAGAATTACCTAATTTTATTGAAGTGTAGTGATAATTTTATAGCAAAAGAATTATTCTTATCAAGTATAGTAATTTATGCTATTTCAGCAAAGTGTCTTCCAACCTAACTGGTAAGTTTTTCTGAACCCAGTCAGCATAATTTGTAAAACCAATTTTTTGATGAATCGCGTCGGTTTTGTTTAAAATTTCTTGAATTATAGTCTCTGGTTGAATTTCTAACTCTGATATTTCCTTAACTATATTACTTATTTGTTCATTTATCTTACTTACAATTTGATTATTGTGATTTATAAGCCATTTTTCGAATGCATCTTCAGTTAAATGTTTATCAATAATCAATTCTGTCATTTGTTTTCCATGTTTTTTTGACTCCATTATATTACCTCTTCCGGTAACGGCATTGCCAACTGCAAAAACATTATCGTATCCAAAAACATGATAATCAGCTTCATCCCTCATTTTTAATGATGAATAATCGTACTGTAAGCCTTCCATTTTTTCGGGTACACTTCCTATAGAAGATATTAGCATGTCAGTTTTAATTTCAAAAAAACTATCTTCTACAGGTTTAATCTTACCATTTTCTGAAGCTACATTTTGAAAAATTACACCCGTTAATTTATTCTCTTTTTCAGTAAAATTTACAGGTATGCTTAAAGGGATAAATTCAAATAAATATTTCTCCAGATATTTACTTAATAATTTTTCTGAAACTACTTTTGCCGCCTCAATACTTTCTTTTGTATTATCTTTAGGTGATTTTAATGGCATATCTCTACCATTACGTCTATAAACAAGTTTTACTTTCTGCATGTTGAGACTATCTATAGATAAATTATATTCATCTAGAACTTTCTGTATACCATATTTTTCTAAAGTAAATAAATCAACATCAATCCCTTTTTCTTTATATAATTGCTCCTTTACGGCCTCGATCATTACAACTTTTACCATATCAAGTGATGATAAGCCCCCACCAATTACAACAACACTATCTTTAATTACATATTTTTCGCCTGTATAACCCACTTCATGCTTGTGGTTAAACCAATTGATAAATGAGTTTTGATAAATTAATTCTTTATCTCTAAACTTTTCAATATTAGGAATTGGTAGATGCCTGTCTTGCCAAGCACCGTTTGCTAAGATTATTGCCGAAAAGCCCCAATTAGTAACTAAATCTGAAAATACGATGTCTTTTCCAATTTTAGTACTTGGAACAACTCTTATATTCGGGTGATCTAATTTTTTATCAATTTCATTTATCTGTCTATTTCGTAAATTAATATGCCAATTAGGTAAACCGTCTTCAATCTTACCATATGGCAATTTGTTCATATCAAAAACAATCACTCTAAATCCATTTTGTGCTAGTAAATTCGCAGCTTCTGATCCAGAAATTGAACCTCCAATAACCGCAACATAATGTTTTTTAAAATCTTCATTTATATTCATATTCCTTTGTTTTTGATTTATATTGCAAAGTATGAAACCTTTAGCTTATATCTGTAATAAATGTTACACTCTATAAACTGTTCTTTAAAATTCCAAGATTGATTAAAATTATCTAAATTCGCGATTGTAAATTTTAATCAAAAGAAACGATATAATAAAGAAAAATAAGAGGACTTATGAAAGAAGTGGTTATAGTGTCAGCTGTTAGAACACCAATTGGTAGTTTTCTAGGAAGTCTATCAAGTGTTTCGGCTACACAATTGGGTGCTACAGCTATAAAGGCTGCATTAGGAAAAATAAATTTAGATGCTTCTAAGGTAGATGAAGTTTTAATGGGCAATGTATTGCAAGCCAATTTAGGACAGGCGCCTGCGAGGCAAGCAGCAATTTTTGCCGGAATACCTGACTCTGTACCTTGCACTACTGTTAATAAAGTATGTGCTTCTGGGATGAAAGCAATTATGCAAGGAGCGCAAGCTATTAAATGTGGTGATGCTGATATAATAGTTGCCGGGGGTATGGAAAATATGTCTTCGACACCTCATTATTTGAATGGAAGGTCAGGACAAAAGTTAGGAAACATCAACTTAATTGATGGAATGCTAAAAGATGGTCTTACTAATGTATATGATGGTAAACATATGGGTACATGTGGTGATTTATGTGCTACAGAACATGGTTTTTCCAGAGAAGAACAGGATGCCTTTACTATCGAATCTTATAATCGATCCGCCAAAGCTTGGACTGCAGGAAAATTTGATAATGAAGTTATTCCTGTTGAAGTATCTCAAAGAAAAGGGGGGCCAATTCTAATAACTGAAGATGAAGAGTATAAGAATGTGATCATGGAAAAAATACCAACATTACGACCGGTTTTCAATAAAGATGGCTCAGTAACTGCAGCCAATGCCTCTACTTTAAATGATGGGGCCGCTGCATTAGTACTAATGAGTAAAGAAAAAGCCAATGAATTGAACTTAACTCCGTTGGCGACCATAAAAGGATATGCAGATGCAGCCTTAGAGCCAGAATGGTTTACCATTGCTCCTGCAAAAGCAATTCCTAAAGCATTGACCAAAGCAAATACCACAATTGATGCCATAGATTATTTTGAATTTAACGAAGCTTTTTCTGTAGTAGGTTTAGCAAACACGAAGTTATTAGGATTAGATGCTGAAAAAGTAAATGTTAATGGAGGTGCAGTTTCTTTAGGACATCCCTTGGGTTGTTCAGGTGCACGAATTGTTGTAACGCTGATAAATGTATTAAAACAAAATAACGGAAAACTAGGAGCAGCAGGTATATGTAATGGAGGTGGTGGCGCCAGTGCCATTGTAATCGAAAATAATTAATACTTTATTGATGAATTACGGGCTTTGTAATTTAAGTAATATTCCTTTAAGAATTGAACCTGATGATAGAAGTGAAATGGTCTCACAGGTGCTTTTTGGAGATCATTTTGAGGTCATAGGAAAATCGAAACATTGGATAAGAATTAAGCTAGCATTTGATAATTATGAAGGTTGGATTGATAATAAGCAATCTCATAAAATAACTAAAAAACTATTCGAAAAACTAAGCAACTCTCCAATTATTGTTTCTAATGAATTGGTTGATTTTATTGAAGATAAAAACACCAGCGAGTTAATATCGATCATTTTAGGTAGTCGACTTCCGTTTTATGCTAAAAATTCTTTAGACATTAACGGAAAAGAATATTCATTTGAAGGTAACACGTCAGGAAACATATCCTCTAAAGAAAGTATTGTAAAAACTGCTTTTATGTATCTAAATACACCGTATCTATGGGGTGGAAAAATGCCTTTTGGTATTGATTGCTCTGGATTTACGCAAATGGTATATAAAATTAATGGACATAGATTGTTGAGAGAAGCTTCTCAACAAGCTACTCAAGGTGAAGTATTGAGTTTTATTGAAGAATCTGAACCTGGAGATCTTGCTTTTTTTGATAATGATGAAGGAAACATTATACATGCCGGTATTATTTTAGCTAATAATTATATTATACATGCTAGCGGTAAAGTACGCGTTGATAGACTTGATCAAAGCGGAATATATAATGCTGAGTTAAGAAAGCACACTCACAAATTGAGAGTTATTAAAAAAATGTTTTAATACTTCCTTGATTTCTATATCATAAAAAAAGCTTCACGTATTACGTGAAGCTTTTTTATGTATCAATCGTTCTTTCTATTCTTTAGAAGCATCCCAAAGCACCTTCATTTCTTTAAATTTATCATCCATCTCTAAATTTTCATACATACTCATTAATGTACGTACTATATCAATATCATCCTTTCTAAGAGAACGTGCTTTTTCATAAATTGGTAATACTTCCTTGTATAATTCCATTTGTTTTAATTTAATAGCATCATACTTTTTGAAATTACTCAAGTTATTATTCATCTCTTCAACCAACTCCTTATCTTTTTCTAATTTTAGCGCACCTAAATTAACATAAGCATCTCCATAATTTGGATCTAATTCAATTGCCTTGTTATAATATTTCAAAGCTTCTTCAGCATTACCTTGTTCTTGGCTAATAACTCCAACATTAAAGTATAAATTAGGATTTGTTGGATCTTGCTGAATCGCTTCTTTCATCAAAGCAGCAAATTCCTCTTTTTTACCAAGTTTTAACAATAAATTAGCCTCAGTAAGTAAAATATTGATATCATTAGGATCAACTTTTCTAGCTTCTTGTACTGCAGCAATTGCATTTTCAACCTCCCCTTTTTCGACTAAAATAAATGCTATGTTCTTTACTATTGATCCCTTTTTAGATTTAGAAATTGCTGTTACTGGGTCTTTATATTTATTGGTTTTAATCATTAGATCCATTTGAGATTCTGAACCAAAATTTTCTTTTTCCCCACTGTCAATGTTAGTTGCCGTATAAGTAGTAGTGATACCTGTATATCCTAATTCTTTTAGATTCTTGAAGTATGTTAAAGCAACATCATAATCTTTATCTAAATAAGCAGCATTAGCAGCATATTCTAAAAATGCAGTATCTTTTTTACTCAAAGTATATGTTTGATATAATGTGTTTTTAGCATTTTTAAAATCTTTATCTTGATATTGTTTAATTCCTAAATTAGAAACATCTGCAACCAAAGTAGCTAATAAAGGTTCAGCTTCTTGGCTATATTTAGATTTACCCGTTTCTTTTTCAAAATTTAACAAATCTTGAAAAGATTTAGCAGCTATATCGTAGGCATTAGCCTCTAAAGCAGGATTCTTTTTTGCAATATCATAATACGTTTTTGCTTTTAGAAAATAGAACTTGGCCTTAGATTTTGCATCTGCATTAGCTATTAATCCATCAGCTTTGTCAACAGCAGATTTAGCTGCAGCAACATCGCCACTTTTCAAAGCCTTTTCTGCAGCTTTTAATTCATCCTTTTGGGCATAGGTTGACAATCCCATAAAAATTGCCAACAGTAATATTAATTGTTTCTTCATTTTGTTTTAATTAATTATTCTTGATTGTTTGTTGTTTCTTCAGAATCGTTATTTTCAATTTCCGTGCCAACTTCATTTTCATCACCATTCTCTTCTTCTTCATGCATTACTTTTGCTACAGCCGCAATAGAATCATTGTCTTTAATATTTATAAGACGAACACCCTGAGTTGCTCTACCCATCACGCGTAAATCAGCAACAGCCATTCGAATGGTAATCCCTGATTTATTGATAATCATTAGATCATCTTCATCGGTTACATTCTTTATGGAAACTAAATTACCTGTTTTTTCAGTAACATTAATGGTTTTAACACCTTTTCCTCCTCTATTTGTAATTCTATAATCTTCTAATTTAGATCGTTTACCATATCCGTTTTCTGAAACCACTAAGATATTACTTTCCTCATCATTAACAGAAACCATACCGATGACTTCATCTTTAGCATCTTTTAAACGAATTCCTCTAACTCCAGAAGCATTTCTTCCCATCGGACGCGTTTTCGCCTCTTCAAACCGAATACATTTACCAGATTTAACTGCGATCATTATCTGACTGTTACCATCAGTAAGTTTCGCTTCTAATAATTCATCTCCATCCTTAATAGTAATGGCAGCGATACCATTGGTACGAGGTCTTGAATATTGCTCAAGGACTGTTTTCTTAGTTTGACCATTTTTAGTAACCATTACTACATAATTATTATCAATATAGTCTTGATCTTTTAGATCTTGTGTTACTAAAAATGCTTTTACAACATCATCATTTTCAATATTTATTAAGTTTTGGATTGCTCTACCTTTTGAGGTTTTACTTCCTTCAGGAATTTCATATACCCGCATCCAAAATACTTTTCCTTTTTTAGTAAAGAACAGCATGTATTGGTGGTTAGTAGCCACAAATAAATGTTCTAAGAAATCTTCATTACGTGTTGCCACCCCTTTTTGACCACGCCCTCCTCTATTCTGTACTTTATATTCATCTAGATTAGTACGTTTTACATAACCTGCGTGTGAAATAGTAACTACTACCTTAGAATCCGGAATCATATCTTCAATGCTCAAATCACCACCGGCATATTCAATTACTGAACGACGCTCATCACCATACTTATCTTTAATCTCTAATAACTCCTCTTTAATAATAGTCATTCTACGAGATTCATCCGCTAAAATATCTTTCAAATCTTCTATCAACTTCATGATGCTTTCAAATTCATCTCTAAGTTTATCTTGCTCTAAACCAGTAAGCTGACGCAATCTCATTTCAACAATCGCTTTAGATTGAATTTCAGTCAATTCAAAGCGTTTAATCAAGTTCTCTCTAGCTTCATCTGCATTTTTAGAGGCTCTGATTATTTTAATTACTTCATCAATATTATCTGATGCGATGATCAATCCTTCCAAAATATGCGCACGAGCTTCTGCCTTAGCTAACTCGTACTTGGTTCTACGAACCACAACATCATGTCTATGATTTACAAAGTGTTTTATCAGCTGCTTAAGATTTAACATCTCAGGCCTTCCATTTACCAAGGCAATATTGTTAACACTAAAAGATGTTTGCAGCGCTGTATATTTATACAACTTATTCAATACGATATTCGGAATAGCATCTCTTTTCAAAACATATACCAAACGACGCCCTTTTCTACTGGTTTCATCTCTTACAGTAGCAATCCCTTCAATTTTCTTATCATTAACCAAGTCTGCTGTTTTCTTCATCAGATCGGCTCCATTTACTTGATAAGGAAGCTCCGTTACAACAATACATTCCCTACCATTAACTTCTTCGAAAACAGTCTTAGCGCGCATTACAATACGTCCTCTACCTGTATGAAAAGCATCTTTTACACCATCATAACCATAGATTGTTCCTCCTGTCGGAAAATCAGGAGCTTTGATATGTTGCATCAATTCATCTATTTCAATAGCATTATTATCAATATAAGCAACAGTTCCGTTAATAACTTCGGTAAGATTATGAGGTGCCATATTTGTAGCCATTCCCACAGCAATTCCTGAAGCACCATTTACCAATAAACTTGGAATTCTAGTTGGTAAAACAGTAGGTTCTTGAAGTGTATCATCAAAATTTAAACGATGGTCCACAGTATCTTTATCAATATCAGATAACATTTCCTCTGATATTTTTTTCATTCTAACTTCCGTATAACGCATTGCTGCAGGACTATCTCCATCAGGAGAACCAAAGTTTCCTTGTCCGTCAACTATTTGATACCGCATACTCCAATCTTGCGCCATACGCACCATCGCATCATAGACAGAGGTGTCACCGTGTGGATGATACTTCCCTAAAACCTCACCCACTACTCTCGCCGATTTTTTATGCGCTCCTGTCGCTTTAATTCCTAATTCATGCATCCCAAAAAGTACTCTTCTATGCACTGGTTTTAATCCATCACGCACATCTGGTAAAGCTCTTGAAACAATCACTGACATTGAATAATCAATGTAAGATGATTTCATCTCATCTTCAATATTTACAGGAATTAATTTTTCGCCTTCTGCCATATAATTCTTTTATATTTTAATGTTTTTTAATTAGCCAGCAATATACAACATTTCTAATTTTTTGCTGTTATATAAAAGTAGATTTATTATTATTATTTATTAACAATAAAGCATAGTAAATACACTGTTTTTCATAACTTTACACTGTTAATAAAAGTTAGGTATAACTTTTGTAAGACTATATTAAAAAAATCTACTAATTTTACAATATAAATCTAGAGTATGGACGATAATTTTTCACCAAAAGTTAAGGATGTAATTGCTTATAGTAAAGAAGAAGCTTTGCGATTAGGGCATGATTTTATTGGTACAGAGCATTTAATGTTAGGCTTACTTCGTAAAGCTAACGGAGAAGCTATAGATGTTTTAAATGCCTTGGATGTTGATTTGGGGATGCTTCGTAAAAAAATTGAAGGATTAAGTCCTGCAAATACTGACGCTCTTGCCGGAAACGATAAAAAAAGCTTACACTTAACTAAACAAGCTGAAAAAGCGTTAAAAACGACTTTTTTAGAAGCTAAACTATTTAAAAGCAAAGCAGTTAGTACTGCACATTTATTGTTGTGTGTATTGCGAAATGAAAATGACCCAACTACTAAGTTGTTAAATAAGTTTGATATAGATTATGACGAAGTAAAATCTATTTTTAGTCAATTATTTATTGATGATGAAGATAGTATTGAGAGTCCTAAAGCTGAAAGTTCTAGTGATGACGAATTTGATGAGCCAAAACAAAATCCGTTTGAAGGTAGTGCAAAGCCAGCTAAGTCGAACTCAAAATCTAAAACACCAGTATTAGACAATTTTGGAAGAGACCTGACTCAACAAGCGGAAGAAGGTAAGTTAGATCCTGTGGTTGGTCGACAAAAAGAGATTGAACGCATTTCACAAATATTAAGTAGAAGAAAAAAGAACAATCCTATATTAATTGGTGAACCAGGTGTTGGTAAATCAGCTATAGCGGAAGGTTTGGCATTACGTATAATTCAACGTAAGGTATCACGAATTTTATTTGACAAACGGATTGTATCGCTAGATCTAGCTAGTTTAGTTGCGGGTACAAAATACCGTGGACAGTTTGAAGAACGTATGAAGGCATTGATGAACGAATTAGAGAAGAATGATGATATTATTCTTTTTATCGATGAAATTCATACCATCGTTGGTGCCGGAGGTGCTACGGGCTCCTTAGATGCTTCAAATATGTTTAAACCTGCATTAGCAAGGGGCGAAATTCAATGTATAGGTGCTACCACGTTAGATGAATTTCGACAAAACATAGAAAAAGATGGTGCTTTAGAACGCCGTTTTCAAAAAGTAATGGTTGAGCCTACTTCAGTAGAAGAAACTATACAAATATTAAATAATATTAAAGATAAATACGAAGATCATCACAATGTTGTTTTTACTGACGAAGCAATTGAAGCTTGTGTAAAATTGACAAACAGATATATGACGGATCGTTTTTTACCGGACAAAGCTATTGATGCGTTAGATGAAGCCGGCTCTAGAATACATATTACCAATATTATTGTCCCTAAACAGGTACTTGAATTAGAACAACAGCTAGAGCAAGTTAAAATATTGAAGAACAATGTTGTAAAAAGCCAAAAATATGAAGAAGCTGCACGTTTAAGAGATGATGAAAAACGCATAGAAAAAGAATTAGCTGCTGCTCAACAAACATGGGAAGAACAATCTAAATTACATAAAGAAACGGTTACAGAAGAAAATGTAGCAGAAGTCGTTTCTATGATGACCGGAATTCCTGTAAATCGAATTGCTGAGGCTGAAAGTAATCGTTTGGCTGAATTACCTAATTTAATAAAAGGCAAGGTTATCGGTCAAGATGAAGCTGTAAAGAAAGTAGTTATGGCTATACAGCGTAACCGTGTTGGTTTAAAAGATCCTGATAAACCTATTGGGTCATTTATCTTTTTAGGCCAAACAGGTGTTGGTAAAACACAACTAGCGAAAGTATTGGCGACTGAATTATTTGATTCGCCTGACGCTTTGGTACGTATTGACATGAGTGAGTATATGGAAAAATTTGCCATTTCTCGTTTAATTGGTGCACCTCCGGGATATGTTGGTTATGAAGAAGGTGGACAATTAACTGAAAAAATACGTCGTAAACCTTATGCAGTGGTTCTTCTGGATGAAATCGAAAAAGCACATCCTGATGTGTTCAATATGTTATTACAAATTTTAGACGATGGATATATTACGGATAGTTTAGGTCGAAAAATTGATTTTAGGCACACTATCATCATTATGACCTCTAATATTGGTTCACGACAATTAAAAGATTTCGGAGCGGGAGTTGGTTTTGGTACTGCTTCAAAAAAACAGCAAGCAGATTCTCATGCAAAAGGGGTTATAGAAAACGCCTTGAAGAAAAGTTTTGCTCCTGAATTCTTAAATAGAATTGATGATGTAATAATTTTCAATGCTTTAGAAAAAGAGGACATCCACTCTATTATCGATATTGAACTTGAAAAATTATTAGGAAGAATTGACGGTTTAGGTTATAAACTAACTTTAAGTGATAAGGCAAAAGATTATATTGCAGATAAAGGTTTTGATAGGCAATATGGGGCCAGACCATTAAAACGCGCCATTCAAAAATATATAGAAGATGCTTTAGCTGAAAAAATAGTAAATTCAAAACTCAAAGAGCATGACAGTATTTTTATGGATCTAGATGAGAAAAAAGAAGAGCTGACCATAAAAATTAAAAAGGCTAAAAAGCCTGTCAAAGAAAAAGACTAATTTACATCCCTCCTATTTTGGAGGGATTTTTTATTTGATCATTAACAATTTACTTTAAGTAAACATATTGAATTAGCAACTAATTAACCAGCTCAAAATCATACTTTTCAAACTCTTTTCCATTGATTATTAATGAGAGTTGATGCAGCCCAAGATGCAATTTTCGCGTGGTTATAATTTTAAATGGTTGTTTTCTATTTATAGTTGTTGTTGAATTTTTTAGGTATTCTTTTTCACTAATTGTAAATACTTTTCTAGATAAACTACCATTTGCTTTTTGGTAATAAAGGCCGTATTCTAAACGTATTTTAGAACTTAAGTCTCCTATATTTTTAAGTTGAAATGTAAATGCCAATGCTTCACCAATTTTAATCTTGGGTGTCAATATTTGAAAGTCATCAATTTGAATATTTTCTAATGACCCGAAACCAAACAACTTCATCATTTCAACATTTCCTTGTTTTAAAAGTGTTCTACTAGCATGTTTCACTAACCAATCTGTTTCTTTTGTTTTTCCTTTCCACAGTTTCACTAACTTAATAGCTGTTTTCGGATTGTCTTTTGAAATATCATTTAGATTATTCGCTACACTCCTTCTTACAGATTCTGAATCATCATTTTTCAAATTTTTCAAAATAGGAATAATAAGTGAAGGATCTTCTTTTAATGTCGGAAGTGCCATTGCCCAAGGTAATCTTGGCCTGCAACCTTCAGAAGAAAGACGTCTGACCATTACATGTTTATGCTTAGACCATAATAGCATTTGAGATAACATCCGTTCAGGATATTTTACAATAAAGGGACGGACAGCAAACTCACAGCTGGTAAATTGTGTAATACTTTCAAAAGCATTGATGGAAACTTTATAATTCTCTAAACCAAATAGCTCAACAAATTCAGGAAGAAACATCCATTCAAAACCTGCTTCGCTAATCCCCCTTTTTTTTAACTGTTTGATAATTTTTAAAACTGTGTTTATTAATGCTTTATAATCTTCAGGTAAATGAGGTTTTAACACCAATACAATATGCCGCATTCGCTGTTTTAGTTCTCTTTGCTCCCACTCTTTATCATAAATATTGTTTACAAAAGCGCTTTTATTAAAATCTGGAACAACTTGTTTAATAGCTACTGTGAATTCATCGAAGAAATGTTGATTGTATATGTTTTTGAGTAATTCTGCCATTAGCGTTTCTAATTGAATTTACCCAAACAATTCTTCACTATCTATGGTAAGATTCTGAATAAAGCTTATAGTCTTTACAATATCATCATGTAATACTTTATCTTCCTCTATAAAGGAAACTTCACTTCGATACATTTGTACTAATGATTCTAAAAATGGAGAAGTTTTAATTGGCTTTCTGAATTCTAATGCCTGTGCTGCATTTAATAACTCTATAGCCAATATCGTTTCTAGATTATCAACAATGCGTTTTGCTTTAGTAGCTCCATTTGCTCCCATACTTACATGATCTTCTTGTCCGTTACTTGAAACAATAGAGTCAACTGATGCTGGTGTTGCCAACTGTTTATTTTGACTTACAATACTCGCTGCTGTGTATTGCGGAATCATAAATCCGGAGTTCAATCCGGGATTAGATACCAAAAAAGATGGTAAACCCCGCGAACCTGAGACGAGTTGAAAAGTACGGCGTTCAGAAATATTGCCCAATTCTGCCAAGGCAATACTTAAAAAGTCAAAGCCTAATGCCAATGGTTGTCCATGAAAATTACCTCCCGAGATAATTTGATCTGAATCGGCAAAAATATTTGGATTATCTGTAACTGAATTAATCTCAGTTTCAATGGTCTTTTTAACAAAATTCAAGGTGTCTTTACTTGCACCATGAACTTGTGGTATACATCTAAATGAATATGGATCTTGTATATGTTTTTTCTCTTGAACAATTAGTTCACTCTCAGTGAGTAACTCTTTTATTTTCTTTGCCGTTTGTAATTGTCCGTTATGAGGCCTTACTAAGTGGATTAGATCATTAAAAGGTTCTATTCTTCCATCAAAAGCATCTAAAGAAAGTGCTCCAAAAACATCTGCAAGATATGATAATTTAAAGCTCTGTAGTAATATAGAAACTCCGTAAGCACTCATGAACTGAGTACCATTCAATAATGCCAAGCCTTCTTTTGATTGCAATTTTATTTTTTGCCAACTGAACTTATCCAGAATTTCCTGTCCTGTATAGGTTTTCCCTTCAAAAATTACTTCTCCTTTAGCAATTAATGGTAAAGCCAAATGAGCTAATGGCGCTAAATCACCTGAAGCCCCTAAAGATCCTTGAGTATATATTACAGGTAAGATGTTGTGATTATAAAAATCAATCAATCTATTTACTGTAGCTAATTGCACACCGGAATGTCCATAACTTAAAGATTGAATTTTTAAAAACAACATCAACTTTACCATGTCATCTGGTACTTTTTCTCCAGTTCCGCAGGCATGTGACATTACTAAATTCTCTTGAAGCGTTGTTAAATTTTTAGTAGATATTTTAACATTATATAAGGCGCCAAAACCAGTATTAATACCATACATAGGTTTTTCGCTTTCAGATAATTTATCGTCTAAATATTTTCGACATTTAGCAATTTTCTTCGTTGCTTCTTCAGACAATATCAATTTTTGATTGGTGGTTATAATCTCATTTATCTTAGATAAATTTAAGAAGCCATTATTTATATGATGAATTTCTTGCATAGTTATGTTAAGGTTGCTCAAAATTCAACAATCGCAACAAATTTTCCAAATAAAATGTTAAAAGAAGATATTAATTACACAAATTGTACTAATTAAGGTAATTAATGCAACTATATTACGTCCGTTATTCAAACAAATATTTACTTTTGTAAAACTACAATTATTAAAATCATAAAATGAAGAAATTACTGATTACCTTAACGGCATTACTCGTATTAACTGCATGTCAAAACGAACCTAAAAAAAAGGATTATGTTACCCTTTCGGGAAAAATTACCAATGCAACCGGTAATGAATTGAAAATTATTAATAATCAAAATAAACCTATAAAAACGATTATTGTAAATAACGATGGCACTTTTAAGGATACATTGAAAGTTTCTAATGGCGTTTATAATATGTTTGATGGTAATGAATATGCTGCACTTTATCTAGTAAATGACTATGATATTAATATTACACTAGATACCGAAGAATTTGATGAAACGCTGACTTTTACAGGAAATGGTAGTGATGGTAGTACTTACTTAGCAAAGAAAATGCTATTACAAGAAGAAACATTTGATATTATAAATGACCTATATGCCTTAGAAAAAGCTGAGTTTTCGAAGAATCTTGAAGCTAAAAAAGCAGATTTTAACAACTTAAAAGATCAATATAAAAATTTAGATTCTACGCTAGTAGCTGAAGATTCTAAAGATACTGAAGGGTTGTTCAAATTTTTGGCTGTCAGATACGATAAAATGAATAAGATGGCTAAATTGAAAGGTACACCTTCTCCGAAATTTGTAAACTATGAAAATCATAAAGGCGGTACTACGTCATTAGACGATTTAAAAGGAAAGTATGTTTATGTAGATGTTTGGGCAACTTGGTGTGGTCCTTGTAAAAGAGAAATCCCGTTTTTAAAAGAAGTTGAAAAAGAATTTCATGATAAAAACATTGAATTTGTGAGCATTTCTATTGATAAAAAAGAAGCATATGAAACATGGAAACAAATGGTTACTGAAAAGGAATTAGGTGGTATTCAACTTTATGCCGGTGATGATCTACAATTTGTTAACGACTATGGCATTGAAGGTATTCCTCGTTTTATTTTAATAGATGATAGAGGTAATATTGTCAATTCTGATGCGCAGAGACCTTCGAATCCTAAACTGAAAGAGGTGCTAAATGGGTTATTGAATTAAAGTTATTTAAAATATTTAAAATTAAATAATTAAAAGGTTATCTAAAAATGTTTTACATTTTTAGATAACCTTTATAAATTAGAGAAAATTTTAGTCTCTGTATTAGTTTATAGTTTACTCAGAAAAACTATGTCATTCCTGTGAAGGCAGGAATCCACTTATATATTTTGTCTAGATTCCTGCCTTCACAGGAATGACAAACTTATTTTATTATTTTTTCTTGTCTGAATTATCCTTTTTTTCTTTTTCATCTTCTACCTGAACCTTTGGAATGTCTTTTTTTAGTAGATCTATAAAAGCATCTGATAAAAAGTCGATACTATCTGAAGCTGTAAAAGTTTCATATACTTTTGTTTTCATAGCTAAATCGGCAGTTCTACCATGTAGATAAACGCCCATAATTGCTGCTTCAAAGGCAGCGTATTGCTGTGCAATCAATCCTGTTATAATACCGGTAAGCACATCTCCACTTCCCGCAGTAGCCAATGCCGGATTACCTGATGTATTAAAGTAAATTTTTCCTTGATGTGCAACAGCAGTATATGCGCCTTTTAATACAATAATCAGCTTGTACTTTTTAGATAACTTGATAAGCTTATCTAATTTTTCAAAATCATTTTTCCATTGACCTACTAAGCGTTCAAACTCTTTTGGATGTGGTGTCAACACTGAGTTTTCAGGTAAGAGTTTTAATAAACTTTTATTTTTTGATAATAAATTAATTGCGTCAGCATCAACAACTAATGGTATTTTATTCTCTTGTAAGAATTTTTTAAATCCTTCAACCGTTTTGGTATTGGTACCCATACCAATTCCGATTCCGATTACTGTTGGATTAATTTTCGAATTAAAATATTGTAATTCATTTTCAGCATCTACTTCTACCATTACTTCCGGTAAGGATGTCTGTACGATTTGATAGGCACATTTAGGAACATATGCGGTTACCAAACCACTTCCTATGCTTAAAGCTGCCCTAGAGGCTAATGTTACAGCTCCTATTTTACCAAAACTACCTCCTACTATCAATGAATGTCCGTAATCTCCTTTATGAGAAAACCTTTCTCTATATTTATATATTGGCAGTATGTCGTTCTTGTTGGTTAGATAAAAATCAGCTTCGACTGTAGTCAAATATTCAGCATTTAAACCAATATCAATCACTTCCCAAGAAGTTACATACTCTTGATTATCTGGCAGTAAAAAAGCTAATTTCGGAGTCTGAAAAGTTAAAATATGATACGCTTTTATAACAGATTCAGTATCCGTTATCGGTTTGTCGGCAAATAAACCGGATGGAAAGTCTATAGAAAGTACATAAGCATTAGATGCATTGATAAATTGAATTGTTTCTTTTAATACATCTTTGGGGCTTCTTGATAAACCCAATCCGAAAATAGCATCAATAACCATTTCATTTTCTGAAATAACAGGGAATTCAGAACTGCATGTAATCATTTCGGGCCAAACACCTATTTCCTTTAATCGATCATAATTTGCTAGAAATTCATCTGAACGTTTATTACTACAGTTTATAATATAAGTATTTACATGATAACCATGTTGTTTTAGATGTCTTGCAATTACTAATCCATCTCCTCCATTATTACCTGTACCACAAAACACCTGTATAGTAACTGAATCACCCTGAAGTCTGTTATGAATCCATTGAAAACAAGATGTAGCAGCGTGTTCCATTAAATTTAAAGAAGTTATATTCCCTTTTTTAATGGTTATTTGGTCAGCCTCATAAAGTTGTTGCGCAGATAGTATTTTCATTTGAAAGTAATTTCAAGAATTTGCACGGAGTTATTTGTGAATTTTACGAAATAGACCTTTAGATTATATTATCAAACCTATTTAAGCCATGCGTTTGATGGAAATATAAACTTATCCGTTGTTATACTCTCCCATTTCAGCATATTTATCCATACGCTTTTTTACAAGCTCTTTATCTGATAACTTTTTTAACTCATTATATGCTTTTACAATTTGTTTTTCAACTATATTAAAAGCTTCTACTCTATTGCTTTGTGCACCACCAAAAGGTTCTTTTATAATACCATCTATTAATTTCAACCTCTTCATATCTTTTGCAGTCAACTTCAAAGCTTCGGCTGCTTGTTCCTTATACTCCCAGCTACGCCATAAAATTGAGGAACATGATTCCGGTGAAATCACTGTATACCATGTATTCTCCATCATATAAACTCTATCACCAACCCCTATGCCTAATGCACCTCCAGATGCTCCTTCACCAATAACAATCGTAATTATGGGTGTTTTTAAAATGGTCATTTCATAAATATTTCTGGCAATTGCCTCTCCTTGTCCGCGTTCTTCAGCTTCGAGTCCAGGATATGCACCCGGTGTATCTAATAAAGTAACTACAGGAATCTTAAATTTTTCAGCCATTTTCATTAATCGCAATGCTTTGCGATAGCCTTCAGGATTTGCCATACCAAAATTACGGTATTGACGTGTTTTGGTATTATAACCTTTTTGCTGACCGATAAACATGAAAGATTGATCTCCTATTTTACCGAGACCACCAACCATGGCTTTATCATCCTTCACATTTCTATCACCGTGAAGTTCCATAAATGTGCCTTTGGTAAATGCATTGATAAAATCTAAAGTATAAGGTCTTGAAGGATGCCTTGACATTTGAACTCTTTGCCAGGCAGTCAGGTTTTTATATATTTCTTTTTTGGTTTTTTCTAGTTTTTTTTCGATTTGCTCACAAGTTTCAGTAACATCAATATCGCTCTCTTCACCTATAATCAAACACTTTGACAATTGTTCTTCTAACTCTTGAATTGGTTTTTCAAAATCTAAATATTCCATTTGACAGTTTTAGTTGGGTTGGTACAAATATATAAACTTTGTAGAATTAAAGACCGCTGTAAAAAGATAAAAAACGCAATCCTTTGAAACGGTCTTAACTGAACTATCTTTTTAATTTGAATATCGCGTCCAATAAAATAGTTAACAAAATCAATATTGCTCCATAATAAAAATTAGCACTCATAATTTCACTGTTTCCGAAGATCAATATTGCTAAAATGATTCCGTAAACGGGTTCTAAATTATAGGTCAAAACGACTGTAAACGGACTTATAAATTTCATAATATGTACACTAGCAATAAAGGCGTATGCGGTACAAATAGAAGCTAAAATCAAAATATAGATCCAATCCTTTGAATTTAAATTAAAGAATTCTTGACTAAAACCACTATTGGCAAATAAAAGATAAATAGTTATAAATAATACGCCTCCAATAAATTCGTAAAATGAAATAATTGATGCGTCATATTTTTCAACAAACTTACCATTGATCACTGCAAATAATGAGGAAAAAAAGGCAGATGAGATGCCTAATAATATACCTGTTAGGTATTTGATTTCGCTGTCTAAAATAATATAAACTCCTATAGAGACCATTAATCCAAAAAGTATTTCATACCGATCTATTTTACGTCTATAGAATATAGGTTCAATTAAAGATGCGAAAAAAGCTCCGGTAGAAAACATGGCCAATGCTATGGAAACATTGGCTTCTTTTATAGATGCAAAAAAGGTGATCCAATGTAATGCAATAATGATTCCGGCAATAAAAAATTTTAATAAAGCTGAACCGGAAACCTTAGTGTTTGTCTTGGTGATTTTTATGTATAGAAACATTAAAACTCCTGCTAGAAGCATTCTATACCAAACTAGTGGAATAGCTTTAATAGAAATTAACTCTCCTAATATTGCCGTAAATCCTGCAATAAATACTAAGAAATGTAAATGGAGATTATTTTGTAATTTATTGTTTAGCATTAAAATAGAGATATATGGCTAAAAGTCCGAACAATATGTTTGGCAACCACACCATAAGTAATGAATTATATGTGGCACCTGCACCCAATACTTCTGCTACTTTCATAAAGAATACATATATAAACATTAAACTAATACCAACAGCTAAGTTGATACCAATACCACCTCTTCTCTTTTTTGCTGCCAATGAAACTGCAATGATGGTTAAAATTAAAGAAGATAAGGGCAAACTCGTTCGCTTATACAATTCCACTTTATATTTGTTTAAACTTTTGACACCTCTTTTTTCTGATTTATCTATATGCCCAATCAGTTGATGGGAGGGCATTTCCTTAGCTAAATAATCAACATACAGTAAATCTTTTGGAAAAAAATTAAAAACAGTATCTAATTTTTTACCTGTTTCTATACTATCAATTTGAGAATATACTTTTCGTTTTTTATAATTTTTAATGGTATATGTGCTATCTTTTTTATTCCATTGAATATTTTTACCAATAAGTTTATATTTTAATTGCAATCCGTCAAAATGCTCATAAGAAAAATCATAGCCCGTATTTCTTGTTAAATTAAAGTTTCTAAAATACACAAAATCATCCTTAGTTAATTGTAAGCTTACATTAGCAACACTGGTTTTTGTTTTTGGTTTCTTTCGAAGATAAGCTTCGCTAAATGCCTCAAAGGTTTTATTAGAATGTGGCACTATAAAATGGTTTGTAAACAATGAAATAATAGAGATAGTAATGGCTCCAATAACATAAGGCCTAAGTAATCTTTTATACGATATACCTGCACTATGTATAGCTACAATTTCAGTATTAGATGCTAATTTTGAGGTAAATAATATGGTTGAAATAAATAATGCTAATGGCATAAACGTATTGCCATAATTTATGATAAATGGAATATAATAATCTTTAATAATTTCGACTATCCCTAAATTAGCATGATCTAAAAACTTACCAATTTTTTCAGATACATCTATTGCAATTGCAATGGGTATTAAGATGAGTAATGTAAAAACAAAAGAGGTGAAATATTTTTTTAATATGTATTTATCTACTATTCTCATCCCATCCTAAATCCTTCCCAATAGAAAGAATTTTTTATAATATCAAATTTTTATTACAAGCGTTTATCCATTTGTTTTACCATGGTATTTTTCCAAGTGGTAAAATCTCCTGCTAATATATGCTTTCTAGCTTCACGAACCAACCACATATAAAATCCGAGATTATGAATCGTAGCAACTTGTTTTCCTAAATATTCTTTTGCTGCAAATAAATGGCGTAAATAAGCTTTAGAATATTGTGTATCTACAGAGGTAATATTCATTTCATCGATAGGAGAAAAATCATCTTCCCATTTTTTATTTTTGATATTGATCGTTCCATGGGCTGTAAACAGCATGCCATTTCTAGCATTTCTTGTAGGCATCACACAATCAAACATATCAATTCCTAAAGCTATATTTTCTAAAATATTAATGGGTGTTCCTACGCCCATTAAATAACGAGGTTTGTCTTTTGGTAAAATATCACAAACAATATCAGTCATTTCGTACATTTCCTCTGCAGGTTCACCAACCGAAAGTCCACCAATGGCATTACCTTCAGCTTCAACTGAAGCTATAAATTCTGCAGATTGTACTCGTAGGTCTTTATAAACACTACCTTGAACTATCGGGAAAAATGTTTGATTATAACCATATTTAACTGGAGTATTTTCTAAGTGTTTGATACAACGTTTTAACCAACGATGTGTCATATGCATAGAATTCTTTGCATAGGCATAATCACATGGATAAGGTGTACATTCATCAAATGCCATTATAATATCGGCTCCTATACTTCGCTGAATATCCATTGAGAATTCGGGAGAAAAGAAATGTGTTGAACCATCAATATGCGATCTAAATTTCACACCTTCTTCAGTAATCTTATTATTCCCCGAAAGAGAATATACCTGATAACCACCACTATCAGTAAGTATTGGTCGATCCCAATTCATAAATTTATGTAGGCCACCTACCTGCTCTAATATGTGAGTTTTTGGACGTAAATATAAATGGTAGGTGTTTCCTAAAATAATATCAGCATTTATATCTTCTTTTAGCTCATGCTGATGTACACCTTTGACGGATGCTACAGTGCCAACCGGCATAAAAATGGGCGTTTCAATAATACCGTGATCTGTGGTAATAGTACCTGCCCTAGCTTTAGAAGTCTGGTCACTTTTTTTTAAGTTGAATTTCATCATTTAGGAATAATTAGATTCCTGCGTACGCAGGAATGACAATCAAGATAATTACACATTAAACCTAAAGTTCATCATATCACCATCTTGAACAATATATTCTTTTCCTTCAACAGCTAATTTACCCGCTTCTTTTACTTTTACTTCACTGCCGTAATGTACAAAATCATCATATTTGATCACTTCAGCACGAATAAAACCCTTTTCAAAATCTGTATGGATAACACCTGCAGCTTGTGGTGCAGTATCGCCAATATGGATCGTCCAAGCACGTACTTCTTTTACACCTGCGGTAAAATAAGTTTGCAAATTCAATAGTTTATAAGCTGCACGAATTAATCTTGAAGCCCCGGCTTCTTCTAAGCCTAAATCATCCAGAAATAATTGACGCTCTTCATAATCTTCCAATTCCGCAATATCAGATTCTGTAGCAACTGCCAAAATAATTATTTCTGCATCTTCATTTTTTATAGCTTCTTTGACTTTTTCAACATAGGCATTCCCCTTTTTTGCAGATGCTTCATCAACATTACAAACATATAAAATAGGTTTGTCAGTAAGTAATTGTAAAGGTTTGATATATTCTTCACGTTCAACATCTGTTAACTCAATAGCCCGAACAGAAACAGCACCTTCTAGAGCATCTTTTACGCTTATTAAAACATCAAGCTCTTTTAATGCCACTTTATCACCTGTTCTTGATGCTTTTTTAACACGTTCTAACCTTTTATCTACTGCTTCTAGATCTTTGATCTGTAATTCAAAATCGATAATTTCTTTATCTCTTATCGGATCAATAGTTGTTTCTACATGAACAATATTGTCATTATCAAAACATCTTAATACATGAATGATGGCGTCAGTTTCTCTGATATTTGCTAAGAATTTATTACCTAATCCTTCTCCTTTACTTGCCCCTTTTACCAAACCGGCAATATCAACAATATCGACCGTTGCAGGCATTACTCGCTCAGGGCTTACAAGTGCTTCTAACTTTTCAAGGCGCATATCAGGTACATTAACTACCCCTATATTTGGTTCAATAGTACAAAAAGGAAAGTTTGCACTTTGCGCTTTGGCATTTGACAAACAGTTAAATAATGTTGATTTCCCAACATTTGGTAATCCTACAATTCCGGCCTTCATTTAATTTAAATTTTGAGGTGCAAATATAGGATTAACTTTTAATAAATTGCAAAAGACAAATTCCAAATTCCAACGGATTGAAATTTGGTTTTTAGGTCAGAAATTTTATAAAATAAGTCCGGAATCAAGATATACACTAAGAGGTTGTTTAATGCCTTATTTTATTCGGAAATTGCTCACTCAGGATGCATAAAACGTTGCTTACCCAGAAGTTCTTCTTCCGTTTCAACATTATCTTCATCGGGCACACAACAATCAACTGGACATACTGCAGCACATTGGGGTTCGTCATGAAATCCTTTACATTCAGTACATTTATCTGGTACTATATAATATAATTCATCACTTATAGGTTCTTGATCCTCATCAGCATTCACTTTTTTGCCATTTGGTAACACTAGACTTCCTTCTAATGAGGTACCGTCTTTATATTTCCAATCTTCAGCACCTTCGTATATCGCAGTATTTGGGCATTCGGGCTCGCATGCGCCACAATTTATACATTCATCTGTTATTATAATTGCCATTATTTTATTTCGATTAAATTTGCATTGCAAAGTTACAACAATCACAATTTAAAAGACAATAAATGTTATTGGAAAATAGAATCAATGCTTTTGTAGAATTAGGTAGTTTTTTAAAGCAGTTTTCGAGAAAAAAAATAGAACAAAACGATAATGTGTTGTATAATGATTTATTTTTTGACGCTTTTAAACTACAAATAAAAAGGGCTAAAGAAACCAATGGTTGGTTTACAGAAGATAATATTTTATATACATTCGAAAGTTGGTCTAAATTATTGACATATAAGACTATAAATAACTGGATTGCACCTTATACTTTAAATGTTAAATATTCAAAAATTATAGCTGTTATCATGGCAGGTAATATTCCACTTGTGGGATTTCATGATTTTTTATCCGTATTACTATCTGGTAATAAAGTGCTCATAAAGTTATCTTCTAACGATAAATATTTTTTACCATTAATAGCTAAATATTTAGAACATGTTGAACCCAAATTTAAAGGAAATATACAATTTTCAGAAGAAAAATTAGAAGGTTTTGATGCGGCTATTGCTACAGGCAGTAATAACACAGCTCGTTATTTTGAAGTTTATTTTGGAAAATACCCTAATATTATTAGAAAAAACAGAAACAGTGTAGCTATAATTAAAGGCAATGAAACTAAAGAAGAATTGAATAAATTAGGGGAAGATATTTTTAGATATTTCGGATTGGGTTGTAGAAGTGTCTCTAAATTATTTGTCCCAAAGAATTATAATTTCGATAATTTATTCGAAGCAATTTATGATTATAAAGAGCTTATAAATTACACAAAATATCAAAATAATTACGATTATAACAAGACTGTTTATCTAATGAGTGAATATAAATTATTGGAAAACGGATTTTTAATGCTGAAAGAAGATATGAGTTACGCTTCTCCTATTGCAACGCTTTTTTATGAATATTATGATGATCTTGATAGTTTGAAAAAAAAGCTACAAAATGACAATAATGAAATTCA
>Ga0209633_10000818_pt1 | contig 34272 bp, 31 predicted proteins | sample Cruoilmetagenom1_FD_187290 | JGI IMG/M metagenome (GOLD analysis project Ga0209633, IMG submission 187290) | Oil polluted marine microbial communities from Coal Oil Point, Santa Barbara, California, USA - Sample 1 (SPAdes) (version 2) | ecosystem: Environmental > Aquatic > Marine > Oil seeps ... | reverse complement strand
AGAAAAAGCAGGACCTTTTAACTACGTGCCACACTCGAATAAGTTAAGTTGGGCACGAATCAAATGGCAATATCGTATGAGCCTAAAGGCAAAGGATGCTGATAATCAATTTCACGCTAGAGGCTCTACTCGTTTTACGTCGGATGATTTAAAAGCTCTCGGCTTACCAGAACCAAAAGCCTTTGCCGTTAAAAAGAATACGCTTGTTATTGCTAATACATTTGGCATTCATCGCCGTGGTGACAGCCTTGAAAAGAGTACTCGCCTTGCGATATGGGGCGATAGCCGCACTAATCCATTCCTCCCTTTTCCGGGGTTAGGGGGTAAATTTATCAACAATCTACAATATTATTTTTTAGATTTGTATCGTAAAGATGTTGATAAAAAGGCGGCAGAAAGAGGTGCACCTCCACCTTGGAGAGTAATTGATGATTCTATTAATAAACCATAAACTCTAAAAATCAAGGCTCTGAATAAATATTTTAGTTGATCAACCAACGTCCTGAAACGCGTTGTGTTCCAACAGACGTACTTTTAGTGAGCTTGCGTTTTTGTTTTTTAAAAAACGACAACTCAACAGCGTTGCTTAATAATCAAGTTGTCCGTTTAAAACCGCTAAACGGCAAGCTTGCTAAATTATGTCGGCGTGTGTTTGCCGACGTATTTGAACTGGGTATTATCAATTTAAAATGAAAAAACCTCAAAGTCATAGAATATATCTTAAAAATACAAGCAAGCTTCCCATTCAGTTTTTCTGAATGGTGAACTCAACAGCAACGCTTAATAATCGAGTAGTCCGTTTTAAAAAAACGGCTAGTTCGCGAAATTATTTGACGTGTCATCTGCCCTTTAGGGGGCTAATCTTTAGTCTCTAATCGATCAAAAAGCTTCCTAATAAGTATTGTGTTTGATCGACCAACGTCCTGAAACGCTTTGCGTTCCAACGGACGTACTTTCTGCCCTTTAGGGGGCTAATCTTTAGTCTCTAATCGATCAAAAAGCTTCCTAATAAGTATTGTGTTTGATCGACCAACGTCCTGAAACGCTTTGCGTTCCGACGGACGTACTTTCTGCCCTTTAGGGGGCTGCGAAAGCATGTTATTCTTCACCGCTTTAAAAAGATAACCGAGAAAAATGCCGTGAGTGATAACTCAATCGACTACAAAAAAACACTAAACCTGCCGTCTACCAGCTTTCCAATGAAAGGAAATCTTGCGAATCGTGAACCAGCGATGTTGGAGGAATGGAATAAAGCCGACCTTTACGGTCAGTTGCGTAAAAATTCAGCAGGGCGTGAACAATACATTTTGCATGATGGTCCTCCGTATGCGAATGGTGAATTACATCTTGGTCACGCAATTAATAAAATTCTTAAAGATATCGTGGTGAAAAGTAAAACGCTTGCGGGATTTGATTCGCCTTATGTCCCAGGTTGGGATTGCCATGGCTTGCCAATTGAAGCGCAGGTAGAGAAGAAAGTAGGTAAAGTTGGCAAAAAAGTTGATGCCACTGAATTCCGTGCTTTATGCCGCGAATACGCAGGCAAACAGGTGGAGTTGCAAAAAGAAGGCTTCATCCGCATGGGCGTATTAGGTGAATGGGACAACCCTTATCTCACCATGAATTTTCAAACTGAAGCGGATATTGTTCGCTCTCTTAGCAAAATTATTGAAAAAGGACATTTGCAAAAAGGGCAGAAGCCAGTCAACTGGTGTTTAGATTGTGGCTCATCACTAGCAGAAGCAGAAGTTGAATACGAAGATAAAACCTCACCTTCGATTGATGTTAAATATGCTGCTATTGATGGTAGAGCATTTGCTGATAAATTTGGTGCCGATATTTCAGACGAGGATGCTGAGGATATAAATATTGTCATCTGGACAACAACACCTTGGACCTTACCTGCCAGTATGGCGGTTACCCTGCACGAAGATTTTGAATATTTACTGATCAAAACAGCCAAAGGCAATTTAATCCTAGAAGAAACGCTACACGAATCTGCTCTTGCGCGTTATGAACTAGAAAATCTGGGCGTGCTGGGTCGTTGTCGAGGTGCTGATTTAGAAAACATGATGGTTAAGCATCCATTTTATGATCGTGACATGCCGGTTATTTTAGGCGAACATGTTACTGCTGAAGGTGGTACGGGCGCGGTACATACTGCGGCGGCACATGGTACGGATGACTACGTTGTTGCTAAAAAATATAACCTAGAAATCATCAATCCAGTGGGCAACGACGGTTGTTTTTTACCCGAGACAGAATTAGTGGGTGGTGAGCACGTTTATAAAGGCAATAAGATTGTTTTAGATACCATTGAAGAAAACGGTAGCTTGTTAAAGCTTGAAAATATCCGTCATAGTTACCCACATTGTTGGCGACACAAAACTCCAATTATATTCCGTGCGACACCGCAATGGTTTATCAGCATGGAGAAAAAAGATCTGCGTAAAGATGCCATCAAAGCAATAAAAAATGTGCAGTGGGTGCCCGATTGGGGCGAAAGCCGTATTCAGAAAATGCTAGAAAGCCGCCCAGATTGGTGTATTTCTAGACAGCGTTTTTGGGGTGTGCCGATTCCCTTATTTATTCATAACGAAACACAAGAACTGCACCCTGATACCGAACAGATCATGGAAAAAGTGGCGCAAGGTATCGAGCAAGAAGGTATCGAGTTTTGGCATAAATCATCTGCTGAAGATTTAATTGGTGCAGACGCAAACGATTATGAAAAAACCACAGATACGCTTGATGTTTGGTTCGATTCTGGTACTACACATTTCTCGGTACTGGATCGCCGTGAAAACCTACATTCGCCTGCAGATCTTTATTTAGAAGGTTCTGATCAGCATCGTGGTTGGTTTCAATCATCGTTATTAACATCAGTTGCGATGCACGGCAGAGCACCTTATAAAAACGTTTTAACACATGGGTTTTTGGTGGATGAAAATGGCAAAAAAATGTCCAAGTCGGATAGAAATGGTGTTGCACCTGCCAAAGTGATGAAAAACTTAGGCGCAGATATTTTGCGTCTATGGGTGTCATCATCGGATTATTCACGCGAGATTACGGTTTCTGATGAAATTCTAAAGCGTGCCGCAGATGCTTATCGTCGCATAAGAAATACAGCGCGTTATCTGTTATCAAATACCAGTGATTTCAACTCAGCAGAAGATTTAGTTGCACCAGAAAAGATGCTACCACTGGATCGTTGGGCGATTGCTCAAACTGCTAAATCACAGCGTATTATTGTTGAAGCATACGAGAACATGCAATTTCATGTGGTCTATCAGGAAATTCTCAAATTCTGTTCAATTGATATGGGTAGCTTATATTTGGATATTACCAAAGATCGTCAATACACCATGCCAGCTAACTCATTAGCACGTCGATCAGCACAGGCAGGCGCTTATCATATTCTGCAAGCGTTAGTGCGCTGGATGTCGCCGATACTGAGCTTTACTAGTGAAGAAATCTGGAATTCAATTTATGAAGACCAGACAAAACCAGTAGATTACGTTTTACTAACACAATGGTATGAGGAGTTGTTCGACTTAAATGCGGATGAAAACATTAGTGCCGCCGAATGGCAGAAAATTTTTGCGGTACGAATTTCTGTCAGTAAGCAATTAGAACTTCTACGTAAAGAAGCAGGTATTGGTTCATCTTTAAATGCAGACGTAACTGTTTATGCCTCAGGCGATACATTTACTGCCTTAAATAAATTAGAGGATGAATTACGTTTTGTGTTGATCACATCGGGCGCATCTGTCGAAGAATCTACGACACAACCGGAAGGCACATTAGCTGCGGAAGGTGAAGGCGTAGAAAATGTTTGGTTAGCCGTAAGCGCATCTGATGCAGAAAAATGTGTGCGTTGTTGGCATCATCAAGAAAGTGTCGGGACTAATAGCGAACACCCAGAACTGTGTGATCGTTGCGTTACCAACGTAACTGCAATTTTGGGTTCTGTAAAAGACGGTGAGGAACGCCACTATGCTTAAATGGTTGTGGGTAACAATTCTGGTCGTTTTTTTTGACCAGTTAACCAAGTGGATGGCGGAAGCAAATCTTGAATTGGGTGAAATAATTCCAACCATCATTCCAAATTTTAACTGGAGTCTTGCTTACAATACCGGCGCAGCGTTTGGCATGTTAAGCGACGCAGGTGGCTGGCAACGCTGGTTTTTTGCAATTCTAGCGATTGTGATCAGTATTTTAATTGTTATCTGGATGCGTAAGCTAAAAGACGATGAAACATGGACGGCAATTGCCTTAGCGTTGGTTTTAGGTGGCGCACTTGGCAATTTAATTGATCGTGTTTTGCACGGAAAAGTAATTGATTTTATTGATTTTTATGTAAGCTGGGATCTGTTTTTCTTAAGTAAATGGTCTGATGGTTTTTGGCATTTCGCCACCTTCAACGTCGCGGATATTGCGATTACTCTAGGCGCAACTGTATTAGTGATAATGAGTTTGTTCTATAAAGAAGACGAACCTCAAAAAACGAGAGCTCTATAATGATAAATACTATTTTTAAGCGTGTAATTGCTGCTATTGCCTTAAGCACTTTTCTAAGCATCCCAGCTTATGCAGAAGATCATAATAAAGAACACCATGCTAACGAACAGCAACATGGTTCTGAACATGGCCAAAAACACAGCGACCATGAAATAGAACATGAGCAACATCAATCTTCAAATGACACTTCGCATAGCACTTCACAAAACAAAAAACATCACTCAGAAGTCGAATCACTTTCACCAAAGCTTCGCGATGTTTTATCAAAAGAAATGCTAGCACTACAAGATGGCATGAAAGCAATTATCCCCGCTTATATTTCGGCTGATTGGCATGAAATTGAAACCATCGCAATGCAGATGAAAAACAGCTACATCATGAAGCAAAAGTTAAGCAACGAACAAATGCATGAGCTTCATTCTAAACTCTCACCTCGATTCATCGAGCAAGATCAGGAGTTTCATTATTTAGCAGAAATGCTCGCTCACGCGGCAGAAAAGAAGAAGCCAGAGTTGGTTGGTTTCTACTTCTCTAAATTAGGCGAATCTTGTGTGGGCTGTCATGCTCGTTTTGCTACACATAAATTTCCATCGTTTAAAAAAGAAGCATCTTCTGACGCGCATCATCATTAGGGTTTAAGAATAACGCTATGAAAATCACGCATACTAATAATCATAAAGCCTGATTTATATTTTCTAACACAACTTCTGTAAAACTCTTATCCAGTTTCCATTGAATCTCAAATTCACCTTGACATAATACCTTTTGGTACTATATTTTATATGATACCAAAAGGTACTCAATACTCAACAAGTGTTTCAAAACAATGAATCAGAACGTACAAAACTCATTTAAAGCGCTAGCGGATCCAACCCGCCGTATGATTTTAATGCATCTTAGCACCCAAGATATGACCATCGGAGAAGTCACCGATCAATTTAAGATGACAAGAGCCGCTGTCAAAAAACACCTTAATATTCTAGAGAATGGAAATCTTATTTCCGTTCTCCATCAAGGTCGGGAGCGAATAAATCGATTAGAACCTGCTGGATTAAAATCTGTGACTCAATGGCTCAATTATTTTGATCGTTTTTGGGATGATCGACTAGATGCCTTGAATGATGCAATAGAAGAACAAAACATATCAAAGGAAAACAATCATGACTAATACGACTCAATCAAATACAACCATTAGTAAAAGCTACTTCTTCGCCGCTACCCGTGAAACGGTATGGTCTTTTTTAACCGAAAAAGAAAAACTCGCACAGTGGTTTCATCCAGCAACCTCGAATCTAACCGAGGGCGAAGACTACGCTTTGGTGGAATTACAAGAAGACGGCACTGAAGTGAAACAATGCTGGGGAAGCGTGCTTAAAATGGACAAACCATCAACATTAGTTTATTCCTTTACCATCACTCCACTCAATGGAGCCATGACAACGGTCACTTGGACACTCGAAGAAATATGCAATGGCACAAGACTAAGCCTCAAACATGAAGGTATCGAAGACGCCGCAGGTGAAGCAGCGATTGGGCTTCTTTTAGCATTGGATAAAGGTTGGGATGCACACGTTAATGCTTTAAGAGACTTATTAAATTCTGAGTCTACTGATGATTGCGATAAGTAGATAAACAAAACTAACCTGCTTTAGTTAAAAAATTTAAAGGAGACTAACATGGCATCACATACCGTAGTATCACAGGAAGAATGGCTAAAGGCTCGTAAGGAATTACTTGTCAAAGAAAAAGAATTCACACGCCTGCGTGATCAACTAAGTGCAGAGCGTCGCGCCCTGCCTTGGGTCAAAGTGGATACGATATATATGTTCGATACTGCTGATGGACAACAAAGCCTCGCTGACCTGTTCGTTGGCAAAAGCCAACTAATGATCTATCATTTTATGTTAGGTCCCGATTGGCAAGAAGGTTGCCCTAGTTGTTCATTCTGGGCGGATAATTTCAACGGTATAGATATCCATCTGGCACATCGAGATATTGCTTTTCTTGCGGTATCACGCGCTAGCATTGAAAAAATAGAAGCGTATAAACAACGCATGGATTGGAGCTTTAAATGGGTATCATCGTTGAATAGTGATTTTAATTATGATCTTGGCGTTTCATTCAGTCCAAAGGAAAAGGAAATAAACTATAACTACCGCAAACAGCCATATTTTATGGACGAACTTGCAGGAGTAAGTGTATTTATTAAAGATGAAAACGGCGATATTTTTCACACCTATTCTACTTATTCTCGCGGTCTCGATATTTTAAATGGAGCATATAACTATATTGATTTAACGCCAAAAGGGCGAGATGAAGAAGATGGAATAATGAACTGGTTGCGAAGACATGACCAGTATTGATAAAGAACCGCGAGATCAAGAGTTTCATCGCTTAGCAGGAATGCTTACTCACCCAACAGAAAAGAAAAACCCGAATTGGTTGGTTCTACTTCTCAAAACTAGGGGAGTTTTGTGTCGGTTGTCACGCACGTTTTGCTACCCATAAATTCCCAGCATATAAAAAGAAGCATCTGCTGACGCACATCATCACTAATTTAATTGATAACAGTCAATGCTATCAAGCCGATAGCCGATTATATTAATTAGCCGAGCGACACTATTGAATCAATTCTTAAAGGACAAACCATGGGATTATTAAATAAATTAAAAGAAGCACTCTCCGGCAATTCAAGCGATACAGCAAAAGATGTCTCTAGCGATGCAGTAGAAACTGTTACTGATACTGTAAAAAACGCAACAGATGAAACTATTAAAATAACAGAAATAGTCGAGAAGAAAGACAACTGTTGTGGTGGTAATTGCGGTAGCTAAAGGCTAATTGAAAATATTCACAAGCCCTTCGAGCGAATTACAGTCAATTTTTCTATTTGCATATCACGATAAGTAAACGGAATTCCACCCACGCCATAGCCGGATTCTTTCAGACCCGCAAATGGCATCCAGTCTACTCGAAAAGCGGTATGATCATTTACCATCACCGCAGCAGCATTCAAGCGTGAACTAACGTACATTGCCGTATCAATATCTTTTGTACACACAGATGCCTGAAATGAAAAAGGTACGTTGTTGGCTTGTTCAATTGCATCATCCAATGATTCGTAAGCGTAAACACAAATAACAGGACCAAAGATTTCTGATGTACTGACTTTGGCCGTTGGAGATGGATTGAGTAGCACCGTAGCCTCATAAAATGCATCACTCGCACGCTTGCCACCGGCAATTAACTTTGCACCACTTTCTACTGCTTCATTCACCCAGCTTTCTATACGATCTATTTCTGCATGTCGAATCAAAGGGCCGATTTCTGTTTTTTCATCGCGCGGATCACCCATTACATAATTTGACCCTATTTCTGCAAGTTGTTCTGCTACTTTTTGAGCAATAGTCGCAGGAGCAAAAACGCGTTGAACCGAGACACAAACTTGACCTGCATGATAATAACCACCTTTTGCAAGCAAGGGCAATACATCATCTAAATCGGCATCTTCTGTGACGATCACTGGGGCAGCGCCGCCATGTTCGAGCGCACAACGTGTACCATTCGCTAATTGCGAGCGCAACATCCAACCTACTTTGCCGCTGCCGATAAAACTAAAAAAAGCGGTACGTTTATCACTCACCAACTTGCCGGAAACATCATGGTTAGTGGTTAATACCGGCTGACACCATATATCTGGCAAACCTGCTTCACGTAGTAAGTCGACAAACATAAATGCCGACAACGGTGTATCTTCCGCTGGTTTAATAATCACTGGACAACCTGTAGCAACAGCGGGGCCGACTTGATGCACAATCAAATTTAAAGGATGATTAAATGCGCTAAAAGCGACCACAATCCCGATCGGTTCTTTACGCGTGAAAGCAACACGATTGGCAGAAGCAGGATTTAACTGCATCGGGATTTCTGTGCCATGTTCGGTACGAATACATTCGATGCAGTTTTTTACGCCATCAATCGCACGCTTAACTTCTACTTGAGAATCTATTAGTGGTTTACCTCCTTCGCTAGCCGCAAGGTTAACCAACTCATCAAAACGCTGTTGCATTAAGATTGCTGTTTTTTCCAAAATGGCAATGCGCGTATCTGCACTTAACCATTGTGCGCGGTCATTAAACACGGTTTCGGCATTTTGCAAGGCTTGCTCTATGCCGCTTTCGTCCAGCGTTTCTAGTGTTGCTAGTTCTTTATTGTCGTAGGGGGAATGGACGGTGATTATTTTTTTTGCTGCTTTTGCGTTTGGGGTTTTTAGAGAGATGCGCATTGTTGCTTCCTTTTTGTTTCTTAATTTTTTCAGCTAGCGAGTGTACGGGCTCGAACACCTCACTAATACACGCTAAGATCTAGTATCACCTTACAGGCTAGCTAGGTCTAAGCTTTGCATAAACGAGTTGTCCATTTTTGTGAAACAAAATGGCAAGCTCGTTAAATAGGACAAACCAACTTACCTAACTTTTCAGTCAATTTCATATTCTCTGAATAATCAACCGCAACATCAACCACCACCACGGTATTATCATCAAATGCTTGTTCCAAGGTTGGAATTAGTTCTTCAGTCGATGTAACCCGATAACCTTTTGCACTAAATGATTCCGCATATTTAACAAAGTCTGGGTTATTAAAACTAATATGATTCGAGCGTCCAAAATGACGTTGTTGATGCCATTTGATCAAACCGTATTCGCTGTCGTTCCAGATCATAATAACAATTGCTACATTCCAGCGCAGTGCAGTTTCAATTTCTTGCGAGTTCATCATAAAACCGGCATCGCCAGTAATCGTCATCACACGTTTATCGGGGTTAATTAACTTTGCCGCCATCGCGCCGGGCACGCCGATACCCATTGAGGCAAAACCGTTGGAGATAATACAAGTATTAGGCTCGAAGCAACGATATAGTCGAGCGATCCACATTTTATGTGCTCCCACATCGGAAATTAAAATATCACTGCGCCCCATTACTTTGCGGGTATCGTTAAGGATTCTTTGTGGCTTAATGGGGAAGCTTTCATCATCTTCAAAATCTTGTAATTCATTAACGATACTTTCGCGCAAAGTGCCGCCCCAATATTCTTCTTTCGGAGTCGCAAGTGCTACTATTTGATCCAACGATTCACCAATCTCTCCCAGTACACCTGCTTCTAAAATATAATGCGCATCGACCTCTGCATAGGATTGATCTATATGAATAATCTTTTTATCTCTATTCGGATGCCATAACCGTGGATGATATTCGACCATATCAAAGCCGACACAAATAATGACATCGGCACGATCAAACCCACATGCAACGTAATCATGCGCTTGCAATCCGACACTTCCCAGACTTAAAGGGTGATCAAACGGCATACAACCTTTTGCCATAAAGGTTACAGTAACAGGAATATTAAGCGCTTCTGCAAAACGCACTAAAGCATCGCTAGAACGAGAGCGCACAACACCATTGCCCGCCATGATGATAGGGTGTTTAGCGTTTGAAATAAGTGCGGCAACCTGTTCTATTTTTTCTTGCGGTGGCATTGATGGAACAGGGTGCTGTACTTTTAATGGCACATAATCATTAGCAACATCACTGCTGGCAATATTTTCTGGTAGGCTGATAAAACAACCACCGGGTTTTTCCGCCTCCGCATCTTTAAATGCTTTACGCACAATTTCTGGCACATTACTGGGTTCTAACACATTCACACTGTATTTAGAAATAGGCTCAAATAACCGAACCAAATCCAGCACCTGATGGCTTTCTTTATGCATTCGTGTTGTCGCACCTTGCCCAGCAATTGCAACAATCGGTGCATAATCCATATTGGCATCTGCAAAACCAGTTACTAAATTAGTCGCCCCCGGCCCCAATGTTGCCAAACAAACACCCGCTCTACCCGTTAAGCGACCATAAACATCTGCCATAAATGCTGCACCTTGTTCATGACGCACTGTTACAAATTTGATGCTGCTTCCATGTAAAGCATCAATGAAATCTAGATTTTCTTCACCCGGAATTCCAAAGATATATTCCACATTTTCATTTTCTAAACATTCCACAAAGAGTTGTGCTGCAGTTTTCATTGGGTATTCCTTTTTTTATTTGTATGATTAGATAATAGTCCTTTTTCACCGTTATAACTTAAGAGCTTCCTTAGCAGCTTGTTTAGAACTAAGTGTCGACTGAAAATCCTAATTCTCGGATAAGCTCCTAGTTAATGACTATATCTTCTGTACATAGAGAATAGTTTTATCTTCTTCCTCAGTCGCATCGACCTCATGCCCCATTGCAATACAAGCAGAAGTCAACTCTTGACCCACATTTCTACTACCTGTTTTCACTTTTAAAACTTCGTATTGGTTAATGTCATCCAAACCTTTTTTTAAAGAAATTACGTGCATAGGACAAGCAATTCTTTCAATGGTAATTTCTTCATGAAATTTATTTTCTTTGGTGTTCATATTTATCCTGAGTTTTTCTTTATATCTTTTCGTTTACGTATCAATCTCTGGATTGGATGTAAATTGGCGGTTTTCTATTTTTTGCATCTAAGTGATAAATGCTAGCGTAACTGGTTTTATATACTAATGAATTTATCTAATTTTCATTTGTGAGTTTCCGAGGGATATTAAAAGGAAAAAATTATGAATATCAAACTACTAACATCAATTTCAGTTCTTTTATTATCGGGAATAGTAACCAGTGTGCAAGCATCTGATTTTAGTTACTCCTATATTGAAGGTTCTGTTGAAAGTGTTGATTCAGATGATCCAGACGCTGATATATATAGAATATCTGGATCTTATAACATCAGTCCCAATTTTAATATTATTGCTGATCTTGCTACAGGCGATATTGATAACCCGTCAGGTGCTAATGATATTGATTTAGACGAAGGTTCTCTTGGGATTGCTTATCACACTCCCATTGCACAAAGTTCTGATTTTACGGCGAATCTAAAAGCAATTAACCGAGACTCTGATCTTGTCGAAGACGATACTGGCTACGGAGTGGGTGTTGGTCTCAGACATATGTTAAGCGACAGAATAGAAGTAGATGCCAACGTCGATTTTGTAGACGTACAAGAAGTTGAAGATACCGCTTTGAAAGTAGGAGCACGTTATTACTTTAATAGCGCAATATCTGCAGGTTTAGCCTATAGCACTTCTTCAGAGGATATCGATGTCGTTTCAGGCAATATCCGTTGGGATTACTAGTCTTTCTTAGGTTTCTCCTTCCATATTACCTAAGAATCTTTGGTCGTTATCTATTACAGGTAACGACCTTTTTTATAACGTGATTTCTAGGGATACAAAGGGCACCATTCTGATTATTCAGAATTCTATTGATCTAACTCAACAAAATAACCAATAGCGCACCAGAACCCCTAAACTCGACACTTCTTATTTCATTTGCAATATCAATAATCTCATTGTTTGAGAGAAATTTTTTCTTAGATACAAACTTTAGGCAACCCCTATTAGTTTACGAAGATTGTATCAAAGTCCATCAAGTACTATGTGAAATCCCGCCGCTGCGCAACAACAATTTATTCGTACCATGTTAGATTTTTTACGGATAACCAAGGCTGACACACTCGGCAAATTAAAGACTGGTAAATAAATAGAAACCTTTCACGTTAAGAAATGAGAAATAAATATAGTTTGAGACGATCACAAACAAGTTATCAATACCAAGACCTAAAACGGCCAGATATTTGAAAATTTTGATTTACTTAGACTTTTGCACAAGAGGCAAGACGAATAAAAAATACTTAAATTCCCCAGATTTTCTTACACTATACTCTCGTGCTAAGTTCTCTTGTTATTTACTCAACATTTCTTAAAAAAACTGTTCTATCTTCAACTTTGGTTTCATAAACATTAGTACAACCTTCATCCGCACCCAAGGCTTCGCCAGAGGTTAAACTAATCTTCCAGTTATGCAGTGGGCAGGTGACAGAATCACCATGCATAATGCCTTGTGAAAGTGGTCCTTTTTTGTGGGGACACTCATCTTTGATAGCGAAGACGTTGTCATTTGTGCCTCTAAAGATGGCGATATTTACGCTATCTGTTTCAACCACACGCGAGCCCAAAACAGGGATTTCATCTAGGGTTGTTATTTCTTGCCAGTTACTCATTTTGTATTCTCTCTTTTTTATCCCCAGGTTTGTGCTGATTAACGCAGATTTTTTGTTAGGTTTTTAATCTGTGTAATCGGCGTAATCTGTGGATTAGTTTTATCTTTTAAGATTATATTTTGATTGCTTTAAATTGGTGCGCATCAGCACCATCCGCATGTTTCTTCCACGGATCTATTTGTGCAGGTTTTTGCGACACTTTGAAACGCTCCTGCAAAACTTTGCGATTTTCAGGGTCATTCAAAATAGCATCCTTGATTTTATCCAAACCCACTCGTTCAATCCAAGGTGCAGTTCGCTCTAAATAATGCGCATCTTCGCGGTAAAACTGGGCGAATGCGCCAGCAAACTCCAGCACTTCTTCTTCGGTATCGACTTTGGTTAAGAAGTCGGTAACGCGCACTTTAATACCACCGTTTCCGCCGACATGAAGTTCGTATCCAGAATCTACACAGACCACGCCGAAGTCTTTAATGGTTGCTTCTGCACAGTTACGTGGGCAACCTGAAACGGCTAGTTTGTATTTATGTGGCATCCAAGAACCCCAAGTGAGTTCTTCTAGCTTTACGCCCAAGCCCGTTGAATCTTGTGTTCCCATACGACACCACGAGTCACCGACGCAGGTTTTACAAGTACGCATTGCTTTACCGTAAGCATGACCAGATACAAAACCTGCTTCACTTAAATCTTTCCACATCGCAGGTAAATCTTCTTTTTGAATGCCGAACATGTCGATACGTTGACCGCCAGTGACTTTCATTTCAGGTACATCAAATTTATCAGCTACATCGGCAATGGCGCGTAAGTCTTTGGGTGTACACATACCACCAAACATACGCGGTACGACCGAATAAGAACCGTCTTTTTGGATGTTGCCATGTGCCCGTTCATTAATAAAACGGGACTCGGGATCGTTATAATCGGGATAGTCACAGAGTAAATAATAGTTGGTGGCTTGACGACACACCGCACAGCCGTCGTCTGTTTTCCAAGCCAGTGTTTGGCGAACTTCTTTGTGATTTTTTAAGGTGTGTTTGCGAATGCCTGCACGCACTTCATCATGAGTTAATTCGGTACAAGCACATAGCGGCTTTTTGCTGGGTGCTTCGGAATAATCACCACCTAGCGTATGAGCAAGTAGCGATTCAACTAAGCCTGTACACGAACCACAGGAAGCAGAAGCTTTAGTGTGGGCACGCACATCATCCAATGTAAATAATTTCTTCTCGACGATCGTGTCAACAATTTCACATTTAGTTATACCATTACAACCACAGATTTCAGCATCGTCAGCCATCGCTGCCACACGCGTTTCTTCGCCGTGACCTGCATCACCCAAGTGCGCCTGACCAAACAGAATGGTATTACGGAAATCCGAAATATTGGTGCCATCCTTCATCATCTGGAAATACCATGTGCCATCAATGGTGTCGCCGTACAAACATGCCCCAATAATGACGTTATCGCGCAATACAATTTTTTTGTAAGTGCCGCTTGCTACGTCATGGAATAGCAGCTCATCCGTATCTTCATCACCGTGGAAATCACCTGCTGAGAATAAATCAATGCCCGTCACTTTCAGCATCGTAGAAGTAACGGTGCCTTCATAACGCGCATAGCCTAATTCGGCTAAATGGTTTGCGGCAACTTTTGCCTGCTCAAATAAAGGGGCAACCAAACCATAAGTTGCACCACGATGTTGCACACATTCACCGACAGAATAAATACTGGGATCAAAGGTTTGCATGGTGTCGCTGACCACAATACCGCGCTCACAATGTAATCCAGATGATTGAGCGAGTTCAAAATTAGGCTTGATCCCCACTGCCATCACCAAAAGATCAACTTCAACTTCTGAGCCATCGGTAAACTTTAGCCCAGTCACACGCTCATCACCCAAAATTTCTTCCGACTGATGATCCATAAGGAACTTCATGCCTTTATCTTCGAGTGATTTTTGCAGCATTTTTGCAGCGGGATCATCTAATTGACGCTCCATCAAGGTATCCATGATATGCACAACCGTCACATCCATGCCTTGTTTCATCAAGCCGTTAGCCGCTTCAAGTCCAAGCAAACCACCACCAATAACGACAGCTTTTTTATAATGCTCTGCTGCTTCGATCATGGTATCGACATCTTTCACATCACGAAAGCCAATCACGCCGTACTTGTCAGCGCCAGGTAGTGGCAACATGAATGAAGTTGAGCCCGTTGCAATTAGGAGTTTGTCATAAGGAAGCACGGTACCATCTTCGGCTGTTACTTCTTTTTTAGTACGATGAATCTCAGTTACTTTTTTACCTTTTTCAAACTGAACATTATTATCTTTGTACCAGTTGTCATCATTGAGCATGACTTCTTCTAGTGTTTTTTCATTGGCTAAAACAGGCGAAAGCATAATGCGGTTGTAGTTACCGTAAGGCTCATCACCAAAGACCGTAATATTGTATTTTTCTGGTTCTAGCTTTAATAATTCTTCAACGGTGCGCATCCCTGCCATGCCGTTGCCGATTAAGATTAAATTCTGTTTCATTTGATGTAACTCCATACAAGTAACTAATTTTTTCAACTTACTGTATAGAACCAAGCAATTTTTGTGCCAAACGTTTTTTGACCGTAAAGACAATAGCTTGAAAGTAAACTGCTTTAGAAAATGATAGTTACTGGTGCGAACGCCCAGCATTAGTGCTCGCCAATATTTGATTATAAGTCTTTAAACACGTTTTATAATTTAAAGATCCTCTTGTCTTTATAAGAGGAATATTTTTTGAAATAACTTCGCTATTTACTGCACTCAAATGATGCACAATGTGTAAACTAAGTGATAAAAATAAATTAATTAACCTCATGGTATTTTAAGGCATTGATAAATAATAGATTATTTTATTGAAAGTATTGGCATATTTTTTGCTTTATTTATAATGACATTTTCATAACAATGTCATTTCCTTGATTACGATCAAGTAGTGAGCCTAGGTCGCTGAAACGACCTAGGTTTTTTTATATGTTGCCTATTGTTCTAAGTCTGATTTTTTCACAATAGCAAGTTTTTGCTTTTTTAATTTTGGGAAAAACACTAAGGATTCCCGCTTTAAAGGTTTGAAGTGCTTAATTCAAATAAATTTTAAGCCCATAAAAGTTTAATCTGCTGACGATGAAGTAGTGTCATCTTCTTCAGATGGTTTTTCTTGCAAAGCCTCTGACTTTGTTTTTTCTTGAGTATCTGCTTTTATCAATTCTTCGTGATCACTTTTTTTGTTGGTTGTTTGCATGTCAATAGTGAGACTGCTTGGATGATCACCTCCAACAGAAAATTGAGTTTCTTTGGTCTCATTATTGATTTTTGATTCAACCGTATAATCACCGTCATCAATGGGGACTTTAATTTGATCAGAACATTTTCCTTGTTTTTCAAATACCATTCTTCCATTACTAGCGTATATTTCGTAATTAATCGTCGCGTTCATATCAGTACATTTTGCATCTATAAAAAATTGTGCAAATGTAACGTGTAGCTTACTCGTCTCACCTGCGGTAACCTCAAGAGGCGTTTCTTTTTTAAATGATTTAAACGATGATTTTACAAGATATTTTCCAACCGGAATTTGTTCCACGCATTCTTTTTTCTTATCTGACCAACAACCCGCCAAATAAGCACTTTCGACTTCGCCATCCACTACTTTATTAATATAATGATAAGCTCTGACCCATTTACTACCCACTTTTTCTGACGCGCTTATTTGTGCTTTTCCAGTTTGCCCCATTACGATTTGGAGTTTTGTTATCTCTCCGGGCTTTACCTCAAATGGCGTTTCTTTTTTAAATTTATTAAATGTGGATTTCATCATATATTGACCGATGGGTAATTGTTCCACGCACTCTTTTTTCTTTTTTGACCAACATCCCGCTAAATAGCCTTTTTCGACTTCGCCATCCGCTATCTTATGGACATAGTGATACGCTTTGACCCATTTTCCCCCTTCGTTCTCGACAGCGGTTATTTCCACAGAACCCGTTTCGCCCATAACAAGATTCACTTGTGTGGTTTCACCTGCTTTCAACTCAAAACGCGTTTCTTTTTTTAATTTATTAAACTTGGATTTAATTAAGTATTGCCCAATAGGCAGTTGTTTCAAGCATGCTTTTTTCTTATCTGACCAACAACTGGCGATATACGATCTGTCTACTTCGTCATCCTCAATTTTATGAATATAATGATAGGTTTTTACCCATTTGCTGCCTTCTTTTTCCGAAGCAGCAATTTCGACTTTACCTGTTTCACCCATGTTGATATGAATTTTACTAACTTCGCCCGATTTTATTTCAACTCTCGTTTCTTTTTTATGCTTATTAAATTTAGACTTGACTACATAATTTCCAAGGGGCAATTGTTTTATACACGCTTGTTTTTTATCTGACCCACAACTCGCGCTATAGTTTCTATCCACTTCGCCATCCACTATTTTATATACATAATGATAAGCTTTAACCAGCTTGCTCCCTTCCTTTTCCGAAGCAGTAATTTCAACTTTGCCTGTTTCACCCATATTGATATGAATTTTGCTTACTTCATCCGCTTTTATTTCAAGCTCTGTTTCTTTTTTGTATTTATTAAAACTTGATTTAATCAGATATTTTCCAATTGGCAGGGACTTTATACAGGCTTCTTTTTTTGTAGACGAGCATGACCTAATGTAACTGCGCTCAGCTTCGCCATCTACTACTTTATAAATCGCATGTGACGCCCTTACCCATTTACTACCTTCTTTTTCACTCGCAGTAATTTCTACATTGTTTTTAGTTTTTTTAATGTTAGTAACCGGGGGCTTTGGTTCTTCTTTTTGTACTTTTTCAACTATTTTTGTCATCGCATCATTCAGTGATGACGCATTTTTAGCAGAGAAATATTCGCCACCCGTTGCATCTGCAATACATTTAAGCTGTGTGCTCGTTTTTTTATCAACGTCGAAACCTATGACATGGGCAACAAAGTCGATCCCCTCACCTTCTAATGATTTAGCGGTAGCACAGGGGTCTGCATTGCAGGTTTCTTTACCATCGCTAATCAAAATAATCGTCGCTTTTTCTTCTGTATAGCGTAGATTTTCAGCCGCTTTTTTGAGTGAGCGACTAATCGGTGTTTTCCCTTTTGGGTTGATTGCCTTTACTTTAGCAACCATATTTTGCTTATCAAGCTTTGCAACCGGAACAAGGGTTTGAATATCATTACAATCACCTTTTTTACGGTGTCCGTAGGCAATTAAGCCAAGGTGAATATTTTCATCCCAATCAGAAACTACTTTATTTAAAGCTGTTTTTGCGATTTCAATTTTAGTTTTGCCTTCAACTTGCCCCCACATACTGCCAGAGGCATCAAATACCAACATCGCTTGCGGGTTCTCATTTGCCACCGCAGGCAATTGAATAAGTAAAATAAAAAATAAGGTGCTTATCAGTTTTTTCATTGTCGTATCTCTTTAAGGCATTACCGATTGATTATTACAGATTGCATGTAGAAAAAAGGTGAAAATGTCACAAAACACCTTCTTAATTGCATTATGTCAAGGCAACAGTAAGTATCGTTCTTTAGGTTTGCTCTTTTTTAGGGCGCTCGCGCTTTATGGGGTTTAAAATTCACTAAGGTGTTACGACACCATCATAAATATAGACCAAAAATAGGATGTTTTAACTAATAGAGACCTCAGAATAACTCAGATGACGAGTATTTCTTTAATTGGCACGCAAATTGCTTTATTGCTTTTCAATAACGAAGTTTAATTAGCAACGGAGCTAACTATGTCAATCCAATCAGGAGCCGATCGGCTCAATCTTTTAAATTTTGGCAAAGCCAATATCCGAACCTTGCATTTCACTTGGTTCGCCTTTTTTATGACATTTGTGGTTTGGCTTGGTCTTGGACCCATGATGCCCTTTATCAAAGAGGCACTCTCTTTAAATGATCAGCAAGCGAAAGTATTATTGATTCTTAATGTTGCAATGACCATTCCGGCACGAATTATAGTGGGAATGTTGGTGGATAAATTCGGTCCTCGTATTTTGTTTAGCGCCATTTTAATTCTCGGTGGCTTAATCAGTATTGCTTTTTCTTGGGGCAATAGTTACGAAACGTTAGCTATTTTGCGATTCTTATCCGGCTTTATAGGGGCTGGTTTTGTAGTGGGAATTCGTATGATTGGTGAATGGTTTCCTGCAAAACAAACGGGCTTAGCTCAAGGTATATACGGTGGCTGGGGTAACTTTGGTTCAGCAGGTGCTGCGGTAACCTTGCCTTTTATAGCGGCAAGCATCGGTGGCGATGACGGCTGGCGCTATGCAATCACTTTCGCCAGTATTGCGGCGATTGTCTATGGTGTATTTTATTATCTGGTTGCACGCAATACTCCCAAAGGCTCAACGTATTTCAAGCCCGCAAAAACAGGCGCCATGGAAGTTACCAGCGGTACAGATTTGGTTCTTTACATCCTAATGAATATCCCTTTGTTTTTAGCCTTAGCACTACTGACATGGAAATTATCACCAAACAACATGGGATTAATTGGCGATTCAACAGCGTTAATTATCTATCTTGCTTTAGCACTTATTTACGCCGTTCAGGTCTGGAAGATCTGGCATGTAAACTCGCATGTACTCAAAGAATCCGTTCCCGCTATGCAACAATATAAGTTCAAACAAGTTGCCATTTTAGATTGGGCATACCTTGTAACCTTTGGTACGGAATTAGCCGTGGTTTCAATGTTGGCGATGTTTTATGTCGAATGGTTCGATATTCCCAAAGTTAGCGCGGCACTGCTAGCGGGCATTTATCCTTTTATAAATTTATTCGCCCGTCCTGGTGGTGGCTGGATAAGTGACATTATTGGTCGCAAGCGTACCCTTATAATTGCTTTCGCCGGCATTACCGGAAGCTTCCTTCTTTTAGGGATGGTTGATAAAAGCTGGCCAGTCTGGATGGTAGTCGGCATGACGATTATCGGCGGTATTTTCTCAAAATCTGGCTCTGGCGCGGTGTATGCAATGGTTCCACTCATTCAACGTCGTATGACAGGACAAATCGCAGGTATGGCTGGGGCATTTGGTAATGTCGGCGCAGTCATGTTTTTAACCGTTAATTCTTTGATTAGCTATGATCAGTTCTTCTTGTTTATTGGTATCATATCAAGTTTGGTATTTTTCCTTATTCTGGTTTTTCTTGATGAACCTAAAGGGCAGATTTCAGAAACATTGCCTGATGGAACCGTGCAAATGATAGATGTTAAATGATTTACTGCTGAACAAATAACATTTAGAAGCAAATATAAATGCTAGGCTTTTGTGTTAAATTATTTTTACAAATAAACAGGACAAATATTAATGTCTAAAAGTCTTTCGGTCACAGTCGGACAAACATCCACTGCCGGCATTAAGCCAGAGAATGAAGATTTTCTGGGCTTTCATATTCCTTCAAATGAAACAGATGATGCGGTCCAGCTCGAAAGCAAAGGTATCACTGTAGCGATTGCGGATGGCATGAGCGGCAGTGATGGTGGTAAAGAAGCCAGCCAAGTGAGTGTGCGCCAGTTTATTGATGATTATTATGGTACGCCCGAGTCTTGGACAGTTAAGCAAGCGGCAACTAAAATTCTTACCGCCTTAAACACTTGGCTTTATTCACAAGGACAAGAAAAATACGGTACAGCTAAAGGCATGGTCACCACTTTTAGTGCGATGGTTTTAAAGTCTCAAACCGCGCATCTTTTTCATGTAGGTGATAGTCGTATTTATCGCTTACGTGATTCTAATTTTGTACAACTTACGCGTGATCACCGTGTTTGGATTAGTAATGACCGAGACTATTTAAGTCGTGCTATTGGCATTGATATGCATCTTGAAATTGATTATCGCGCAACTGTGGTTCAAGAAGGCGATATTTACCTTTTTACGACTGATGGTGTACATGACTTCGTGGGAGATAAAGAGCTTCAAAAAATTATTGAATCACACAAGAAGGACCCACAAGAAGTCACAGAAATTATTGTTAAAACAGCCACATTAAATAAATCTGACGACAATATCAGTGCACAAATAGTAAGAGTCGATTTATTGCCTGCCCCTGATAAGACCGAGTTTTATGAACAGTTAACCCAGCTTCCTTTTCCGCCTGATTTAACGGCGGGAAATGTTTTGGATGGCTATAAAATATTGCGCGAATTAAACGCATCGTCGCGTTCGCAGGTATACCTTGCTGAAGACACACTATCGGCTGAAGGCTCTCGGTCAGCTGAAGGCTCTCGGTCAGCTGAAGGCTCTCGGTCAGCTGAAGGCTCTCGGTCAGCTGAAGGCTCTCGGTCAGCTAAAGGCTCTCGGTCAGCTAAAGGCTCTCAGTCCGCTGAAGGCTCTCAAGGCGAAAAAGTTAAAGGTCTATTCCCTAAAGTTGTGATTAAAACACCGTCGGTCAACTTTGAAGATGATCCCTCTTATATTGATTTATTTTTGCATGAAGAATGGGTAGCTAAACGTTTGCAATCTCCCCATCTGATTAAAGTACGAGGCATGAACCGCAAGCGTACCTTTTTATATACCGTAGTGGAATATGTACAAGGGCAAAGCCTCGCACAATGGATGTCTGATAATCCCAAACCCACGCTCATTCAAGTGCGTGGCACTATCGACCAGATTGCCCGTGGTTTGCGTGCTATGCACCGGCTAGAAATGATTCATCAAGACTTAAAGCCAGATAATATTTTATTGGATCAATTCAATACTTTAAAAATAATAGATTTTGGCTCAACTAAAATAGCGGGACTTGCTGAAATAAAATCGGTCATTGAGCACAATCAAATTGTAGGAACAGCCAATTATTCTGCGCCTGAATACTTTAAAGGTGAAACCGGAACAAATCGTTCTGATATTTATTCTTTGGGGGTGATTGCGTATGAGATCCTTACAGGTAAATTACCTTACGGAGAAGTGACCCCAGAACGCGCTACTAAAAAGAAATTTAACTATGTCTCGGCGCGCCAATATAACCCAATGGTACCGGATTGGATGGACGCCTGTTTACAAAAAGCCGTGCAGCCTAATCCTGAAAAACGCTATGGGCTTTTATCTGAGTTTCTTAGTGATTTTAGTAAGCCCAACCAAGCGTTACTTGATCGAAATAATTCTCAACCACTTCTGGAAAGAAATCCACTCGCTTTTTGGCGTGGCATTGCATTGATACAATTACTCGTGATTTTGGTTTTGATTTATTTTTCTATCATCGGTCAGACTTAAAATGACACAGCCAGCGATTGTTAAACCTCCTAAACGACTTTTACGGCAAACCGGAAAAGCACTTAGCGACTTTAGTATGATTCGTGAAGGTGATCGTGTTCTGCTAGGGTTATCAGGCGGTAAAGATTCACTTTCATTATTGCATTTATTACTGCATTTCCAACGACATGCGCCAATACATTTTGATATTGGCGCCGTTACAATCGATCCACAAAGCGGTAGTTTTGACCCTTCTCCGCTGATTCCTTATATGAAATCTTTAGGCGTTGATTACCATTTTCGTCCAGAACCCATTATGCAACTGGCGGAAGACAAAATGGACGGAAATTCGTACTGTGCATTTTGTGCACGTATTAAACGCGGCGTCATGTACACGGTTGCCAGAGAACATAAATACACGGTATTGGCGTTAGGGCAACATCTTGATGATCTTGCTGAAAGCTTTTTAATGTCTGCTTTTTATGGGGGTAAGTTAAAAACCATGAAGGCGCATTACATAATAGATGCAGAGGATTTAAGAGTGATTCGCCCAATGGCTTATGTTCGAGAAAAAGAATTAGCAGACTTTGCAGACAACAATAATCTACCCGTTATTGTAGAAAACTGCCCCGCTTGTTTTGATATGCCAACACAACGAGAGCATATGAAACAATTGCTTTTAAAGGAAGAACAAAACAATAAAAACCTGTTTGGTAGCTTATTAACCGCCATGAAAACTTTAATCGAAGATTCCAACCAGGCAGATTCGCAAACAAAAAGCCCGTAGCTTAAATATAAACTACGGGCTTTTGATTTTAAAATATTAACAAAAGCAATTAAGATTAATTAACAGATGCCATTTTCAAGCTATTCGCACTTTTATCAATGACCTCTTGTTTTGCTTCTTTAAACTTTTCAGCAAACAATGTCATATAATATTTGTCCATTTTTTCTAATGGGAAATCCAATGTTGTGATCTCACCGTTAGGAGAAATATAGGTCTTCTCGATAATAGTCAACTCTGATTGATCTGTTCCAATATCTTGACGAGATGATTGCTTGCCTGTTTCTTTATAACCTTTAGCGAGTAGCGCTTTATTTATATCTTCAAACAAAAACAATGGAGAGCTATCATTTTCATTTTTAACCATTACATCGGTTGTACAACCATCATCTTCTGGTGAAACCGCAAAACTAATGTCATTTACATGTGTTTCAAAAACTCCATCAAAACCTTTTGCCGGAGTAAAATTAGCGTCTTTTTCAAGTGCGGTTTTTAATAAATCACGTGAGTCATATTTCTTTTCACAAAATTTACTGTGTAATGTTAAAAACGTATCTAAATGTACAGGAGCATTCTTTGCTTGGGTATTCTGGGGATCATTACAGCCATTTAGAACTAATGTGGTAACAACAGCTGCTGTGGCCAAAGCTAATAAGGGTAGGGTTTTATTCATGGGGTTTGCCTATTTTTTTTATTTATTTTTATAAGGTTTGTCAACTATAACCCTGACTCATTAATAGCGCAAGAAATCCCAGACAAGTGGATATTAAAACGGTTTTTTTAAGAATATTTATGCTGTAACTGTTTATTTTTATTATGTAAAAAACTACCTAAGGGCTTTTCAACAAGCACATGAATCAACCACGCAAGCAATAACATGATGTTAATTAGTGCAATAAGTAGCACGTACTTATTAATAGATTCACCAAAAATGTTGAACACAATAAATCCAATATTTTGATGCACTAAATACAATGGATAGGTTAACAACCCAATTTTTACTAGTTTATCTGATCGAATCCAGCTCAATTTATTTAATATAATTAACATAAAAATAAAATAAAAAGCAGAGATCCAGAAGAGTGCGACCGTATTAGAAAAGCTTGAATCATAAAACTTAGACACGGTATTAACTTCCTGAGTGCCATAATAAAGCGCAAATACATAAGCACAAAAGAGCATGACTCCCCTGTAAATATTAAAGCCATTCGAATAAATTAAATAAAATAATGAGCCACTAATAAACAATGCAGCCCATTCTGGAAATACGAAAAAGCTTATTATTTTGGGTAATGGAGCTACAATATTAATAAATACCACGATAAGCCAAGCCGCCAAAAAATACTCTATTTGTTTTATTTTATTGATAAACAATAACAAAAATATCAAGGCATAGAATTTAAGCTCCACTAACAACGTCCAGTAAACACCGTCAACGTGTTCTATACCAAGGTAGCCACAAATCATCGTCATATTCATTAAATATTGTGGCAACGTAACGCTAAATTTAGGCATTCCAAATAGATAAATAACTATAGCAGAAAGTGTAACCCCCGCCCAAAATGCTGGATATAATCGAATAAATCGTGAACTTGCAAAAGTAATTGCGGTGCGATTCATCGCGGAAAGTAAAATAACAAAGCCACTAATGATAAAAAATAAATTCACACCTAAATAACCGTAGCGACTAAATTCACCAATCACAGGAAATACGACCGGACTATAATCCCCTTCGGAATAACCTCGAAATGTATAATGGAAAAATACAACCGCCATTGCAGCTAGGAAGCGCAATAAATCTATTTCGTAAAATCGTATATTTTTATTATTCATAATATTCTATGAGATCTTTGCATGAGAGTATGGCGAAAGAAAAATTAGTGTAATTTTCCCTGTTTTTCTTAAAAATAAGGGTAATAGCAGGGCTATTGATCGCATTTTTAGGGAAAACAGGGGGAATTTAAACTATTTTTATTCGTCATATCTCTCGTGCAAAGGTCTCTCTCTATAACATCATTCTATTGTTCTTACGCAGTTTGAAGAACCAGCAAGAAATTTTATAAGCAAAGCCTACATTATCTGCATTAGTTTGACAGGTCTTTACTTTTTAATCGGTCGAAATAATCAGACAAGTGATTTCCAATTTTGTAACTGATCAAAATCAATTGCGTCGCCCATCCGTACTGTTACACTTAATTGATGCAAATATCTGATATTAATCAAGAACCAGTAAAAACACCTTTTCTTCATTTAGGTTTTCGCCCTTTTTTTATGGCGGGGATCGTTAGCGCGGTCATATTAATTGCAGTTTGGATGGCAATTTACACGTTTGGTTGGCAACTCTTACCGAGTACTTATCCAGCTATTACTTGGCACGCACATGAAATGATTTTTGCTTATGCTTCAGCCGTTATTGTCGGCTTTTTATTAACCGCAGTAAAAAACTGGACGGGCATTCAGACTATTCATCACACGCCATTATTGGGTTTATTTTTCCTTTGGGTCTTAGCACGATTGCTCTCATTTGTTGCAGGACAATGGGCTTTTATTAGCCTTGCGGTAATAGATAGCCTGTTTTTTCTATTCGCAACACTTGCTTATACATACCCCGTTTATAAATCACGACAGTGGAATCAATTAGCGTTTAGTGGCAAATTATTATTTTTGTTTATTGGCAATATCATTTTTTACCTTGGTTTAGCTGGGATTGTAAATAACGGCACACACTATGGCTTGTATATCGGTTTATATACAGTTGTGGCAACTATTTTCACCATGGGTCGTCGTATTATTCCTTTCTTTATAGCAAAAGGATTGGATCAACCTTTCGAGCCAAAAAACTATCGCTGGGTAGATTTAAGCAGCCTGTGGTTATTCCTTGCGTTTTCCATCGCCGCTATTTTAATACCCCTAAGTTGGTTTACTACGCTGCTGGCAGGTGTATTATTTATACTGCACGGTGCAAGGCTTCAAGGCTGGTATCATCATGGTTTATGGAAGAAACCACTGCTTTGGGTGCTATATGTCGGTTATTTATGGTTGGTTCTCGGTTTTTTATTAAAAGTACTATCAAATTTATTTGGTATTTCTCCTTTCCTTTCTATACACGCCTTTGCCTACGGTGGAATTGCCATTGTTACATTAGGCATGATGGCAAGAGTAACTTTAGGGCACACTGGACGTAATGTTTTTGATCCACCACCCGTACTTATTCCAGTATTTAGTCTTTTACTTATAGGCGCAATTGTACGGGTATTATTTCCATTGCTTTTTACTAGCCATTACCCTTTTTGGGTTGGTTTATCACAGGTGTTATGGATAGCTGCCTATCTTTTGATGGCATTTGTTTATGTGCCGATGCTTGCCAAAGCACGTGTTGATGGTCGTTATGGATGAAGAAAAAGACTACCCTAAAAAAACCGTTTGGTTAGTTGATTCGAGTATTTATGTTTTCAAAGCATGGTATACAAAGCGTGATGATTCAGTGGATGTTAGCGGCGATCCTATTAATGCTGTATTGGGTTTTATTGACTTTGTATATGGTTTACTCTCAACCGAAAAGCCACAGCGCATTGCTTTCGCATTCGATGAAAGCCTAGCGACATCTCATCGTAAAGAAATTTACCCTGAATACAAAGCAAATCGTTCTCAAGCCCCCGAATCTTTACGCAAGCAATTTCGCTTATGCCGTGAATTTTTACGCGCCTTAGGTATCCACGAAGCAGCAAGCCTATATTATGAAGCAGATGATTTAATTGGTACTTGGGCAAAGGCATTACGCAGTAACGATACCAGTATTAATATCATTACCGCCGATAAAGACCTTGCACAACTCATCTATGAACATGATTTTTGGTGGGAATATAGCCAAAATAAAAAATTAAACAATAAGATGATCACCAAACGATTTCGTGCAAAGCCTCGTCAAATTGCAGATCAACTCGCTATCGCAGGTGATAAAAGCGATAACATTCCCGGTGTCCCCGGAATTGGCATGACAACAGCCGGTAAATTATTAAAAAATTTCGACTCCCTTGAAAATTTGTTGACTAATATTCCTAAAATATCTAGTTTGCAAATTCGTGGAGCAAAACAAATTCAAGATTCAATTGAGGCTCATCAAGGCACGATTCGTTTAGCGCGTAAATTAACAGGTATTTGTTGTGATATTGAACCTGTTGATCAACGATTGTTTGAATATGCACCTTTTAATAAAAGCAATGAAGATGAATTTATACAGCTTTGTGAACAACTTAATTTATCCATGCAAAAACAACAAGAATGGCTTAAGCTACGCTTTAAACTGGTTTCTTAATACTTCATGCCTCTGGTCTTTGCATTTATTCCTGTTGTCTTGTTGTAAAACAAAACTAGTGTAAGTTTGCTATTGTATTTGCACGCTGTTCAGGGATGAATAGCATTAAATTTTAACACCTTTATAGCTAACACAAGGAATGTTCCACACAATGGTTAATTCAACAAGCCAGAAAAAAAGCCCCTTTATATTACTGTTATTACTTTCGATATTAGTTATTTCGACCTTAGTTGTTGCGTCGCTTTATTTTGTACGCCCCAATTTAGAAACAGAGTTAGCACAACGCGTTAGCCATAATCTAGAAAAAGAAGGTGTTAGTGATACAAAAGTAGATGTGGTTGTAACGGGTAGAGATGCTGTTATAACAGGGGAAGTAGAATCCATCGTAGTTGCCAAAAAAATTGAGCAGACCGCCAAAGATACCTGTGGTATCCGCTTTATTGATAATCAGCTTTTAGTCAAAAATTCTCAAAGGGTGTCTTCGGGTAAAACTGAATGAAAAGAGTTAGTGTATAACATTAGGCGTCTCTGAATAATCAACACGCCTTGATTAAAAACTACCCAAACGATTATTTTATAAGCAATTTCACAGATAAACACCCGCCTAATCCAGACAGGATGCAAGCCATCCACAAGAAAAATTGTTACACTATAATTCAGTCCACAAGCACATCTTCAGAGTAATTATTACGAAATAAATAGGGTTCAAACGGCAGGGAATGCAATTGAGCCATTACTAATTTTCTTAATTTGTGCACCAATTAGAAAAGACATCAAGGATGACATCATGATTTTATTTTTATTACAAGTAACTCTTATCACGACTATAGCCGTTGCCGCTGGAATAGTATTGGGTTGGTGGGCGCGTATCTATTTTAATAAAGACCGTGAGGCAACCCAACATAAAGAACTTCAGCAAGTAAAAAACTATTTTGCCGAAGCAATAAAAGAAAGCGCACGCGTTAAATTACAACTAAAACTAGCTGAAGAAAAAATTGATCTATTAAGCTCGAAAAAAGCACCGGCAGTAGAAGGCGTTGATTTTGAAGCATATCAAATATTTGAAAATACGGTTAAAGAAGCGCAATTAAGAAAATATTTGAATTAGAAGTCAGCCTTTTGTCTTGAAATATTGTTTCATTAAATAAAGTGCGGCAACACTTCTCCCTTCTGCAAAATCATCGCGTTCTATTAACTGATCTACATCAGACATTTTCCACGGGACTACTTCGATTTCCTCAGGTTCATCCCCTGGCTCCCGGTGTTCACTCAAATCCTCCGCCAACACAATAGTTGTCAAGTGCCCCATATAACTCGGTGCCAAACTCAGCTGTTTAAGTAACGTTAATTTGGCAGATTCGTAACCGACTTCTTCCATAAGTTCGCGGTTAGCCGCATCCAAGAATTCTTCGCCTTTTTCTATCTTCCCTTTGGGAAAAGCTAATTCATAACGGTCTGTACCTGCTGCATATTCACGAATCAGTAATATTTCATTACCTAAAATCGGTATAATAAGTACCGCTCCATTGCCACGACTAGCAATGCGTTCGTACACGCGCTTTTCTCCGTTAGAAAATTCCAAATCAAGCTCTTCAATTTGGATTAGACGACTGGTAGCAACCGTAGTAACCTTATGTATGATTGGCTTTATTGAATTACTCAGGGTGTTCATATTTAGCTCCATATCTGCGTTACTTTCGTACTCGAATGATCACATATTTTTTATAGGCTCACATTCTCTGTGCGATTTTTTACTTCCTTCGCCTTGTTCTGAAGCAAAATCTAAACACCCTGAGCAATCCAAATTAACTAAGGTGGAGTTTACAAGCATATGAAAATAATTCCCATAGATTGGCAGAAGATTAATACCGTGTTTTTAGATATGGATGGAACACTGCTGGATTTGCATTTTGATAATCACTTTTGGCTAGAACATATGCCAAAACGCTATGCCGAAAAACATAGCATTACATTGGAAAAATCCCGTGAAGCATTGATGACTAACTATCAAGCACACGAAGGTTCACTTAAATGGTACTGTCTTGATCATTGGCAAGAAACATTACAGATGGATATTGTAAGCCTTAAACATGAGGTCGCTGATCGCATTGCGATTCGAGCAAACGTTATTGAATTTTTAGACTATTTACGTGAAATGGGGAAGCGCGTGGTATTGCTTACTAATGCTCATCGTAAAACTGTAAAACTAAAATTTGGCTATGCCAACATTGAACATCACTTCGACCGCATTATAACTGCGCACGATGTTGGTTTAGCGAAAGAACAAACTGGTTTTTGGCAAAAGCTACAAAAAATGGAGCATTTTGATAAAGAAAATAGTCTGTTTATTGATGATAATTTGGATGTGCTAAATGCAGCACATGATTATGGCGTTAGCTATTTATTAGCAATACACCAACCTGATTCACAACAAGCAGCAAAAGACACAGGCGACTTTATTGCAGTTGAATGTTATACACAATTAATGAGCTAGTGCACTGTCTACGTTATATTGACGGACTCAGCGATTCTGTGTTGTTTCACCTCAAGGCACAGTATGCAGGCAATGGCAGCGTCCTTGTCAAATACTGTAACGAAGAGGTGAAACAACACAGAATCGCCCAAAGGGTTGTCCTGTCTCCATCCATGGCGTTGTTGTACTCCTTGTGAAGGGAGCAACCATTCCCTGCGTAGCACGCCTAACCATGAACGCAGACAGGACAACTGAGACCGTCAATATAACGTAGACAGTGCACAAGACCCTGGTCAAGGCTACAAGCAGTTCAAAACGGAAAAAACTTTCCTGGGTTCATCCAATCATTACCACTCTCATTTTTTCCACCAAATGGAAAGAAAGAACCAAAGCCAGATTTTGAATTATCTTTTCTTGGTCGCGTGGCATATAACAATTGCTCACGCTCTGCTAGTGGTAAGTCTTGTGCATTTAATGCTTGATCAAAAATTTCTTCACGATTACCTTCGTAAGTGCGCAGTTGTTTATTTCCATTCGGACCAACATAACGTACATTCGCCTTATATTTATTTTTGCCAATACGCTTAATAGCTAGCCCATTAAATTCTGTAGGGTTTGGCGTTTGTTGAGACCCCAACGTGACGGGCACATTAATAATGTTACCTTTACGCACCACTTTTAATATTACTTTTTGATTTGGCTCGCTATCCCTAACCAGTTTTATAAATTGTGCAGGATGAATGACTGCCGTGTTGTCATAAGAAAGGATGACATCAAACGGTTTTAAATCACTGGTTTCGGCGGGGGAATTTTCAGAAAACTTTTTTACCAAAACGCCTTGTCCTTGTGATGTACCTTTAGGCATTTGAGCCGCTACTGACGACGGAATTATATCTAACACAAGCCCTAGATAACCCGAAAATTCTCTAAATGGTTTTTGGTTTGCGCTCGTTTGTAAGCCCGGCGCAGGTATAAGTGGCATTATTTGTGGCTGCCCTTGCATGGGTCGTGGTGGTGCGTAAGCATAAGGTTGCGGTGCAGGAATAGCCCTCCCCGGCATTGCAAAAGGATAAGGTGCCATTGGTTGCATAGGTCGTTGCATTGGTGGCATAGAATACATGGGTCGCATTTGTTGCTGTGGCAACGGTGGGAACTCTGGATTTTGAGCAAAGCCATTGCTAGAAAACAAACTGCTTAGACTTAAGATATAAATTGGAAATAAAACTTTCTTCAACATGATTTTACCTTAATGAATATACTGACAGAACAAATTCTAGTATAGACGATTTATTTAATATATTGCTTTTATTCTTAAAGAATACAAACAAAAACCCCCGCTAATAAGCAGGGGTTTAATTCAAATTAATAACGAATTTGAAATTAATCAGTCCGACGAGTCACTTCTAATAAATGAAAACCAAACTGCGTCTTCACAGGGCCTTGAACAGTATTTAAGGGAGCACTAAATACTACTTTATCAAACTCTGGAACCATTTGACCTGGGCCGAATGAACCAAGGCTACCGCCATTTGCACTTGATGGACAGCTAGAATTCTTTTTTGCGACATCTGCAAAATCAGCACCGCCTTCGATTTCTTTTTTCAATGCTTCGCACTGTTCTTCTGTTGCTACCAATAAATGTCTTGCGCTTGCTTCTGCCATAATTTTTTCCTAAAAAGTGATTAATTGAAGGAAGCTCTGAATAACCTAGGTGAAATTCTATAAGTCTCTAGGGCATCATATACTAGGCGCACTTTGCAGGGAATGCTTATTGCCTTCACCAAAAGTGCAACAACGGAGATAATGCCCTAGAGACTTACCCTACGGGGCTTAGCCAAGTTCCCAATTTCTTCGTTATTGGTTTGAACCATAGAATAACTATGCTTAAAACCAATGCCTCGAACTTGAAAACTTGGCGTTGCTAGAATTCATATAGGTTGTTCAGAGATTCCTTAAGTAAAACTAATATAAAGACTGGTTCTAAAATTTCAAGTGGACCTTCTGTTAAAGGGTTATTGAAGGAGTCTCTGATTAAGTTATAACCTTAGCACCCTCTGGCGTACCTAAAATTAACACATCCGCAGGGCGACGTGCAAAAATACCCACCGTTACTACACCCGCCAGTTTATTAAAATCATCCTCCATTTTTACGGGTTCCATAATTTCTAAACCGTGCACATCAAGAATGATATTGCCATTATCAGTGGTAAAACCTTGGCGTAATTCGGGTCGGCCACCCATTTTTACGATTTCTCTTGCGATATAACTACGTGCCATTGGTATTACTTCAACAGGTAAAGGGAACTTACCCATTACATCAACAAGCTTGGTTTCATCTGCAATACAAATAAATTTATCACTTGCGCCTGCAACAATTTTTTCGCGAGTTAAAGCACCACCGCCACCTTTGATTAGATTTAAGTGTTTATCAGATTCATCAGCACCATCTACATAAATAGATAACTGCCCAGAATTATTTAAATCCATCACTCGAATGCCGTGACCTTCCAGTCGTGCAGCACTTGCTTCTGAGCTTGCTACTGTTCCATCAATTTGGTTTTTCATTGGGGCCAGCAAGTCAATAAAGTGGTTTGCAGTAGAACCAGTACCGATTCCAACAACCATTCCGGATTCAACATACTCTAATGCGGCTTGCGCTGCTGCTATTTTCATTTCATCTTGTGTCATAATATTTTCCTTAGTGCTTTTAATTTTATGTGGAGTAGTTTACCTAACCTCGATTAATTGTTGCACCTTTTTTAATCTCCCAGTAATCTGCCTTATTATGACCCGTACTACAAACAATAGCATTATTGAAAAAATCCTCACAGCGCGTGTTTACGACGTTGCCGAAGAAACACCGTTGGATTTAGCAAAATCGCTTTCCGCACGCACAAAAAACACAGTGTACTTAAAACGCGAAGATCTCCAGCCCGTGTTCTCATTTAAGTTACGCGGTGCATTTAATTGCATGTTTAATTTATCCGATGCTGAAAAAGCAAAAGGTGTTGTTGCTGCATCGGCGGGCAATCACGCGCAAGGTGTCGCGATTGCGGGCGCGAAATTGGGCATAAAAACAACCATTATGATGCCCCGCATTACGCCAGAAATAAAAGTAAAGGGCGTTGAAGCATATGGAGGAAATGCTGTTTTAACCGGCAATACCTTTGATGATGCTTACGCACATGCAATAGAATTCGCCGAAAAAGAAGGGATGCGTTTTATCCACCCATTTGATGATTTTGATGTTATCGCCGGACAGGGTACGATTGGCATGGAGTTATTACGCCAACATCCAGAACCTATCGATGTGATTTTTGTTGCCGTTGGCGGTGGCGGGCTAATTGCTGGCATCGCTAGTTATATAAAATATCTAAGCCCAAGTACGCGTATTATCGGTGTAGAACATGAAGAAGCACCGAGCATGTACCAAGCATTCAAACAAAACAAACGCATCAAGCTTGATAGCATCGGCACATTTGCAGATGGTGCGGCAACCAAACAAGCCGGTGAAAAAACATTAGACATCGCACGCGAAGTTGTCGATGAAATGATGCTAGTAAGTACCGATGAAACCTGTGCTGCAATCAAAGACGTATTCGAAGATACCCGAACCATGTTAGAACCTGCAGGTGCTTTAGCCATAGCAGGGCTTAAAAAGTATGTGTCTGAACATAATCTACAAGATCAACAATTAATTGCGATTAGTAGCGGCGCGAATATTAATTTTGATCGTTTGCGTCATGTTGCCGAACGCGCCGAATTAGGTGAAAAGCGCGAGGCATTATTAGCAGTCACCATCCCAGAAAAACCCAATAGCTTTAAAACATTTTGTGAATCGATTGGTGATCGTGGCATCACTGAGTTTAACTATCGCTATGCCGATGCCACTGATGCCCAAGTATTTACTGGTGTGAAACTTTCAAACGGTGATGAAGAAAAAGAGCAAATCATCAAAAATTTGCGGGATAAAAACTATGCTGTTCTTGATCTCAGTGATAACGAAGTCGCTAAAGTGCATTTACGTTTTATGGTCGGAGGACATGCTCATGGTGCAGAAAACGAAGTATTGTATCGATTCCGATTCCCTGAAAGACCCGGCGCATTGCTACACTTCTTAACCAGCATGGGTGGTAATTGGAATATTAGTTTGTTTCATTATAGAAACCACGGTTCAGACTTTGGTCGTGTATTAGTAGGCATACAAGTACCGCCAGCTGAACGCCCTCAGTTTTGCCAATTTCTAAAAGATTTAGGCTATGAACATTTTGAAGAAACGGATAATCCCGCATACCAAAGTTTTTTAAGATAAATATGTCGCCGATAAATTTTGTGTTTGTCGAACTTCAATGAAGAAAAGAATAACCATTCTTGGTATTTGGGTAATTGCACTCACTGGAATTATTGCTTCATTGTATGAGCTATACAGCTTTCATACAGGAAATTATGATGCTGAAAAATTCTCTGATCTTTCTTTAAACCCTAAACTTATCTATTGGGTAAGTTCAATTTGTGGAATCTTAATCAGTATTGGACTAATTATTAAAAATAAGTTGTCTCGCTTGATTGTGTTGCTATTGAGCTATTTTGGTTTGTCTTCATTACTTGGAGCGATAGGGGTAATCATACAGATAAACATAGAAATAAATGGCTTTAAAGACGACCCCCTATACGTTTTTATTACTATTTCTTTAGCAACACTCGCACTATTAGTGCCGTTGTTCATTGTTTATCTTTTATCAAATAAAAATGCTTTGGAATAATTTTCTATTAAGCG
>Ga0209633_10000817_pt1 | contig 34288 bp, 39 predicted proteins | sample Cruoilmetagenom1_FD_187290 | JGI IMG/M metagenome (GOLD analysis project Ga0209633, IMG submission 187290) | Oil polluted marine microbial communities from Coal Oil Point, Santa Barbara, California, USA - Sample 1 (SPAdes) (version 2) | ecosystem: Environmental > Aquatic > Marine > Oil seeps ... | reverse complement strand
CATAGAAAATCAAACGAAAATAAATTTCAAAGAGGACTTATTTTCTGGCTAACCATTATTTTATAACCAAAATACAAGCTTAAAACGCGCTTTTTTAAATTATGTCAAAAACTTTCGGATGCTAGTGAATAAATATCAATGATTTAGCGGAAAAGGTAAGATCTCACTTCTCTGTAGACTATAATCTTGAAGGAGTAAAAACTATTGAAAACGAAATAAATGGAAATAGAGCCAACTACGAACAAAAAGATGAAAAAGGAAAACAACATATTTCTTATAAAATTGGTTTATTCTTGGGCGTGTGTATGGCTAAAAACTACAACGGAACTTGGGTAGAAACCGAACAAGGTTTTTGTGTAAAAATAAGATCTTATACCGTTTCTCCAATTACTAAGGTTTTTAAGTTTATAAGCGAAGATGGAATGTCTGACTCAATAAGTTCGTTTTATGATATCTCAGGCTCTTTTGACAGCATTATTGAAAAGAGCAAATCAAACCAAACAAAAATAGCTTCTACAGATTCTGAATTGTTAAGAAATAAGAGCTGGTGGAAATTTTGGAAATAAGTACTAAAATCAAAGACTGATACTTATTTACAAAAATTACCAAATATTTAAATTTGACATTCAACGAAATTGCCAGAGTAAAAAACCTATCGACTCCCGTAAATCTTTATTCGTAAATTTGCAATATGCGATTTAAAATTGAGTCCGAATTTGAACCAACAGGTGATCAGCCACAAGCTATTAAAAAATTAGCAAAAGGGATTACCGATAAAGAAAAATACCAAACGCTTTTAGGTGTTACAGGTTCTGGAAAAACCTTTACCGTCGCCAATGTTATTGAAGAAACGCAACGACCAACATTGATTTTGGCTCACAATAAAACTTTGGCTGCGCAACTCTATTCTGAGTTCAAACAATTCTTTCCAGAAAATGCAGTCGAATATTTTGTATCCTACTATGATTATTATCAACCTGAAGCTTACATTCCAACATCTGGTGTTTATATAGAAAAGGATTTATCCATTAATGAGGAAATTGAGAAAATGCGACTCAGTACTACCTCTTCCCTACTTTCTGGTCGTAGAGATGTGATTGTTGTTGCTTCGGTTTCATGTTTGTATGGTATTGGAAATCCTATGGAATTTCAGAAAAATGTAATTTCTATTGAGAAGGATCAAGTCATTTCTAGAACCAAATTATTACATCAATTAGTTCAAAGTTTGTATTCTAGGACGGAAGCCGAATTTAAAAATGGAAATTTCAGAATAAAAGGTGATACAGTAGATGTGTTTCCTGGTTATGCAGACAACGCCTTTAGAATTCACTTTTTTGGTGATGAAATTGAAGAAATCGAAGCTTTTGATGCCAGAACCAATGAAATCATAGAACGTTATGATCGCTTAAATATCTATCCAGCAAATATGTTTGTCACCTCACCTGATGTGTTGAATGGAGCGATAAAAGACATTCAAGATGATTTGGTAAAACAACACGACTATTTTAAAGACATAGGAAAACACCTCGAAGCGAAACGACTTAAAGAACGCACAGAATTCGATTTAGAAATGATTCGAGAATTAGGCTATTGTTCTGGAATTGAAAACTATTCGCGTTACTTAGATGGAAGATCTCCAGGAACACGACCGTTCTGTTTGTTAGATTATTTTCCAGATGATTTTTTAATGATTGTAGACGAAAGTCACGTCACCATTTCGCAAGTACATGCCATGTATGGAGGAGATAGAAGCCGAAAAGTAAATTTAGTAGATTACGGTTTCCGATTGCCTGCCGCAATGGATAACAGACCTTTAAAATTTGAAGAATTTGAAGCCCTTCAAAACCAAGTGATATATGTTTCTGCAACTCCTGCGGATTACGAAATGCAAAAAACCGATGGTGTATATGTCGAGCAAGTTATCAGACCAACAGGTTTATTAGATCCAATTATTGAAGTGCGTCCAAGTTTGAATCAGATTGATAATTTAATTGAAGAAATTCAAGATCGTGTAGAAAAAGACGAGCGCACTTTAGTTACCACACTTACAAAAAGAATGGCTGAAGAATTAACTAAATATTTAACCAGAGTTTCTGTTCGTTGTCGTTATATTCACAGTGATGTAGATACTTTGGAACGTGTAGAAATTATGCAAGATCTACGAAAAGGTGTTTTTGATGTTTTGGTTGGTGTTAATTTACTTCGTGAAGGTTTAGATTTACCAGAAGTATCACTCGTTGCTATATTAGATGCAGATAAAGAAGGTTTTTTACGTTCTGCACGCTCATTAACACAAACAGTTGGTAGAGCTGCAAGGCACTTAAATGGAAAAGCTATAATGTATGCTGATAAAATCACCAAGAGTATGCAAAAAACTATAGACGAAACAAATTATCGTCGTGAAAAGCAAATTGCTTACAATACCAAACACAACCTTGTGCCAAAAGCATTAAACAAGAGTTTGGACAGTGCTTTATCTAAAAACTCAGTGAGTACGTATAGAACAGAATTAGACGCACAAATGGCGGCAGAACCAGAAAGCGAATATTTAACAAAAGGTGAACTAGAAAAGAAAATAAGAGAACGACGTAAGCTTATGGAACAAGCAGCAAAAGCTTTAGACTTTTTGGAAGCTGCACGTTTTAGAGATGAGATAACAGTTTATCAGAGTAAAATGGAAAAGTTGAAGGTAAAGTAGAATTTACTCTCGCAAAAGCGCAGAGTCGCAAAGATAAAACGCAATATTTGACTATTGCTTAGCGCCTTTGCGAGAAAAACTATTAGTTATACTGAACTTTAAAAATATCAATTAAAAAATCTGGTGGCACAATTTTATTAGGGAAACTATCCATTAAATCTAAAACGCGATTTATTGACTCATGGCTTAAACCCATTCTTAGACCAAAGTTGTGAATTTTCACTAACTGTTTAGGAGCTACTTTATGATCTAAATTCATAAGCAATACTAATCTATGAAACTGAACAATACGCTCACTATGAGATTTTAAATTCACATAAGTCACAGGATGTTGAAAGAGATATTCAAAATCTTCCTTAGAGATATCCAATTGCTTAGAAATACTGAATAAAAAATTATATTCAATAGATTTTATATTTTCATCTGTTTGGGCAAAAGCAATCATCTCGGAAAGCAAGCTCAATTTTTCAGCACGGTTTATCATGGTTTTGAGGGAATTATTTAATACTGTAAAGTTAAAGAGGTTGTTTATTTTATTGTCGTTGATATAATGTATCTTGTCGAAAAATTAGACGTACTTGGTCGGAATTATTTAACGTTTATCAATACATAACACAAATCATTGCATGAAATTGAAGCATCTATATCTGCTAACTCTAGCATTTATTCTAAACGAAACAACCGCTCAAAGCACTACCTATGAACAGGTTACAAGATTTGCAATTGCTGCTCCACAACTCGATACTATAAAAACTATTTGGGTATATCTTCCTACAAATTATGAAAACTCTAAAAAAACCTATCCTGTAATTTATATGCATGATGCTCAAAATTTATTTGATGCAAAAACATCGTACGCAGATGAATGGGAAGTCGATGAATATATGGATACCTTAACCGGTAATCAAAGTATAATTATTGGTGTAGAACATGGAAATGAAAAACGTATAGACGAACTCACACCATATAAACACGAAAAATATGGAGGTGGAAAAGGCGATGCCTATTTAACTTTTATTATGAACACGGTAAAACCGCATATTGATGTTACTTATAGAACAAAACCCGAAGCAGAACACACTACAATTTTTGGTTCTTCTTTAGGCGGTTTAATATCCTTCTATGCTGTTATAAAACATCCAGAAACGTTTGGTAAAGCTGGAGTATTCTCTCCTGCATTTTGGATAAACCCTGAAATATATGATTTCGTAAAATCTGTTGAAACACACAAAACTTCTAAATTTTACTTCTTAGCTGGTACTGATGAAGGAGAAACTATGATTCCGAAGTTAGAAGAAATGATTACATTATTGAAATCGAAAGGTGCTAAAGACAATCAACTTGAAAGCCATATTATTAAAGATGGGCAGCATAATGAAAAGTTTTGGGCTGCTCATTTTGGTGAGGCATATCAATGGCTCTTTAATTAAAAATAAGATTCCTCTTTTCAAAGGAATGAAAAAATAAACTACTGTGAACCAGATGTTTATAGTTTTAATACAAAAGAATAAAATTCTTTTTAGAAAATGGCTTGTCATTGACTGCGTCGAACCACTTCGTTTGGTTTTTGAATGAGGTACGAAGAGGAATCTCATCATTATAAGATTTAGCTGCGCTGAACCTAAAGATTTCTCATCACTCGTCCCTCTTCCGATAGCCATCGGAACTGTCGAAATGACAAAATACTCTTAGAAGTTTATAGATACTAAAGTAACTCTAATAAAATTGAAGGGTTTTAACCTTTAACTTGATAATAAAAATTATGACAAACAACGACATATTCAAAAAACTAAGAGTAGCGCATAAATTAAGAGATGATGATATCGTAAAAATATTAGAATTAGTAGATTTCAGAATTTCTAAAAGTGAACTGAATGCCATGTTCAGAAATGAGGATCATCCTAAGTTTATGGAATGTGGTGATCAAATTCTTAGAAACTTCCTTAACGGATTAATTATTCATTTGCGAGGACCATTGCCAAAACGGCAAAAAAAGAAGGACTAAATCAGAAATTTCATAAAAATTAAAGATTGGTTTTTCCTTGAATTTGCTATCTCATAACTTGCATAAATTCGAATTGATTTATAAATTTTTGTATATCCTTTTTTGCCATACTATTAAAGAATCTGCGATAATCTGTATAATCTGCGAGAAATAAATAGTAACGCATTAGAAGATTGTCCTGCAGGTTTCGTTGATTTACGCAGAGAAAACAAATATTTGTTTTTTGGTATAAAATAAGATAACACAATATGAAAGCAATTTATGGTTATATGATACTTTACGGACAATCAACTAAATTTTATTAACTTCTACCTTTTTAATAATCAGATTATTAAATATATTGGTTTACTTTGTGAACAATTAGCACTAAAGATAAGCAACTACTTACTGACCTATATAAATTGATTTTTCTAAAAGTCTATACATTTTTAATCTCGAAACTTACTCTTCAATCTTAAAAATCGCATTTCAAAATATTTATAAGAAATATGAGAAACAATTATTGTCAATACTACGACCAATAAATTAATCAATATACGCACTAAACTTGCGTCTAACTGATTTAAAAAATCAACATTAACAAACACAAATAGCACAAAATAAATAACGGGAATATGATACATATAGATACCACAATAAGAATTAGCACAGCTATATATAATCCTAATTTTGCGATAGCAAAAGTCTTTTTTAATAACTTATTTCAAAAGAGTTCTTACATTAAGCTAAAAGTCTTAATTAACTAATAAACAATTCCAAAAACATGAAAAACATATTCGATAAAACAGTTACAGACAACGTTATTGAGCGTATTAATCAACTCAATTCTAATTCAAAACAAAAATGGGGAAAAATGAACGTTGGCCAGATGTTAGCACATTGCTGCGTGACTTATGAATTTGTTTATGACAACAAACATCCAAAACCTAAAGGGTTTAAAAAATGGATGCTTAAAACATTTGTTAAGAAGATTGTAACTAACAACACACCATACAAAAAAAATGGTCGGACAGCACCAGAATTTTTGATGACGAACGAAAAAGAATTTAATACAGAAAAAGACCGATTAACATCTTATATTCTAAAAACACAAGAATTAGGAAGCAATCATTTTGACCAAAAGGAAAGTCATTCCTTCGGGAAATTAAACATAATAGAATGGAATAATATGTTCTATAAACACTTAGATCATCATTTGAGTCAATTTGGAGTATGAATAAAGAAGAACAACTTTACACATCAATAGGACAAAACCTAGAAGGTGCAGAGCAAAGCCAGATGTTTGGCAAACCTTGTTTTAAAATTAATGGAAAAGCCTTTATATCTTTCTACGATAACAACATGGTTTTTAAACTCACAGAAGAAGCACACAGTGATGCCTTAAGTTTAGATGGCTCTCAACGTTTTGATCCATCTCGCAAAAACAGACCAATGAAAGAATGGATTCAGGTACTTTTTCACTATAAAGAGTATTGGGCAGATTTTGCACAATCTGCTTTGGATTATATGAATGAAAAGTAAACCATCAGCAGTTTAAAACTAATCTTATGATATTCAGAAAAGCAACCTTAAATGATGTCTCAACGATTGTAGAAATGATTGCAGACGATGAGCTTGGAAGACAACGAGAAAATTTTCAAAACCCTTTACCCACTGAATATATTAGAGCATTTGAAAATATAAACGCAGACCATAACCAAGAACTCATGGTTGTAGAAAATGAAAACTCAGAAATAATTGGAACGTTACAATTATCATTTATTCAATACCTCACTTATAGAGGAGGAATTAGAGCACAAATTGAAGCAGTGAGAATTAGAAAAGACCAAAGAGGACTTGGCATTGGAAAAGCCATGTTTAAATGGGTAATTAACAGAGCAAAAGAACGCAATGCACATTTACTGCAATTAACCACAGATAAAAAACGACCTCAAACGATTAAATTTTACAAAGATTTAGGGTTTAAAGCCACACACGAAGGCATGAAAATGCATTTTTAATAAAAGGAACACATTAAAGACTATCTAAGCCATTATCCTTCTTTCTTATACAAACTAGGCAAACTAATTTTAAATTGTACTGCAATTAATCGGACTATAATAACCACCAAACCTGCAATGACGAATAAATAATTTTCATCATCTAAAAACTTTCGCAATAAAAAATAAATCAATCCGCCTAAAATACAAGCCGTTGCATAGATTTCTTTCCTGAATATTACAGGAATTTCATTGCACAAAATATCTCTTAAAACACCGCCAAAACAAGCTGTCATTGTACCTAAGGCAATACAAATAAGAGGATGTAAATGAGCATTTATACCTGTTTCTATTCCAACAACTGTGTAAAGCGCAATCCCAATTGTATCAAACAAAAACAACGATTTCCTGAGGTAACTAATGTGTTTTCTAAATAAAACTGCAAAAGTTGCAGAACCAATTATAACGTAAACAAAGGTCATGTTTTTCATCCAAGAAACGGGTTCAATACCAATCATAACATCACGTAATGTTCCGCCGCCAACGGCAGTTACAAAAGCAATTATAAGCACACCAAATGGATCCATGCGCTTGTTCATAGCAACCAACGCACCAGAAATGGCAAAAGCTATAGTTCCTAATATATCTACTATTTGAAAAAACATTGGTTATTGGTTATTGAGATTCCTGCTTTTGCAGGAATTCTGGTTCTCTGCTTACATATTCTGAGTATAATAGTTATAATCCTTCAAAATAGTGTCAATAAACTGAACATCGTACAGCTTCGTTTCAATCTGTAGTAAATCACAAATTTTTGTCTTCAAAAGTGTTAGGGTTTTAAAATCATTATTCTTTTTAGAAATTGTAAATGCTTCTTTTATAATCCTTACATCTTTATCTGTTAACTGCGTTACATTATTAAATACAGGCTCGTAATCATCATCTATATCTTCAAGAATTGTACTTGTTATTTTGTGTTTTTTCTTTACACTAATAACTACAGTTCCTGCTGCTGCATCACCAATACGTTGCTTTTTATCGGACAATAATATACTTAAGATTCCTATAGATGGTGAGAAAATCCACAAATCAACAATTCTGAGCATCCATCTTACAAAAAAAATATACCATTGTGTTGGTGCACCATTAACACTAACTACTTTGATTTTCATAATCATTTTTCCAATGGTTTGTCCACCAAAAAGAATATGGCAAATAACTGAATAGAAAAGAGCAGGTAAAGTAAACAAACCTAAGAATCCACGTCTAGTCCAACTATCTGCATCAAAAATCTCTGAGACAGCAACAAGATTTTCGATAATGGTCATATAAGTAATTAAAATAATACCATCAATTAAGAAAGCTACCATACGTTCGCCCAAACCAATTAACTTGTAATCTAAGTTAACATTTTGTGCCGTGTTAATTGCTAATTTGCTCATTGAAATGTATATTCGTTTCTAATTTTATATGATTTATGCGCGAAGCGTCTTTCGTGAAGCAAAATAAGGAAAAATGGATTGGTTTTGAAAACGCATTGGACTATAATGCAAAAATAAATCCAGATGACTTAGCTTCTTACTACATACAACTTACTAACGATTTATCTTATGCTCAGACCTACTATCCTGCGAGTAAGACCTTGTTGTATCTAAATTCATTGGCTTCGCAAGCGCATCAAAAAATTTATATCACAAAAAAAGAATCTAAAAATAAAATTGTTTCATTTTGGCGAGACGAGTTTCCATTATTCTTTTATCAATATCATAAAACCTTACTTTATACCTTTCTAATTTTTATGGCAGCTGTTACTATTGGAGCTGTTTCTACTATTAATGACGATTCGTTTGTAAGATTAATTCTTGGCGATGGCTATGTAAATATGACGCTAGAAAATATTGAAAAAGGAGAACCTATGGCTGTTTATAAAAGCGGAAGTAATATTGGGTCGTTTTTAGGAATTACCATAAATAATATTAGAGTTGCCATTATTGCATTTGCCTGTGGTGCCATTTTTAGCGTTGGTACTATATATGTGCTTTTTAGTAATGGTATTATGTTAGGTGCCTTTATTTCGTTCTTTTATAACCAAGGTATTTTAGAAAAAACATCAACTATTTGGCTTCATGGCACTATTGAAATTTCAGTAATTGTAATTGCAGGTTGTGCAGGTTTGGTTATGGGAAATAGTTTTTTGTTTCCTAAAACCTACTCGAGGCGTGTTGCTTTTATGAAAGGTGCTAAAGACGGATTAAAGATTGTTGTTAGCACTATTCCGTTCTTTATTATTGCTGGTTTTATTGAAGGTTTTATTACACGTTATGGTGAACAAATGCCTTCGGTTTTGGCATATAGCATTATATTTTTATCACTTTTTCTTATTGTATATTACTATATTATTTATCCTATTGCCTTGCATAAAGCGCTTCATGATAAGCGTATTTCAATAGAATCCAATTTATTATCCAAATCTCAAATAACGTGAATGAAAACTATATTGAACTAAGAACAAGAAGTACGTTTGGCGATATTATAAATACGTATTTTTTATTCCTGAAACATAATTTTAAAGCCTACACTAATTTATATCTTAGATATAATGCTATTAGCATAATTTTAACACTAATTTGCTCTTACCTACTAGTAACTGGTTTTATGGGTTTGGCGAGTCAGGATTTTAGATTTGGAATGGGCAACAATGTAGCAACCGAAAGTTATTTTATTGCTGGTGCAATTATCTTATTTTTAATAGTTTTTGTAACCTCATTAATTAACTATAGTTTTTCTAGTGCTTATATTGCGGATTATGCAAATAATGAAGGAAATGTAGTATCTAAACGTATCTGGAAAAGCATATTAAATAATCTTGGAGCTGTTGTTCTTTTTATTTTAATTGGTGGGTTTTTGTATGTAATTTACTTTTTTATTTCTGCTCTATTAGCATTTATTCCACTTTTAGGAATGTTAGTTCAATATGGACTAAGCTTCACAATGACAGCCGTTTTTGGACTCACATTTATGTCCATTTTTTCAAATAATAAAGATTTTGGAGAAGCGCTTTCTGAAGGGTTTAGTTTTACATTTTCAAATTTTTGGCGCATTGTTTTATACGGATTGGTTATTGGTATTCTTAACCTTATGATTACAATGTTAATTATCTCAATACCAAGTGTCATCATTGGTGTTTATGTTTATTTTTCTGTAGAAAGTAATGTTGATTTAGCAACAAGTACCTTCGCAACATTAGTATTTACCTTTGGTTTTGCTGCTTTTTTACTCTCATTTATTTATACACAAGCCTTGTCACAAATATCTTATGGCATTTTGTATTACAATCTTAACGAAGTAAAATACAATGTATTCCTTCAAAAGAAAATTGACCAAATTGGTGTAAATGAGTAGATTTCAACTCAAACATATCAACACAATTATAATTTCTAGTTTTGGAACTTCATTCATTTGGGCTCAAAATGCTATTGTTAAAAGAGATTCTTCTAATCTTGATGTGACTTATTTTAAAGAGAATTTTAAAGACAATTATTCTGGTGACGATTTTAATTACGCATTAAATGATACAGGAGGCATCAATTTGATGCAACGTATTCTCAGAAAATTTTTCAATTGGATGGGAGATATTTTTGGTTTCGATATTGATTTTATCGATTATAAAACCTTAGAATATATCGTTTACGGATTATTAGGTGTCATTGTATTATATCTTTTAATAAAATTCTTATTAGAAAACCCTGTAAGTTCAGTATTTAAAACCGAAAACAAAGACATTGAAGGGTTCAGTTATGTTGAAGAAAACATAGAACAAATTGATTTTGACCTTCTTATTTCAAAAGCCTTAAAAGATAATAATTACAGATTGGCAACGCGTTACCTTTATCTAAAATCATTAAAATCACTAGCCAACAAACAGCTCATTGAATGGCATTACGAAAAAACAAATTCCGATTATTTAAATGAAATAAAGGACAGCCAACTCAAATCTTTATTTAAACGTGTATCCTATATATACGACTATGTTTGGTATGGCGAATTCCCAATAGACGAAGCCAACTACAATAAAAACAAAACAGATTTTAATAAACTTATAAACACATCACAGCATGGATAAGCGTTCTAAAATTGCGCTCTATATCATTGGCGCTGTGATTGTTTTTATGATGGTAGCAGAAGTTACCAAACCTAAGGCTTTAAATTGGCGCGATTCATTTTCGGCAACAGATAAAATTCCTTTGGGTTGCTATGTGCTTTTTAATGAGCTCAAAACATTTTCTGAAGATGATGTTTTAGTATCAGACAAAACCATCTACGAATATTTAAAAAATGACGAATCTGAAAACCCAAAATCGTTAGTCTTTATTAATGACCATATTAATTTTGGTCAAGAAGAATCAAAGGCATTAATTGCATTTGTAGAAGATGGTAATACCGTTTTTATTAGTAGTACTTATTTCTATGGCAGTGTTTTAGATTCTCTAAATGTGAGTGTGCAAAAACAGTACACTAATATTTATAGAAAAGATGCGGATAATAAATTTACAAGTCCAAGCCTAGAAGCTAATAATCGCATTTATAAAGATGTTATTGAAAATAGCTTTTTTGAATCTATAGACACTTTAAACACAACTATTTTAGGGACAATTACCACAAAAAATGAAGATGATATTAACCAAACCAATGCCAACTTTATAAAGATAAATTTTGGCAAAAATAATGGTCAATTTATACTGCATACCAATCCGTTTGCATTTACAAACTATCATCTTTTAGACGATAAAGAAGATTATGCCGCAACCGTTTTATCGTACTTACCAAAACAACAAATTATTTGGGATAATAATTATAAAAGTGGTAGAAAAGTAATTACAAGTCCGTTGCGTTATATTTTAGAAAACACAGCCTTAAAATGGGCTTTTTATATTAGTATGTTCGGACTTATTCTCTTTGTAATTTTCAGAGGAAAACGTACACAACGTATTATTCCTGTTATTAAAAAATTAGATAATGCCACTGTAGATTTTACAAGAACTATTGGCGAATTGTATTATCAACACGGTGATTTTAGTAACATTATAGATAAGAAAATTCAATATTTCTTAGAATTTGTAAGAACCAGCTACTATCTCGAAACAAATTATCTCAATACGAGTTTCATAGACAAATTAGCTGCAAAATCTAGCAATACAAAAGAAACGACTAAGGCTTTAGTAGATTACCTTGTCTTTTTAAAGTCGAAAACACAGCATACAGAGCAAGAGCTCATAGAATTAAATAAAAAAATAGAACAATTTAAAGAACATAAGCTATAATGGAAGATAACAATATACCAGCATCAGAACATTTAGATGACACAAATCCTAGTGAAGAAAACACCACAGACGAAACAAACTCTAAAGAAGAAACGATATCTAATTCAGAAGATTTTAAAAGCCGAATTGATCTAAAACCATTGCAGGATAGCGTTGAAGACATTAAGCGAGAAATTGCCAAGTTTATTGTTGGGCAAAATGAAATGATTGAACTTTTAATCATTTCCATTTTAACCAATGGGCATTCATTAATAGAAGGTGTTCCTGGTGTTGCAAAAACAGTGACGGCTAAAATGCTTGCCAAAACTATGGATGTTGATTTTAGTAGAATCCAGTTTACACCAGATTTAATGCCAAGTGATATTCTTGGTACTTCTATTTTTAATGTAAAAAGCAGCGAATTCGAATATAAAAAAGGACCAATTTTTTCTAACATTATTTTAATTGATGAAATAAACAGAGCACCTGCAAAAACACAAGCCGCTTTGTTTGAAGTGATGGCAGAACGTCAAATCACCATGGATGGCACACGTTACGAAATGGAATTACCCTTTTTAGTATTTGCTACACAAAATCCTATTGAGCAAGAAGGAACGTACCGTTTACCAGAAGCACAATTAGATCGTTTTTTATTTAAAATAAATGTGGATTATCCTTCTTTGGAAGATGAAGTTCAGATTTTAGTAGATAATCATCAAAGACACGATAACATGGATTTTAATACTATTAAGTCTGTGCTTTCTGCTGATGCTATAAAGAATTATCAAAACCTCATTAAACAAATTATAGTAGAAGACCATCTCTTAAATTACATCGCATCTATTGTGCATAATACAAGAACAAATGCCAATTTATATTTAGGTGCTTCACCAAGAGCTTCTATTGCTATCTTAAATGCGGCTAAAGCCAATGCGGCCATTAACGGTAGAGATTTTGTAACACCAGATGATATAAAACGTTGTACAAAAGCCGTTTTAAAACATAGATTGGTATTAACACCAGAACGCGAAATGGAAGCCTTTACAGTAGATAAAGTTGTAGACCAAATCCTAGAAACCATCGAGATTCCGAGATAGTGAAACGCTTTTTTAAACATACCTATTTAACCTTTCGGTTTTTTTTGGTTGCCATGATTTTGGTAGCATTGTTCATCCTTGCCTATATTTATCCAGGTTTATTGAGCATTGTCACCATTCTGTTTTTCATCGCGATTGGTCTAGTGCTTATTGATTTAATTCTGTTATTCAAACAAAAAGGAATTTCTGCATCGCGTATTTTACCAGAGAAATTAAGTAATGGCGATGATAATCCTATTGAACTGACCATTCAAAATAATTACAACTTTACAACTGATTTACAGTTAATCGATGAGATGCCATTTCAATATCAGAAGCGCGATTTTGAAATCAATACGCAACTCAACAAACACAATAAAAAGAAAATCACTTACACCTTAAGACCATTAGAGCGTGGCGAATATTATTTTGGTAATCTAAATATCTATGCCAACTCACCTATTGGTTTGGTGACCAGACGTTTTCAGTTTGCTAAAGATGCTATGGTTCCTAACTACCCTTCGTTTTTACAGCTTCGTAAATATATGCTCTTGGCATTTTCGAATAAATTATTTGAATATGGTTTAAAAAAAATTAGACGTATTGGACATACCATGGAGTTTGAGCAAATTAAGGATTATGTAAATGGTGACGACATCAGAAACATCAACTGGAAAGCGACTGCAAAACGTAATCAATTGATGGTAAATCAGTTTCAGGACGAACGCTCACAACCAATTTATTCAGTTATTGATAAAGGAAGAGCTATGAAAATGCCTTTTGAAGGGTTGAGTCTTTTAGATTATGCCATTAATGCCACTTTAGTTATAAGTAACGTCGCGCTAAAAAAACAAGATAAAGCCGGAATGTTTACCTTTTCAAGAAAGATTGAAAACAAAGTGGTTGCAGAACGAAGACCATCACAGATGAATAAAATTCTAGAAACGCTTTACAATGTAAATACGGATTTTTCAGAATCTGATTTTTCTAGACTTTATATAGATGTGAAACGCAGTCTTACTCAACGTGGTTTACTTCTACTCTACACCAATTTTGAAACCTTAGATGCTTTACATCGTCAGTTGCCATATCTTAAAGCAATAGCTAAAAATCACCTATTAGTAGTTATCTTTTTTAAAAATACCGAATTACAAAAACTAACTAAAGTTGAAGCTGACAACACCTTCGATATTTTCCAGAAAACCATTGCAGAAAAATTCATGTACGAAAAGAAACTAATAGTTAATGAGCTTCAAAAACACGGTATTCAATCTATATTAACTGCTCCAGAAAATTTGACGATTAATACTATTAATAAGTATTTGGAGATAAAAGCTCGTGGACTTTTGTAAATGAGTATTCAGTTTAAAGTGTAAAGTGAAATTCTATATTTTCAGTCAACGTTAACGATTCATTTTTTTTCTTTGCGACCCTTTGCGTGAAAGAACATTAGGAATATGCTCTCTCTGCGAATCTCTGTGTAAACTCTGCGTATCTCTGTGTAATATTTTCACGCTAAAGGTCGCAAAGCGTTTATTACGTAAAAACTTCGTGCTTCCAACTTCCAACTTTTCTACAACTCATCCTATTAAAATTACAATTCGGAAATTACTATTATTTTAATTGAAGGATTTGTTAGATATTTGAATCATCAAACAAAACAAACAGTATTATCTAACCATTAAAACAACATCAAAATGAAAAATTCACTCTTAACATTCGCACTCGTATTAACTTCTTTATTCAGCTTTTCTCAAGATACTGGTGTTAACATCACTCTAACTATAGATAATGTAAAAAGCGACAAAGGCAACGTTAAAATGTCATTGCATACTATTGATACCTTTATGAAAGGAAAAGGACTTGAGAGTGGCAAATCTGAAATAAAAGACGGAAAGGTAACAATCACTTTTATAAATGTTACACCTGGAGACTATGCTGTAATTGCTTTCCATGATGAAAATGAAAACAATAAAATGGATTTTGGAGAAAACGGAATGCCATTAGAATCTTACGGAATGTCTAACAACGCAATGTCTTTTGGACCACCACAATATGAAGATGCAAAATTTACTGTTGCAGATAAAGACTTAGAATTAAGCATTCGCTTCTAAAAAAAACATCATCAATCAAAATTATAGAACCAGAAAGTCATTAAGAAATTAATGACTTTTTTCATTACCAATAAACCCTAAACATTAAATTAGGAGTGATGCCTAAGGAATACTTCTCAATTAATTCTATAGGATCATTAAGATTATTATTACCTCTGTATTCGCGACTAATTAAGTTTTTTCTGTTGTAAATGTTCCTAATAGACAAACCTATTTTACCTCTTAACTTATTTTGTTTAGAGAATTTAAAATTATAGGTTGAAGAAAAATCTAGCCGATGATAATTTGGTAATTCGCCTGTATTAATACCATCATTAAATGCTAATTCGTCATTATTAATTTCTGAGATAGTATAAGGCTTACCTGTTTGCCATTTAAAACCTAATGCAAACTGAAATTTATTAAGCTTATAACTCACTGCTGAAGATATAGCATGAGTTACATTAGATTTAGACGTAAAATCTCTATTATTATTTAGATTATCAAAATTACTTTTAGAGCGATTAAAAGAATAACTCAACCAAGAATTAAAACCATTAAATCGTTTTTTCACAAAAGCATCAACACCAAAAACACGTTGTTTTCCAATATTAAAGTTATTACTAGTAGGATTTAAAAAACCTAAGGATAAAGCGGTTATGTTTTTAAGTCTTTTGTAATAAGTATCCACATCAATACTCAGCCCTTTTTTACTGTAAATAAATCCAACAGAAACGTGTCTGCTATTAATTATAGGAAAACCATTACCATCTGCCAAACGCCAAATTCTATTTTCTAAAGACAAGTCGCTTAAAATAGTTTCATCAATCTCACTGATAATCTGATTTTTAGTTTCCGCAGTGGCTTGAAACTTTAAGTTTTTTAAAATCGTTTTAAACAATTGTAATCTTGGTTCTAACCGTACAGCATCTAATTCTTTAAAATAACTGGCACGTAAACCAACGGATACATCAAAAAGTTTTGGGTTTTTATAATCGTAATTTCCAAATAAACTATGGGTTTGTATAGAGCTATCTTCAGTGTCTAATACAAATACAAGATTTGCGGTATTTAAAAATGCATAAGCAACATCTTTTAAAGTGTACTGATAACCAAACGTAATATCACTTATATTAGATGTAATAATATTTACTTCTGAAGAAATCCCAGAATCAAAAATCATATTTCGCTTTTCAAAATCTGATGTTTGCTCATCATTCGTTTTGGTAATAAAATTATAATTTAATTTATAATCTGAAAAAAAAGCCGTTGTGTTTTGTGAGATTTTAGGGTTCCAATTCACTTTCCAACCCAAACCATAACCAATATTACTGGTTGTTAATTTATCATTATAACTCGTGTTATTTTCAGTATCACTAACACTATAATCTAATTGATTCTCTATAGAAATCATACTTGCGTACAGGCTGTGATCTTTATTAGGTTTAAAATTTAGCTTCAAGTTATAATCTAAGAATGAAAAATTATTATCACCATCTTTAGAATCCTTAATTTTAGTACTCTCAAAAACTTTATCTGCTAATTGATTAAATGTAAACGTTTCAAAAACATCTATATAACTTCGTCTAAAAGATCCTTGAAAATTCAATTTATCTTTAACAATAGGAATCTCTAAAAGTGCATCTCCACTAATACCATTAAAGCCAAGTTCTGCTTTTACTTGCTTTGGAATATTTGTACGTGATGATATATCAATAACACTAGATAAACGCTCTCCATACCTAACATGAGATCCTTTATTTATAAATTTAATTTCTGAAGTTACACTAGGGTTTAATGGAGAAATCATTCCAAAAAGATGCCCTTTATGATAAATATTTATACCATCCCAAATGAGTCTGTTTTGATCTGATGCTCCACCACGAACAAAGAAGCTTGTTGCAGTTTCATTAGGACTTAAAACACCTGGCAATAATTGAATACTCTCTAATACGTCTGGTTGTGTAAGACCTGGTAAAATATCCAATTTTGAAGGCAAAATTTTATAAGAACCATCACTGGTTTTTTCTATCCCTTTTGTTAAATAACTACGTACTATAACTTTATCCAAAGCATTAAAACCAGCTACTTTTTCAGAAGATTTATTAATAATAACATAGCGATTATTGAGAACTTTATAATTGAGTTTAGTGCGCTCCTTTATAATTTCTAAGATTTCTAAAAGGGTGTGTTTTTGTCGCTTTACGGTAATATATTTATCACTAATATCATTGTCTTTATAAGAGAATAACACATCATAAGTATCTTCAATCTTAGTGAATGCATCTGTGACTTCTACACCCTTAAATTCAATGTAAAAAGCCTCTTCTTGAGAAAAGGCTAGTAATGGGAGTAACATTAAAACAAAGGTATAGATTAACCTCATCTGTAAAACCAAATAAACATTAAAATAAACCATATAATTCGTTTCTATTGAATTTATATTTCATTAAAAAACAAAACCGTAACTAAAGCTATGCTTGGATTTTTATAACTCATCTAAATTCAATATAATTCAAATTATTTATGGTTCATGGTAAAATTCATTTGGTTTAATACCTAAGTTTAATGTTACGATCTTCTTTTTCAGAATATTTTATATTAAGGGTTTCAAAAACAGTTTTTAAAGCCACATTAAGGTTATTGTGCGGAAAACTGCCTGTAAATATTGTTGAACTATTAATGTTTTCAGTGTTAAATATAATATTATACTCATCTTCTAAAGCTGAAATCACATACTTAATTGGTACGCTTTTAAAAGTACTTTCCCCAGCAATCCAGGTTGGTTTTAAAATCTGAGTGGTAGAAGATTCTGATGGGTTTCCATTTATTTTTCTAACACTATTTGTTGGTAATAAAATATGTTCTGATGCATTAGTTTTTACGCTTACTCTACCTTCGTAACAAACCACATCAAAAAAATCGTTGGTAGAATTTACATTAAATTGCGTACCCAAAACAGTAACAGAACCATTTGCGGTTTTAACAATAAATGTGTTTCCTTTTTCAACTTTAAAATAGGCTTCTCCATCTAAGGTTAATACTCTATTGTTTTTCCAATCGTTTTTATCGTAAGTAATTTTAGATTTAGAGTTAAGAATTACTTCAGAACCATCTAAAAGCGCAATGGTTTTATGGTCACCAAAACCTGTTTCAATAGTTACAGGGTTATTTCCAAAAATTGAAAACAATCCAAAAAGCAATACTATAGAAGCTGCAATACCAATAGTCCAATTTCTATATAGTGGACGTACTTTTTGTTGCTTTTCGTTTTGCTTTTCAGAAATACGTTGCTGTATTTTAGAAAAACTCTCATTAATTGGAGCCTCTAATTTTTCAGACACTTCAAATGCTCTTTTTAGTTTTTCATAAGTCAAGAAATCATCTTCATTAACCAAGTTTTTTAACTCAGTATCAGAAATGTCTCCTTCTAGCCATTGGGCTAAAAACGTATCCTTTTCTATATTTGATTTTTGATTTTCCATGTTTCTTCTATACTTAAGACTACGCACATTTTAAAAACCCTACTTCATCTTTTAAAATTAAACATTTCCTATTTCTTTTCGCATCACAATTAAAGCTAGATGCATTCGCTTTTCTACAGCTTTAATTGAGATATTAAGTAGTTCTGCTATTTCTTTATATTTTTTCTTTTCAATTCTATTTAGCAAAAATACTTCGCGTTGTTTCTCTGGTAATGTAGCAATGGTTTTTTCTAGTTTTTCCATAAACTCTTTTTCAATCATTACAAATTCTGGAGATTCATTAGTATCGTGCTTTTTATGTTGGTCATTATATTTATGAATCACTTTTTCATGCTTCTTTATATTTAAAAACATATTGTTGGCAATGCTATAAACATAACTTTTTACCTTATCATAATCTACTTTGCTACAATTGTCCCAAAGCTTAACAAAAGCATCTTGTAATACATCTTCGGCAGCATCAACATCTTGCATTTTATAAAACAGAAAACGTCTAATATCTTTTGCGTAAGTAGTGTATATAAACTCGAAAGTTTTTGAATCACAAATATTACGATTATTTTTAGGCATTGAATTATTTTATTGCTTTCAAAGCTATGAAAAAAATAATTTGTTAAAAGGTAGGGTTTTTAAAATGTGCGTTGTCTTACTATAGATTAACCTCGACAACATAATTTTAACCATTTAATTTAAACAAAAATGAAAACATTTAAACTAGCAATTTTTAGTCTTGCGATGGTACTTTTTGTGCTTACATCGTGTACCAACAACGAATCTGTAATCGAGGAACCACAAAACACACACGAAAGTGAATCTATTACCACAGCACTCTTTCAACTTAGAACACAATTTGATGATGATGGAAATGTTACGCAAAGTGATAATCCGGCTGGAAATATCGTTTTAGATTTTTGTTTCGATTTTGTATATCCTTTAAATTTATCTTACAACAACGGAACTACTGTTACTGTCGAAAACTTAAATGACATAATAAACGTTATGTTAACCTCTACTGAAGAATTGTATATTAACGGTATTGCGTTTCCGTTTAATGTAGAAACATTAAATAATGCCGCAAATAACATAGAGGTTGTAACGATTAATAACGAAGTAGATTTTGTTGCTTTATTAGAAAGTTGTGGCTTTGATGATGTAGAAGAGTGTATTTGCACACAAGAAGCTAACCCTGTTTGCGTAGAAATTTCTGACCCAAATGGCACTTCTTTTACTGTTACCTATCCTAATTCTTGCTATGCAGAATGCGATGGCTTTACAGAAGATGATTTTATTGAAAATTGTGGAGATGATTACAATTGTCCAGGAGGAAATGGATGTTTTGAATTTAATTTTCCTTTCTCAATTGTTACAGATAACAACGAAACTGTTACTATAAATTCTCAAGAAGAACTAGACAATGCAGTTTACGATAATTATTATTTTGATTTTGTTTACCCACTAAACTTAACTTTAATTGACGGAGTTATAATAACTATTAATAACCAGGACGATTTTGAAGCTGTTCTTGAAGATTGCTTTGGTGATGTTAGTTGTCCATGTCCTACAGATTTTAATCCAGTTTGTGTAGAAATAGAATTAGCAAATGGCGAAACAGAAATTATAACTTTCGGTAATGCTTGTGAAGCAGAATGCCAAGGTTTTACAGCGGCAGATTTTATAGACTGTGATGGTAATCCTAATCCCTCTGATTGCTCTGAAGAAGCTATTGCCTTGCTATTACAGGAATGTACATGGCTTATAAATACAAGTCTATATGACACTTTTGAGGCTGTATTCTTCTCGTTTGATGTTAATTATGTGTATAACGTTAATCCTCAAACACAAGAAACAACACAATTAGGATCGTGGGTTTTATCCACAAATCCTTCAACAGAAAGTGTAATTTTAGAATTTAATACTTCTGAACCTTATTCAGAGATATCTTCTTATCAATGGACAGTTGCCGAATGTGGAGAAGATTCTATTGTATTAGAATCTGGTAATGAATATTTAACTTTTGATAGCCAATGCTCTAACATCTCGTCTTGCATTGAAGAAGTATCAGAATTATTGACGACTTGTTCTTGGTCAATAGGAAATCTCCAATATGTTTTTAATAACGATGGCACATTGACTATAAATGATGGTGTCAGCTCTTATACAGGTATATGGCTCATTGGATCTACAAGTCCGACATCAATTTTTATTGATGCGGAAACTGGTAACTTTAATGATGAGTGGATTTTTGAAGGCTGTGGCGAGGATGAAATGTTACAAGTAAATAGTACTGCTCATCCAAATATTAGCATAGAAACAGATTGCGAATAATAGATTAAATTTTAAATTGATTAAACAAACCCTCCTGAGATGATTTCTCTGGAGGGTTTATTATGCTCATTAAACTCAAACAATTTTGTTTACTCTTGGTATTCAACATACTATTTTATTGAAAAATTTGATGTTTTAGTTTAGTCAAAATTACTTTAAATCTATCATAGTTTTTATGAATAGTTTTAATACTTTTATAGCCTAAATGAATACATATGACAATTACACAACTCAAATATGCTCTAGCTATAGCAGAACATAAGAATTTTACCAAAGCAGCAAAAAAGTGCTTTGTAACACAACCAACACTAAGTACACAGATTCAAAAATTAGAAGACGAATTAGATATTATTATTTTTGATAGAAGTAAAAAACCTATTGAATTAACCGAAGTAGGGCGGAAAATTGTTTATCAAGCCAAAAATATTGTAAATGAAGCCGATCGGATTCAAGATATCGTAGATCAGCAAAAAGGATTTATTGGTGGCGAATTTAGATTAGGAATCATTCCTACGATTATGCCTACACTGTTGCCCATGTTTTTAAATAACTTTATTAAAAAATATCCTAAAGTAAAACTGAAAATAGAAGAACTCACAACAGAAGAAATCATGACACGCATTAGCGATGGTCATTTAGATGCAGCAATTGCTTCTACTCCATTAGAAAGTGATAATATAAAAGAGCGTGTGCTGTACTATGAACCTTTTGTAGCTTATGTACCAAATAATCATAGATTAAGAGATAAAAAGACAATTGAGGTTGCCGATTTAGATATTGAAGACATGTTGCTCCTAGAAGATGGTCATTGTTTTAGAGATGGAGTCATTAATCTTTGTAAAACATTTAAAAATCAAACAGACGATCATTTTCAATTAGAAAGTGGTAGTATAGAAACCTTAATAAAACTCTCTAATGAAGGCATGGGAATGACACTTCTACCCTATTTACACACCTTAGATGTAAAGGAAAAACTAAGTCCTAATCTAAGACACTTTGCAGCACCTTCTCCTGCAAGAGAAGTGAGTATTATATATCATAAAAGTGAATTAAAAATGCAGATTATAGATGCGATGCACGATGTTATCTCAGGCATAATACGAGGAGCTATTGCTTTTCAGAATGTAGAAATAATTAGTCCAAAAGCTAAATAAAAAAAGCGTCCCGATAATTATCGAGACGGTTTTATTATGCTTTTAAATAAATTAAACATTGATTTAAATCTGGGTTTTGATTAATTAGAGACTGAATAAAAATTCTAAGTTCTTCAAGTTCATGAGGCAATAAACGTCTTACCGCTTTTTGCACTTCCTTGCAGAATAATGTTGTATCAAAACTCACTTTGTTCAGTACCGTTTTAGTGTACTCATACATTGCTCTCGCCATAAGTAATTTTAAGTATTAGGTTTAAAAAAAGTAGATTTTCTTATAGGCTATTGTTTCAATTATGTCTCTAAGGTATAAAAAAAATAGGTTCAAATTAAATTTCATTTAAAGTTTAACAACATATTATGCTAAAAGTTTTAAATTACACGATAATACCGATGATTTCCCTAAGGCGATTCTCACAATGCAATCTATTGATTTAAAAGAATTTATACGAATTCAATATTTAAAACCGATTATCACCATCCAGCAAATCACCCAAACCACCTAAAATACTGCCTTCTCCTTTAGACTTTCCGCCTCTTGGAATAGATGCTAAAACTCTGCTTGCTAACCTGCTAAATGGTAAAGATTGTATATATACTTTTCCTGGCCCTTGTAGCCTTGCAAAGAATAACCCTTCTCCACCAAAAATTGAATTTTTTATGCCTCCAATAAATTCAATATCGTAATCTATACCTTGGGTAAAACCGACAATACAACCAGTATCAACACGTAATGTTTCACCATCAGCTAGAGTTTTTTCTGCCATTGTTCCACCTGCATGTACAAATGCCATTCCGTCTCCTTCTAACTTTTGCATTATAAAACCTTCCCCTCCAAAAAGTCCACGACCTAGTTTTTTAGAAAACTCAATACCTACACTTACTCCTTTTGCTGCGCATAAAAAAGCATCTTTCTGGCAAATAAATTTTCCACCAAATTCATTTAAGTCTATCGGAATTATTTTTCCTGGATATGGTGAAGCGAAAGATACATTACGTTTTCCTGTAAGATCATTATAAAAAGCGGTCATAAATAAGCTTTCACCTGTAAGGATGCGCTTTCCTGCTCCAAGAATTTTACCTAAAAACCCAGTATCGTTTTTTGATCCATCACCAAAAATAGTATCCATTTTAATACCATCATCCATCATCATAAAGCTTCCAGATTCTGCAATAACAGCTTCTTGTGGATCTAATTCTATTTCTACATACTGCATTTCTTCTCCGTAAATACGGTAATCTATTTCGTGAGCATTTCTATCGTTGTAATCTGGTAATTTTTCCATAGTTTTATATGTTTTGATAATTGATTGATTCTTTTATAAGTTGTAAAATTTCATGTTTTGTTACAAATTACTAAAAATTTCAATCACTAAATTCCAAATTTCAATGCTCCTGAATACTGAGACCGTAAACTAAAATTTATGAGATTGTCACGTCCTTAGTTCTCACAATGACAGAAACGAATATTATTGTAATTAGGGTTTCACTTTAATCGTCCACTCAAAATTAAAAGATGAGACTTGAACTCCTTCAGTATTTATTCCATTAGCATTTAGCCAAACGGTTTGTCCTTCTCCTGTCTCAATTGCTTTTGTAATGGCTTTATCTATTTTATTTCCTTCATTACATGTAAACGTTATTCTTCCTGTAGCTTTTTTTGTAAATGAAGCGTTATTACTAGCAACTAACATTGATACTTTTTTTCCGCTATTTCTAATCTTTTTCATCATTAATGCACCTGTTGTTAACTCAGCTGCCATACCTTGTACTGCCCAAAACATAGACTTAAAGGGGTTTTGATTAATCCAACGATGTTTCACAGAAACCACACAAGTGGTATCATTTAAATGTTTGGTTCTTACACCTGTAAAATACGCTGCAGGTAGCTTAAACATTAAGAAACTATTGAGTTTAGAAGGCGAAATTTCCATAAATACAATTATAATTTCCACTAAAATAATTCAAATTATTCAACCTAGCTAATGTTAATAAAATGTTAATTTTTAGTACTATGCGTAACATAATACCTTTTTAAAGACATATATTTGTATAAGCAACTATTATATACTTTTAGATATGTTAGATAATCATCATAAAAATTTAGCGACATTTATTCACTTGTCCACCTTTTCTAGATTTATAATTCCTTTCGGAAATTTTATTGGTCCTATAGTATTATGGGCTGCTAATAAGGACAAATCAGAATTTATAGATCAACATGGTAAACAAGCTATTAACTTTCAGATTAGTGTTTTGCTTTATGCTATTATTATAGGAACACTAAGTGTACCTTTTTTCATCTTTAAATTATTTAGAGGTTTAGATGTTATTGATTTTCATGGGTTTCATGATTTTCATATTAATGTTGGAGAACCTTCTCCTCTATTATATATAGGAGGTGGATTAGGGGCTTTAGCAGTAATCGCTTTTATAGTAGAATTGGCACTAATTGTTAGGGCAAGTCTATCTGCAAGAGATGGTCACGTTTATAAATATCCTTTTACTATCAATTTTTTAAAGTAGTACAAAATATTCATCAATAATCAAATCAATCAAAAAATGAACAGTTTAATCGAATTAAAGACTCATAACACATGACACGAGCGCAAACAAAGATAACATATAACAACTTAAGTTTCTTGCGCGAACTGCATGTGACTTTAATTAAAAATAGAAAAAACACATGAAGATAGAAAACACAAAAGCACAAATGCGTAAAGGTGTTCTGGAGTTCTGCATTTTATCCATTTTAGCGGATGAAGATGCTTACGTAGCAGAAATTCTTGGCACACTAAAAGACGCAAAAATGCTGGTTGTAGAAGGTACCATATATCCACTATTAACAAGATTAAAGAATGCTGGATTGCTCAATTACCGTTGGGAAGAATCTACCTCTGGACCACCAAGAAAATATTATGGACTTACAGAAACAGGGAAACTATTTCTTAAAGAACTAAACACCACTTGGAGTGAATTACAAAATGCCGTAAACCTAGTAACCAATACAAAAACAACAAAGAAATGAATAAAACAGTCAATATAAATTTAGCAGATATATTCTTCCATATAGACGAAGATGCATATCTTAAATTACAACGCTATCTTGAGGCTATAAAACGTTCATTTACAGACTCTCAAGGTCGTTCGGAAATCATTTCGGATATAGAAGCACGTATCGCAGAATTATTTGCAGAGCGTATACAAAACGAAAAACAAGTTGTTGGTGATAAACTCGTGGACGAGGTCATTACCATTATGGGACAACCTGAAGACTATTTAGTAGATGACGAAATTTTTGAAGATGAGCCAAAACAGAATTACAAGCAAAAACCAAGTCCGTCGAGACGTTTATTTAGAGATACAGACAATTCTTATATTGGTGGTGTATCTGCTGGATTAGGACATTATTTTGGAATTGATGCTTTATGGATTCGTCTTATTTGGGTGCTTTTAATATTTGGTGCAGGTACAGGAGTTCTACTTTACATTTTACTTTGGGCTTTAATACCTGAAGCGAAGACCACAGCCGAAAAACTGACTATGACTGGTGATCCTGTGAACATCAGTAACATTGAAAAAAAAATTAAAGATGGCATTGATACCGTTTCAGAAACTGTAAAAAATGTCGATTTAAAAAAACATGGAGATAAGTTAAAAGAAGGATTTGACACGGTTTCAGACAATATCTCGGAAACTGTAAAAAATGTAGATTTTCAAAAGCAAGGTAACAGGCTAAAATCCAGTTCTCAAAACTTTTTTGATGGTATTGGTTCTATAATCATGTTTTTCTTAAAAGTGATTGCGAAGTTCATTGGCATTATCTTAATTATTGTTGGTATTAGTGCTTTAATAGCTTTAATCATAGCTTTTTTCACTGTAGGTATTACTGATGCTATTCATTTTCCTGGTATGGATTTAATTGATGCTTCAAACGCTGCAAATCTTCCAATTTGGTTAATGTCTTTGCTATTATTCTTTGCAATTGGTATTCCGTTCTTCTTTGTTTTCTATTTAGGATTAAAAATTTTAGTAAACAATCTTAAATCTATTGGTAACGTTGCTAAGTTCACATTACTAGGACTATGGTTAATGGCAATAATAGGACTAGTAATTACTGGTGTAAAACAAGCCACCGAGCATGCTTATGATACAAGCGTCACACAAGTTGAAGAAACTATAAATATTACTTCTAAAGATACACTAAGACTAAAAATGAACAGTCATGAGGAGTATAATAAATATATGAATAGATCTCATCATAATTATAAAATAAGTAGAAATGAGAATGACGAGAAGATTATATCTACAACAGATATTAGATTAATAGTAAAATCCACAACTGACTCTTTAGCAAGTATTAAAGTTAAAGCGTTTGCTAAAGGTAGTAGTTATGATTTGGCAAGGGAGCGTGCTCAAAACATCAATTATAAATATACGATTGTTAACAATGAACTAAAGTTAGATTCATATTTACTTACAGATGTTTCAAATAAATTTAGTGACCAACACGTAGAAATTATTTTATATCTGCCAGAAGGTGCTATTTTCTATGCTGATGATAATACACATAATTTTCATCAAAATTACAGTGCTTCAAATGATGTTCTAAAAACGGGTATGGAAGAACATTATCTTAAAGTTATTGAGGATGATGTTGAGTGCTTAGATTGTGCAGAAGAAATCGAAGAAGAAGAATTTATTGAAGAAGCAACCGAAATTATTGAAACCATTACGAATAAAAAATCGTCTAATGAAGAAAAACCAGAGGTTAGCCTTAAAATTAATGAAGAAGATGGTGTGACTCTCGAAGTAAATGACAACTAAGCTATTAAAACCAACAGTTCGGTACTATAAAAAGTAAATCAACCAAAAATCAATACATATTTGTAATGTATTTCATCAATCAAAAAATGAACCAATCAAAATTAAATCAATCAATCAAATCACTTTTGCTTTGCAGTATCGGATGCCTTATGGTTTCTGGTATTGCAATGGCGCAAGTGGACAACAATTCTGAAATTTTTAAAACATTAAAAGCTAAAGATAGTATTCTGTTTAAAATAGGTTTTAACAAATGTGAAGTCGATAAAAGTGCAGAATTAATGTTTGTCGATTTAGAGTTTTATCATGATAAAGGTGGTGTCACCAATTCTAAAGAAGCGTTTGTGAAAATTATGAAAACCGGACTTTGTAGACCTAATAATCCTGAGAAAACTTATAGGTTTCTCGTTGAAGGAAGCTTAGAAGTTTTTCCATTGTATAATAATGGTGAACTTTATGGAGCACTCCAAAATGGAAAGCACTTCTTCTCGCCAAACGAATTGATGACTTATGAAAAAACAGATAATTATGCACTTTTTTCACATCTCTGGATCATTGAAAATAAAGCATGGAAATTAAAACGCGTTATCAGCTATAATCACGTTTCAAAAGAAATAACAAAACAATAATAAATTTCATCAACCTGTGCTGTTCCGATAGCTATCGGAATTATTTCAGTATCAAATCAAAAAATCAGAAATCATGACCACATTAACAAGAATTATCGTAACCAGTATAATTAGTTTACTAATGTTATCCTGTAACTTTTCCATGAGTTTAGGAGAAGGAGTAGATGGCAACGGAAATGTTGCGAGTAAAGAACGTACTATTTCTAGTGACTTTGACGGAATTAAAGTCAGCCAAGGCATAGATCTTTATATTACACAAGCCAACGATATCTCTTTAACCGTTGAAGCAGATGAAAATTTGCACGATCTTATTATGACTGAAGTCGCAGATGGTGTTTTAAAAATCTATTCTACTGAAAACATAAGGCGTGCCACCTCAAAAAAAGTGATGCTAAATATTAATACCGTTTCATCAATTAAAGCTACAAGTGGTAGCGATGTCTATTCCGCAAATACTATTGAAGTCGCAAATTTAGAACTAAATTCTACAAGTGGAGCAGAAATAGAATTAGCCGTTAAAACCGAAACCTTAGAATGCCATTCTACAAATGGTAGCGATATAAAATTAAGTGGATCAACAAAAACACTTACAGCATCCGCAACCAGCGGAAGTGATATTGATGCCTCTGACCTTATAGCTGAAACATCTAATGTAAAAGCAACAAGTGGTGCAGATATTTCTGTAAATACTTCTAAAGCCTTAACAGCAAAGGCGACTAGTGGTGGAGATATAAGGTATTCTGGAAACCCGGAAAAAGTTGAAAAATCAGACACTTCTGCAGGTAGCGTTAGACAACAATAAATACCTAAATTAAAAATAAATTTTATTTATTTTTAATCACAAAATACTAACAACCAATCAATTATAAACCATCTTAAATTCTAATTAGAGTTTGGGATGGTTTTTGTATATCTTAGTTTAATCGCTTTTAATTGACCAATATTACGGAGAAATCACTATTATTGACAATCGAAACATTACAATGGAGTCAAAAAATATAATAAGTGACTTACATGATGCGTTTTGTGTCTCTTAAGAGAGAATAAACATTAGAATATGAAAAAATTATTACTCGTTCTGCTTTTAATGATTGCAGCTACACCAACTGTAACAGCACAATCGGCAGAAAAAATAAAAGGAGATAGAAACGTTACTATCAAACAAACTTATATTGATGATTTTCATTCAATTGTAGTTGATGGAGATTTTTCAATTGAAGTAGTCTATAACAGTAAACCTTCAGTTAATGTTGAAGCCGACGATAATTTACATGATGTCATTCAGTTTAATGTGGTAGATGGTGTGCTTACTTTTGTAGAAACCATTCGTATTTCATCTAAAAAGAAACTTAATATTACCGTGAATTATGGTGATATACTTGACACTATTGAAACAAGAGGTGACGGCGAAATTAGATCTTTAACGTCTATGGAATTGGGAGATGTGACTTTAATAACCGCAGATGATTCTCGCGCATATTTGAATATTAATGCAAAAACTATTAATTATAAAGGCTCAGGAAAATCTAAAACACGATTAAATCTTACAGCTGACACCACTAAAATTGAATTAAGCGACAACAGCAAATTAGATGCTTTAGTTAATAGTAAAGTTGCTGACTTTGATTTATACCAACGTTCTGATGCAGTTATTGAAGGTAAAGCAAACAGTTCTGTTATCAGACTAGATAACTCAACTAATTTTAATGGTCCAAAATTTGACGTAAAAACTACAGATGTAAGCTTGGAGGACACAAGTGATTTAACTATTTCTGTAATGGAAAGCATTACCATAGCAGCTTCTGGTGATAGTGAAATATATCTTTTTGGAAGTCCTGCAATTACAATTACCAAATTTGAAGACACTTCAAAATTACAGAAGAAAAAACGATAATTTATAAAGACTGTATTAGTCTGAAATTATAATTATATACAAAAGCCGAAGTTAATAGCTTCGGCTTTTTCACGTTTAAATTTAAGAGATTTTATTATTTTTCTCCACCAATATTATAACTTGTTTTTCTTCCCATTAATGAAGTAACATAACCCACTACTGTTTCGCTCTTATTTTTCCCTTGCACTATATAATCCATTGTTATTGAACAATCACCTTTAATCTTAATCCAAACTGTCGCACTTTCTTTAGGCTCTAATTCCTTGAGATTCTTAATCTCGCAACCTAAAATATTGATTTCGGTCAGCTCATGACTAGTATCATTCCTAAAAGTAATTCGCATATGTCCAAGCAAAAATAGAGTCATCCAAGCATATACTAGCCCAATAGGAATATTAAGTAATAATAACCCGACTCCTTTCAATAATTCCTTTGAATTTTTAGAATCATTGTTTGAGTTCCTATTTGACTTTAATAATGTTAATATCAGAATTATGAGATTAACAATTACAGCAATTAATATAAAAATATAACCTACCAAGAGCATTTGAGAACTAGAGGTTAAGTAATACAGTCCAAAAATGACTGTTCCAATTATAAACGTAATCAGAGCAGTCATTTTTGCTAATTTAATATGCCTTTTGGATGTCATATAAGATTACAACTAATTATACGTCGACGTAGCAACCTCAAAATCAGAATCTTTAGCTGCTAAATAGCGTTCTGCATCCAATGCAGCCATACAGCCTGTTCCTGCTGCAGTAATTGCCTGTCTGTAAACATGATCTGCTGCATCACCACTCACAAATACACCTTCAACATTTGTTTTGCTTGTTCCTGGTTTTGCATTAATAATGTAACCTGTTTCATCTAAATCTAAAAAGCCTTTAAAAATATCTGTATTTGGCTTATGACCAATAGCTACGAAGAAACCTGTCGCTTCAATATCGTGCTTTTCGTTAGTTTTATTGTTAAATACTCTAACTCCAGTAACCACTTGTCCATCTCCTAAAACCTCATCAGTTTCGGTATTAAATAAGATTTCAATATTCTCTGTATTCTTTACACGATTCGACATGATTTTAGAAGCTCTAAACTCATCACGCCTTACTAACATCGTCACTTTTTTACATAGCTTAGATAAGTAGTGTGCTTCTTCACAAGCAGAATCTCCTGCTCCAACAATTACTACTTCTTGATTACGGTAAAAGAAACCATCACAAACTGCACAAGCAGAAACTCCACCACCTAATTTTAAATATTTTTGTTCAGATGGTAATCCTAAATATTTTGCAGAGGCTCCTGTAGATATAATAATGGTATCTGCATGGATTTCTTTTTCGCCATTTATCCAAGCTTTATGGATATCTCCAGAAAAATCAACTTTAGAAACCCAACCATGACGTACGTCTGTACCAAAACGTTCCGCTTGTTTTTGTAACTGAATCATCATTTCTGGTCCTGTAACACCATCTTGATAACCTGGAAAATTCTCAACCTCATTAGTTGTAGTTAACTGACCACCAGGCTGTTCTCCTTGATATAAAACAGGAAACATATTAGCCCTAGACGCATAGATTGCAGCTGTGTAACCTGCTGGTCCAGAACCTATAATTAAACACTTTACTTTCTCAATTGTATCAGACATATCTTGTATTTTATTGCTTATAAAACTTATCTCAAATTTTCTCTATAAAAAAGGTAAGTTTTGCTTAAACAAAAGTAGCTTTTTTGTACAAACCCTTACATAGAAGTTATTAACAGTAGTTATAGTATCATAAATATTTTAAATCTTAGTGCGCTTTATATTTAATTTCGTAATTTAAAGCAGTTTAATAGTAAAATCCTATAAATTATGTCGTATAAAATTTTAGTTTTAAGTCTAGCATTGGTGTTTATAGCTTCGTGTAAAGAGCAAACAGAACAAACTACAAAAATTGTTGAAGTAGAAGAAACAAAAACCACTAATTCTAAAGGTCTTAATGGGACTTGGGAACTTGCTGGATTTTATAATTATAAAGATAATGTTGTTGTTGATTCTTTTGATTCGGCTTCAAACTCTCGACAATTAAAAATGTACACAGATACAAAAGTAATGTGGAGTAAGCACAAGCCAGCAGATTCTTCGGAATGGTTTGGCTATGGGACATACAGTTATAAAGATAATATGCTAACTGAAATTCTAGATTTTGGATCAGCAGTTATGGATCAAGTTATTGCTGAAAAAAAAGAATTTAAATTTGAGCTTCAGTTACATCCAGACCGTTTTCAACAAATTGAATTAGATGAAGATGGTAATCGTATTTATTCTGAAAATTATGTTAGAGTAGAATAAAAAAAGCTCAGCAAACGCTGAGCTTCTTCTTAAAAGTCGGGGTGGCAGGATTACAACCACTTCCCTTTTATATTTAATAATCAATAAGTTATACATTTCTCAAATTACTTGGTAACCGAATAGGTAACTTTATTGATAAGAACTTTCGCTTTGTATTAGTTTATATTAGAGTGGTACACTTATAGTGACCTCAACTAAACAATACAAGATAAATTTACACAAATTTTATGAGTATTAAAAGCAGTTTGTTATTAATTTATGTACTGATTTACTACTTCTATTTCGATACCAGAATATTCTGAAAATTCATATATGGTAACGAATTGATGAGGTTCTTTGTCCAAAAAACTTCGGATGTCTTGCAATAGTTTACGCCCATAACGCTCACTACGCCCTGTAATGCGTTGAATATCTTTTGGGTATATACAAGCTCTTTTTTGATTCATGATACTTTATGTATGCTTTATCTATACTTAAAACATACTTTATTGTTTTGTGATGGTGATGATAATTCGTTGTTAAAATGTTGACAACACGATAGTGTTATCAATATTTTAATGACGTTTTTGGTTTTATCGGAATGAATAACCAAAAACGGAACACGCTTTTTTATTGCAAGCCATAAAGTTACGTGATTTGAAATATTAATCAAAAAACGAATTATTATGGCAAAACAAACTGGAATTATTAAACTGAAAGGAACTATTGGTGGTATTTCCTTCTACAAAACTACTGACGGACATCTTGCTCGTGAAAAAGGCGGTGTTGATGCTAGTCGTATAGCGAATGACCCTGCGTTTCAGAGAACCCGTGAAAATGGGTCTGAATTTGGACGTGCTGGTAAAGGTGGAAAAGTATTGCGAAACGCTATTCGTGTTCTTTTGCAGAATGCAAAAGATAAACGTGTAGTAAGCAGATTAACAAAAGACCTTGTGGCTATTGTTAAAACCGACACTACTAATGATAGAGGACTGAGAACGCTTCAAGATGGAAATTTAAACTTACTAGAAGGGTTTGAATTCAATTTAAATGGTAAGTTAGGTGCAACTTTATTTGCCGCGTTTACAAAAGCTTTTGACCGAGCTTCTGGTGATGCCACTTTAAATATTGCTGCTTTTTCTCCAACTGTTAGAGTTGCTGCTCCAACAGGAACAACACATTTCAAAGTAGTAATGGGTGCATCAGAATTAGATTTTGTAAATGAAACCTCAACATTTGAAAATGATGAGACTGCTATTTTACCATATACTGTAGCAGATACAGCTCCAATAGCATTAACAGCTTCTTTAGCTGCAAACTCTACATTACCGGTTGTACAAGTTTTAGGTATTGAGTTTTACCAAGAGGTAAATGGGCAGATGTACGAGCTTAAAAATGGTACTTACAACGCATTGGCTGCGATTACTATCGACACTCCATAATTATGGAATTAGTATTGCATAGAGCTTATTTTAAAGAGGGTACCAACGGTACTCTCTTTTACTCTGACAAATTCCTTTGTCATACCATAGAATTGCCCTGGAAAAACAACAAAAGAAATATCTCTTGTATTCCTGAAGGACAATATGAAATTGAGCCTCGTTTTTCTAAGCGATTTAAGCATCATTTAATTTTAAAGGCTGTAAAAGATAGAAGTTACATTCTGTTTCATCCTGCAAATGATGCCTTAAAAGATTTAGAAGGCTGTATTGCTCCAGTAACATATTTAGGTGGTATAGGTAAGGGCATTTACTCAAAAAGCGCTACGCAAAAATTATTGTCTTTGGCGCATCAAGCTAAGGACCGAAAGGAAATTATTTTATTAACTATTAAATCACAAAATCATGAATATTGTAGAACGTTATAAAAAACCAACTCCAAAATTTTTCAAAACTTTACGAAATATTGGCATTGCCTTGGCTACTGCTGGTGGTGCAATTATTGCAGCACCAATTGCCATGCCCGCTCTAGTTATTACTGTTGCAACTTATATGACAGTTGCCGGAACAGTTGTTACCGCAGTTAGTCAAGCTGTGACTATCGATGATGAGACTGAAATTCCGAAGACAAGTCAGAAAGATGAGCAATAACTTATCGCATCTTAAATTTTCAATTATAGGTGGTACTATATCTTCAACTTGGATACATATCACTTCAGATGATATTATCAAAACTATCTTAATGGCCATTTTAGGTGCAGTAGTAAGTTATATTGTATCACATCTATTGAAACGGATTCATCAAGTTTTCAGAATGAGAAATAAAAAGTAGAAAGAGAGCTTCAGTAGAGGCTCTTTTCTTTTTACGAGAATTTTCAGAAGTAGTAAAAACCTCTTCCATTATTTTTTTTACAAAAACAAAAAAGACAACTATCATTTTGGTGGTGTGGCAATGCTGTCAAGCTTTTTGGGAAAAATAATGCGCTTGGAATAAGGTTTAAAAAAATGATGCGCGCTATTTAGCGCATTATTTTTTTCAAAACCTTTGGCTTGAGCTTTATAGCATTATTGTGATG
>Ga0209633_10000816_pt1 | contig 34314 bp, 24 predicted proteins | sample Cruoilmetagenom1_FD_187290 | JGI IMG/M metagenome (GOLD analysis project Ga0209633, IMG submission 187290) | Oil polluted marine microbial communities from Coal Oil Point, Santa Barbara, California, USA - Sample 1 (SPAdes) (version 2) | ecosystem: Environmental > Aquatic > Marine > Oil seeps ... | reverse complement strand
TCGCCGAGGTCCTCGCTACCACGCGCTTTGATTCCTCGCAGAGCCTCGAGGACACGATTATGCGCTATGTCCGGCTCTATAATGGCTCCATCCCACAACGAGTTCTATACCATTGCACACCCATTGAAGCACTTAAACAATGGCACGAAAAACAACCCAAACTCTTTAACAAACGTGTATACAATCTCACGGGTCTTGACATCTAACCATGCTATATTAATATAGACTGTTTATTCTTGATTCGCGACCTCACACCTTTGCGGCAGTGCGGTAGTGCGGGAGAAGAGACTGCAGATTGACATACTGGTACGAAGCAAATAAGCTGCGCATAGGTATCCAATTACATAGCGTTGGATTTCCTATCCATCTGAAATATATTACAGGCAAATACCCAATCTAACACTAAAAACATAACAGGAAGGCATCATGAAACACAAGTTATTGATCGCATTGACACTTATGCTAAGCCTTTGCCTAACGGGTTGTCCCGAGAGCTCTTTCACTGACATGGGCAAACACCTTTATGAAACTGCCAAAATGGCAGAGCTCGAGGAAGATGATGAGCAGGCTAGAAAACTGTACCAGGAAATCTTAGATAAATTCCCTGGAACGCATTACGCAGAATTGGCAAAGACGAGACTCAAAGCCATGGATCAGCAAAAATGACGAGCTCGTCAGAAAGTCCATCTGCGGCGCCCGAGCTGTAAGCGTTTAGCCCCCCTCTTGGAAACGCGGCTTATCGACTTGATTTGGACTTTGATATCAAGCAGCAACTTCAGGAAGGCACGGAGCCGGACTGCCTTTGCACCTCAGAAGACATCTGAGCGCTGCGCGCCGATTGGCGTGAGCACTCATGCCATCGCTCGGCAACCCTTCGGATGTCAATCTTCGAACGATGGACATCCGCTGTATTCTTTCCTCAATTCGAGTACCTTGCCGCTGTCGTTGTACCCGAATGTGGTAGGATCGAGGCCGTTCTGCCCAAGAAATGCCTTGGCCCTGGGTGATGTCACCGCCTGCATCGCCGACCGATAGACCCTGCGCAGCGCCGCCGCCTGATCGGGCAGACAGAGCGTCGAGTAAGGCATGGCCCTGCAGACCGGAAGCGGGCGCGTTCGAAAGCGGACCGCCTGGCGCAGGTAGTTGGCCCAGACAAACTCCAGATAGAGCGGCGGCGGGCCCATCGGGTGGACAAAGGCGCACTGTTGATCACCCGCCTTCAGGTAGCCGCAGGTTTTCCGCACCCATCTGGAGAGCGTCCGGTAGATATCATTCAGCATCTCGCCGAGATTGTCGGGCAAGAGATAAGGGTCCATCGGATGCATGCCCTTTTCATCGTACAGCCATACGCGCCTGACTCCGTCGTTCATCGCATTCGGATAGCGCGTTCCGGACATGTTGTCCCAGAACTGGTCCATGGTCAGGCGCGCCGCCTCATCGATTGCATGCAGATTGTAGTCGATGCGAAGCATCAGGCGTTTGTCATCGACGTTCCAGGTCTTGTCCAGAGAAGGCCGCGCCCGGTAGAGGGCTGTCGCCATGTGGTGACGGTCGGTGATATAAAAGCGGCCGTCGGGTCCGATCACCGCCGGCACCCGGCGTCTCTTTTTCTGCAGCCATTTCACCAGCTTTTTTTTGCTCTTTTTTTCGATCTTCGCCTGTTTGCACCGCACCGCCTGCATCCCAACCGCGAACTGGGTGGGCCTGACCTGGGCGACATTCAATTCACACACAGAACCCCCAGGTGACAGTGGCGTGCAGGGCTCGGCCGCCTCGGCCGACCCGATTCCCGGCAGGAACAGCAGAGCGGTCAGCCACACGAGTGGGAATAGGCCGGCTTTCCGGTTTTTGATCACATTGTGCATGGTTCTTTCCTTATACTATTCGTTATCGGTCGGTCTGAACGGCGCTGAAACGCTTGTGCAGCCGGCCCCGGCAGTCTGTAGGTATCGACCCGCCATCGAAGCTCCGGCACGAACGCTCTGGATCAGCGTTCATGACCGCCTGGCTCGGACGCCGCCGCATCGAACAGCACCGTGACCCGGCACTCCTCGCACAATTGCAGCCGCTGCAGCTTATCGCCCTGAAACATCGGGTGCTCCCTGAGCTTTTCCGTGATCGATCGGATGGCGGTTTCGGTGGCAAACGGCTTGCCGCACTGAATGCAGTGAAACGGCGCATCCTCATTCAGCAGTTGAGGCTCCCGGGCCTGGTGGCTGTCATAAAGATAGCGCGGCACCAGGGTGATGGCATCTTCCGGGCAGGTCTGTGCACACAGGCCGCACTGAACACACCGCGCTTCGATGATCTTCAGCTGCGGGCGATCCCCTCCATCCAGCAGCGCCGCCTCCGGGCAGACCGAGACGCAGTCGAGACAGAGCGTACAGCGGCTCGGGTCGATCGAGAGTGTGCCGAACGATGCACCGTCGGCGAGAGCGGCAGAGTGCTGCTGCACGGGCGCATCGTCGAGCAGGTGGTCTGCGGCCAGACGGATCGCCCTTCGCTTGTCATCGACGCCGGCGAATCGGGCAGCTCTTTGGGCTGGCCGATTGGAGCGCAGGGGCATCGGCTGCTGCAAAAGATCATCCTTTTTTACGATGCGCAGGGCGGTGCCGGAGTAGCCCATGCCGTTTAAAAGTCGGCCGGCAATTTCAAGCTGCATCTCCAGGCAGCGCCGGTTGTTGACGGATAAGTGCCCGCCGTCCAGAAGCAGCACCTGTTCGGCGCCATAGGCAAGAGCCGCCAGCCAGATATCCATGCCGGCGGCACTCACCGATTCCAGTTCATACGGCAGCACGTTGATGGGCAGGGAAGACGCATGCGTTTCCAGCCACTGTCCGCTCACACGCGCATCGTGCAACAGCAACACCGGCACTTTGCCGCCGGCGGCGGCGTAAGCCGCGAGCATAAGACGGATCCGATTCAGATTGTCGCTGAGCTGTGGATAGGCATAACGGATGGCGCCCGACGGGCAGATGGTCGTACAGTCGCCGCAGCCCTGGCACAGATTCGGGTTGATGCGCAGCTGGAGATTCTCCGAGTGGATCGCGCCGGTGTCGCACACATCGATGCAGAGGCGGCACCCTTCGATGCCGCACGCACTGTGGGCGCAGATGGCTTCTGTATATTCGAAATATTTGGGCTTGTCGAATTCACCGACCCAGTCGGGCAGCTGCTCGGCTATTGTTTTCCATTTTTTGGGTTCGACGCCAAGCGTAAAATAACCGGCCGGGGGAATGGGCTGCGGCACGGCGGGAGAGGTCAGTAGATCGAGTACCAGATCAAAACCGGGCTCGGGAATACCGAAACAGCGGTCGACCCGTTTCATTTGACCGTGATGGCGGACGCTGACCCGAAAAGCGCCGAGAAACCCCTCTATCTCTATCTCGGTGGCGGAATCTAGTACCGGCACCTGTCGCGCCTCGAGTTTTTTCAGCAAAGAGGGCTGACAGGAGTCCTGCATCACGACATAGGTCGTGAGATCGGCCGATAAACCATCGAGGATCGTTTCGATCTCTGCCGCACCTCCGAGCACGATTAGATAGCCGCGTGAACGATAGTTGACCACGCCGGCGGGGGTAGTCGCATAGGCTTGAACGGTCGCCAGTGCCGTTTCCGCTGGGGTCTGGGCTGAAATAGGAGGATTCGAGGGCTGATTGGTCATGGCTCGCGGCCCTCAACGATGTGCGCCGGCTCTTGTCGAGCGCCGAGCCGGAGACCAGCCCACGACGATCGTGGGTCGGCTATGAGCCGTGGGAGCAACGCTTTGCGCATCTCCGCCGGTTCCAAATGACCACGGTGCAGCGTCATGCCCGCTCACCGCTCTCCGGATGGGGTGATGCTGTTTCTGCATGCAGTCGATGCCGATGCTGTTCGGCCTCTTCCGGTTTTCGTCCGCGAGCGACCTGATCTGGACCAATCGGATTGTGAATGGTCGGGTAGGCGGGAGCAGGGAGCCCAGGGGAGATTCTCGTCCCGCCTTATCGGCGAAGGTTTTCTTTGCGAAATCATGGTGCGCGGCCCCACGAACTGAATAGTGGACGAATGCGATGGCTTCAGTATACCAAACTCCACTTCGCCGAGCGCAGCCGGGCCATCGCCCCTTCCATTTTCACCGTGGTTTCCAGCTATTGTCGATGCGTTCCCACAGCTAGGAGGCGATGACGCGGGTCTTGTCGGGTTGCAGCTGCCGACCTGCCGGTATCATCGCTCTCTTGTCGGCACCGGATGAGATCGCGGTCCGGAACCGCCATCGCTCTGAAGCATCTCGATCGCCATCTCGCGCATTCGGAATTTCTGCAGCTTGCCGGTGACCGTCATCGGAAATTCATCGACGAACCAGATGCGCTTCGGGATCTTGAAGTGGGCAATGCGCCCCTTGCAATAGTTCTGGATATCCTCTTCGGTTGCTGCCAGGCCGGCATGGCACTGAACCCAGGCCACGACCTGCTCGCCATAAAATTCGTCGGGTACACCGAACACGGCGACCTCTGAAACCTTCGGATGGGTAAAAATAAAGTCCTCGATTTCGCGCGGGTAGATGTTTTCGCCGCCGCGGATGATCATCTCCTTGAGCCGCCCGGTGATGCGGACATAGCCGGCCGCATCCATGGTTCCCAGGTCGCCGGAACGGAGCCAGCCGTTTTCATCGATCGCTTTGGCGGTCGCCTCCGGATCCGCATAATAGCGCTTCATGATGTGGTAGCCGCGGAAGCAGAGCTCCCCGACTTCGCCCAGCGGAAGCGTCAGCCCGGTCTTGGTGTTGATGACTTTGACTTCCTGATGGGGCAGATTTCGGCCGACGGTTTCCGTGCGTTGCCGCATGCTGTTCGCCTGGGTGGTGAGATGGGTCAAAGGGGAGGCTTCGGTTTCGCCGTAGCCGATCAGGATCTCAGGACAGTGCAGCTTCTCCATCACCTGCTTCATCAGTTGGGGCGGGCAGGGTGCGCCGGCCATGATGCCGGTACGCAGTGTTTCGACGCTGAAGTCGCTGAATCGAGGGTGTTCCAGTTCGGCGATGAACATGGTCGGAACACCGTGCAGAGCGGTGCAGCGCTCCGTTGCCACCGCCTGCAGCACAGCCAAGGGGTCGAAATGTTCGCATGCGATCACTGCGCAAGCACCCACCGACAGGCAGAGCAGGTTCGACAGCACCATGCCGAAGCAGTGGTAGAAAGGCACCGGGATGCAGAGGCGGTCGCTGTGCGAGAAGTGCAGCGCTTGCGTCGAAAACCAGGCATTGTTCAGAATGTTGTGGTGGCTGAGCAGCACCGCTTTGGGAAGGCCGGTGGTGCCGGATGTGTATTGGATATTGATGGCATCGTCCCGATCGAGACCGGCGCCGGCATCTTCCAGCTGCTGCCGGCTGACATTCCCGGCCGCCTCCAGAACCTCCGGCCAGAGTGTAAAACCCGGCTCAATGCGATCGGTATCGGTCGGCTCACAGGGATCGTACAGAACGATCCGGCGCAGAGCGGGGAACGCCTTGGTTTCGAGTCGAGCGGAAGCGGACCGTGCCAGTTCCGGAATCAGCTCGACCAGCATGGCCGCATAATCGCTGCTCTTGAAGGAGGGAATGGTAAAGAGCGCCTGGACTTCGGAACGTTCGAGCAAATAAGCGAGCTCCTGCGATCGATAAGCCGGATTGATCGTGACCAGGATGGCGCCGATCCGGGCTGTCGCCATCTGTAGCAGCAGCCATTCGATGTTGTTGGTCGACCAGATACCGATCCGGTCTCCCTTGCCGAACCCAAGCCCCAGCAAACCGCAGGCCAGGCGGTCAACGGCAGCGGACAGCTCGCTGTAGGTCAGCCGGCGGCGTTGATGGCAGGAGACGACGGCCTCGTGGTGAGGGAAACGTTTTGCGATGGATGCGAAATGCTCCGGGATGGTGACGCCGAGCAGGGGTTCGGTGCCGCCACGGTGGCAATAGCTCTTGGGTTTCGGTTCCCGGTTCTGCATCGGCTGTCGAACCGGCTCTCAAACAAAACCGGGCGCCGACGAAAACAGCGACCAGCGGCGGAACCCCATGGCCCTCTCGACCCGCTCTCTGGCAATCCGTACGGCCGCTTCCCGGGGAAGAATCTTGTCGTTTATTGCTGTGGTCAGTACAGTTTCGGTGTTGCGGCGCACCTTTTCTTCGATTGCAGCCAGGGCCGCTGATTGTGTCGCGCCTTTATATTCCATGGCGGCGCAGATCACACCACCCGCATTGGCAATGAAATCAGGCACGCACAGAACCCCTTTTTCATGGAGGTATCGCTCCGCCTCGTGGGTCAGCGGGATATTCGCGCCTTCGATCACCAGCCTGGTATTCATGCGATGAACGTTGCTGTCATTGATGACGTCAGGACGCGCCGCCGGAATCCAGATATCGCAGTCGATGTCGATCACCGCATCGCGCTCCAGCCGTCTGCCGTCGGCATAATCGGCCACCGATCGGCCGGCGTGTTTCAACTCGACCAACGCCTCCACGTCCAGTCCATCGGCATTGTGAATCGCACCTCGACTGTCGCAGGTTGCCACCAGCTTCGCGCCCATGCCGGTCAGGAAGCGGGCGGCGTGCCGTCCGACCGCGCCGAAGCCCTGGATCACGACGCGGGCCTTTTCTGCATCCATGTCGCTGGCCCGCAGAGCGACAGCGGTTGCATGAGACAATCCCCAGCCGGTGGCGCCGATTTCATCCAGCGGTATACCGCCGAGCTCACGCGGCAGTCCGACCACCCGCCCGATCTCATCCCTGACCCAGGCCATGCACTCTTCATCGGTGCCCATATCGGGTGCCAGAATATACTCTTCGATGGTCCGCAGGGACTTGGCGAGTGCCCGCATCAACGGTTCCTTATCCGACTTCGCCATTTTCGGGTCGGCGTAAACGACGACTTTGCCGCCACCATGAGGCAGACCGGCCGCTGCGTTCTTAAAGGTCATCGCCCGCGCCAGTCGAACACACTCTGTCAGGCTCACGTCGGGCGCCATGCGAATGCCGCCGATGGAGGGGCCTTTCGCCACGTTGTCCACCACCAGAATGGCCTTGAGACCGACACGAGGCTCATAGAGATGAACGATCTTGGCAGGACCAAGTTCATCGGCATACTGAAAGAGATCGTCCATCGAGCGTTCTCCTGAATATCAAGATTCCATGGGACCGGCGATAGTATACGCCATTGACCTGGGAGGCTGTCCGAGAATAGCGATCGTAGCGAGGGCGAGACTGGGTGAGTCAGATTTTTCGATCATTTGAGGCGAATAATGGGCCTATTTAACGATAATGATCGGGAAATCTGGCCAATCAGGCTCGTCCGCAGTAGATCAGTCTATTCTCGGACAGCCTCCTAGGCAACCGGTTTAGGTCGGCCGATCGCATAGCCTTGAACGTAGTCGACCCCAATTTCTCCCCGCTTCAACTTGTCGAGGATCACCTTATTTTCGACGAACTCGGCAATGGTCTGCTTGCCCATCGCATGCCCGATCTCATTGATGGACTTTACCATCGCCAAATCGATTGGATCATCGGTGATCCCTTTTACAAAAACGCCGTCGATTTTCAAAAAATCGACCGGCAGATTCTTTAGATAGGCAAATGACGACAAACCGCTTCCAAAATCATCCAGTGCAAATTGGCAGCCAAGTTCCTTCAACGCCTTGATAAAATGGGTGGCACTGGATAGATTGGCAATCGCAACAGTTTCGGTGACCTCGAAACATATTTTATAGGGAGGAATATCATATTTGTCGAACTGATTTATGACGAAATCCAGAACGTCATTATTCGTCAGTGAGCAGCCGGAGAGGTTGATCGCGCACAAGAACAAATCATTAAGGCGTTCCGGCCGGCAACTCAGCCATTCGAATGTCGTCCTGATGACCCAGCGGTCCAGCTTGGTGGCAAGATCGTAGCGCTCGACAGCAGGCAAAAACAGGCCGGGCAGTACCATTTGCCCATCTTTGTCTTCCATTCTTATCAGCAGTTCATAGTGGGCTCCCTTATATGCTGCAGGGGTAATCGGGGCAATGGGCTGGCAGTACAGGTGAAAGCGGTCATCCTCCAAGGCATGGTTGATGCGCGCCAGCCACTGCATGTCTCCATGCCTTCTTGCCAGCGCTGCATCATCTTCACGGAAAACGTGAATTCGGTTGCGTCCTGCATCCTTGGCTGCATAACAAGCGTTATCGGCTGCGCGGAGTACGGCCGCGACGCTGCCGCTGCCTTCGTTGACCGGGACCAGCCCGATGCTCACGCCGAGATTAAAGTGCTTGTTATCCCAGACAAATCGAAAATCCTGAATGGATTGCCGCAGGGCGTCGGCCACTCGGTGAGCCTGTGCCGTAGTGCAGTACTCCATCGAAACGCCGAACTCATCGCCCCCCAGGCGAGCTAATGTGTCCCCTTTTCTGATCTGGTGCGCCAACAGATCCGCAAGCTGACGCAACAGCTCATCCCCGGCAATGTGGCCACAGGTATCATTGACCGCTTTGAACTGGTCCAGATCCAAGTAGCATACTGCATGTTCCTCTCCGCCGGAGCACTTGGATTCCAACAGATTGTGGATGGATTGTTCAAACGCTCGCCGGTTGAGCACGCCCGTCAGGGGGTCGTGAGTGGCCTGGTGGGCTATCTTCTGAGCCATGCGGTATGCCTCGGTGACATCCTTGACCGCCCCTCGGTACCCCTGGAAGGCGCCGTTCGCGTCGAAGACAGGTTTGCCGCTGTTGCGTAAAATTCGATGTCCGCCATCCGGATGCAGCCACTCGAACTCGAAATCCTGGAACGGACGGTGCGATTCCAAATTTTTGAAATGGCGCGCCCACTTCAGCTGGACTCCATTCTCCTCGGAATAAAAATCCCGGTACATCTGACCGAGAATTCGCTCGGGCGGTACTCCCATGACTTCCTCATAATGCCCCGATAGATAGGTATATCTGAAACTGGCATCCACTTCCCAGAACCAATCGGCAGCGACTTCGACAAAATCGTTGAACCGTTCCATGCTTTGCCTCAAAATCCGAACCCGTTTTTTGAGCTGCTGCCGATCCTGGTAGATCAGGTCATTATCGTAGCGCAGACGGTTGGAGAGTGTCGCCAGGATGTTAGTGGCCACCACATCGAACCGACCGAGAATCGCCCACAGCGTCTTCTCGTCCACCATAAGAACGCTGCTGACCATTTCGGCGGTGACAAAAGCGGACGCAGGTGCATGCTGGATAAGGGACATCTCACCGACGCTCTCGCCAGGCTCGAGCGATGTAATGTACACGCCGACCGTGGCAGACTCCAAGCGAACGCTGAGTCGTCCAGTGAAAAGAAGATAGAGATACCGGTTGGCGACTCCCTCGGCAATAAGAACATCATCTTTGTTGAGCGTTCTCACGGGACAGTGACGAAGCATGGGCTCCAGAGCATCGATGTCGACAGACTTGAAGATCTGTTGCTGCTTTAGTTGTTCAAAGGGAATCGATGTTCGCGTGGTGCTCATGAGCCATACTCGCAGTTGCCGGAACCAGCTGCAAATTATTAGTATAGCACTGCGGATTGCTCATCAGCGAAGGTGTGCGCTGTCCAGCGACCCTGACCGGGTCAGGGTCGACGAGCGACATGCAGCTCTATTTCGCACGCGTCCCGAAATGCATCGAGCGTGTGGTTTTCCCCTCCACGACCTCGACGATGCCATCCTGGTTCTCGGTCCGATGAGTCACAACGCCGTCGTATTTATGCATGGTTCGAGGGTAGGGCTTGGCCATTTGTCTTCCGGCGGCTTGCCCGCCCATGCTACCTCCGGATGGTCGAGAGTTGACGGTTTTGTCGCCTTGTTGGCCGGAAAAATAGCCATGGTTTTCAAAGCTTAACGAGCCGTTCATTTTTTCTTGGCTCGAGTTCGCGTAAAATTGACCAATTCTGATTCTCATTACTGGAGCGTTCGAATGAAACGGTTCTTATTGTATGTGTTGGGACTCTTAATCGTGCCGACCGGCTCAGCCATCTCGGCAAAGACATGGCAGCCGACGACGCTCTCGTCGGAAACCATAGAAAAAACCAGGGTGGCGACTCAAGCGTATCATGTGTGCCTGGACAATGAAATCAACGCCTTTCGACAGGTGCGTTTGGATTCGCGTCATGCAACGAACATTATCCTGAAAAAATGCGAATTTGAATTGACTCCGATCAGGACGGCTCTGCTGGCGGAGCAGGTTCCAACTAAGATTGCCGACCGCTTGCTGCGCAGAAGGCGAAACCAGGCTGTGCGCAAAGTATTGCAGTCGATGATGTTTGCCGAAAGCCGGCGCGAAGCGGCGCAGGCGACCAAAAAACCCGTTGAGTAGTTGAAAGAAGACGGGGTTGTCCCAATGATATGAGTTTTGCCCGAGGAATCGGTTCGAGAATCCAGGACAGAAAGCGGATAGTCGTTCACACCCTTTTCCCCGTCAGGAAGACGCCCGTACGAGGGTTCCAAATAACGAGGGAGTGTGAACGGCTTCGAAAGCAAAGCCGGCGCCACGCCCATTCGGCGGCCGGGTTTGTATTGGAACCCATAACAATAGAGCTTAGGAATCCATTATGGTATTTGATTTCGATTTAACCTACTTCCCGACAACCATCGACATGCTCCACGGTGGATTGGCCGCTGTGGCAATTGTCGAGCTGTTTCTGCTGGTGTTCTTGCTGACTGTCGTGGTCATCGGCCTGGTTCGGAAAAGCACGGCGGTGAGCCCTCGAACCGGCAAAGGCGTCGAACCGGAAGCGCCCAAAGCCGTAAAGCGAGCGGCAACGATTTCGGAGAGACAAGCAGCGGTGAAACCTCGCCCGGAAAAGAAACCGGCGCCCGCGCCCGGAATCATGAAAGAGTCGTCCCCGGATGCTGCCCTGCAGCTGTTAGGTCTAATGCAGCAGGAGGCACGCTTTATCGATTTTATCGAAGAAAACATTGCGGGCTATTCGGATACGGACATCGGCGCTGCTGCACGCATCGTTCATGAGGGATGCCACAAGGTCCTCTCCGCCCATTTCGAGTTGGAGCCAATCCGGACGGAGCCGGAAAACAAGCGCATCACTCTGCAGGCCGGATTCGATCCGTCCGCGGTTCGACTGACCGGCAACATCGTCGGCAAGCCACCGTTCGCCGGCACACTGGTGCATCGCGGCTGGCGTGTCACCAATGTCAAATTGCCCAAGATCGCCGAAAATCATGATGTAAACATTATCGCCCCCGCGGAGGTCGAACTGTGAGCGAAGCAAATCAAGCCCGTTATTCGATCGGCATCGATTTGGGCACCACCCACTGTGTCTTGTCCTATGTCGATCTGGATGCCAGTGACGGCGACGAAATCGTTCAGGAGGTGATGCCCATCTCGCAGCTGACAGGGCCAGGTGTCGTCGACGAACAGACACAGCTGCCCTCGTTTCTCTATCAGGCACACCCGGACGAGTTGGCGGACAGCGATGTCGTTTTGCCATGGACCGAAAAGCCTGAAGCGTTGGTTGGCGAGATTGCCCGACAGCTTGGCAGCAAAACGCCGATCCGCCTGGTTGCCAGCGCCAAGAGTTGGCTATGCCATTCCGGCGTCAACTGCCGGGAACCGATCCTGCCGGTCGAAGCCCCGGAAGAGGTCGAGCGCGTCTCTCCACTGCAAGCCTCCATTCGCTACCTGGAACATCTGCGCGATGCCTGGAACCATCAACATCCCGATGCACCGCTGGATGAGCAGGAATTGACCATTACCGTTCCCGCCTCGTTCGATCCCGCCGCCCGAGAGTTGACTGCGGAAGCGACCCGTGAGGTGGGGATGGACCATGCCATTCTGCTGGAAGAGCCGCAATCGGCTCTGTACAGTTGGATCCAGAAAAGCCACGGCGGCTGGCGCGATCTGGTTCGCGTCGGTGAGATTATTCTGGTGATCGATGTCGGTGGCGGCACCACCGACCTGTCATTGATCGCCGTCACCGAAACCGACGGCAATCTGGAGCTCACCCGCCTCGCGGTGGGCGATCATATTCTGCTTGGCGGCGACAACATGGACCTGGCTCTGGCCTATACCGTGAAAGCCAAGCTGGAGGCCAGTGTCACGCGCCTGGAACCCTGGCAGATTCAGGCGCTGACGCACGGCTGCCGGGACGCCAAAGAGACCCTGTTCAACGATCCGAGCGTCAACGAAGTGCCGGTCGTGGTCGCCAGCCGCGGCTCCTCGCTGATCGGCGGCACGCTGCGTACCGAGCTGACGCGCGACGAAGTCAACTGGGTACTGGTGGAAGGCTTCTTCCCGCCGGTCGCCGTTTCGGAACGGCCTGTTTCGCAGCCGCGCACCGGCTTGACGACCATCGGCCTGCCTTACGCTCAGGATGCCGCTGTCACCCGCCACCTCGCCTTTTTTCTCAGCCGTCAGTTCAATGCGGCAAGCGAGCTCGAAGGCTACGGGACGCCTGACAATGCCACCTTTCTGCATCCAACCGTCGTTCTCTTCAATGGTGGCGTATTGAAAGCCCAGCCGCTGGCCGATCGCTTGATGGAGGTGCTCAACGGCTGGCTGTCCGGCGAACAGGCTCAGCCTGCCCGCCTGCTGGAAGACGCCGATCTCGATCTTTCGGTCGCCCGCGGCGCCGCCTATTACGGCCGCGTTCGGCTCGGCGGCGGCGTCAGGATTCGCGGCGGCACCGCTGCATCCTACTATATCGGCGTCGAAAGCGCGATGCCCGCGGTTCCGGGCATGGTGCCGCCGCTTCAGGCGCTCTGCATCGCTCCGTTCGGCATGGAGGAAGGAACCGAAGAAGAGCTGCCGCCCTACGAGTTCGGACTGGTCGTCGGTGAGCCGGTGCGATTTCGTTTCTTCGGCTCGACGGTTCGCCGCGAAGACAGCGTCGGAACGCGGTTGGAGCAGTGGTCGCCGGATGAGTTGGAGGAACTCGATGAAATCGAAATGACATTGCCGGTCGAGGGGCGCCGCATCGGTGAAGTGGTGCCTGTTCGGCTGGCGGCCGTGATCACTGAAGTCGGCACGCTGCAACTGGAAGCTGTCGCACGCGAAGGCGGCGAACGCTGGAAAGTCGAGTTCGATGTCAGAGCCCGAGAGTCGGGCGGGCAAGCCTCGGGTACGGAAGCAGGCGGCGATACCGTTCCTGAGTTTCTGGAAACCATGGCGCTTGGCGAAAACAGCAAGCCGGAGGAGGCCGTCGAAACCGTGGACGCTGAAGAGGACGAGACCGCGCTGGTCGAGGATGAGCCGCGCGGTGAGCATCAGGCTGATGTGTATTCGGAGGAAGAGGATTCCCTCGAAGAGCAGGCTGAGGCCTATTCAGACGACGAGGCTGTCGAAGAGCAGGACGACGACGCCGATTCCCAAAGGGGCGATCAGGACGAGAGCGAAAAAGAGAACAAGTCATTCTGGCCGTTCAAAAAGTAGACATCATCCAACAGCACAGGGCCCCTGCTCTTTGCGGATCCACCCATGGCGGATGGGTGAGGAAAAACGGTCCGGCGTGCCCATCACTCGTTTATGGCATCCCGTTCTAAAAGCGCGCCGCGTTATCTGGTCGGCATCGATCTCGGCACCACACATACCGTGGTGGCTTACAGCGATGCACAGCAGAGTTCGGACGCCGGCATTCGGCTGTTCGAGATCGAGCAGCTGATTGCGCCGGGTGAATTGGCGGCGCGTTCTCTGTTGCCTTCGGTACGCTACCATCCGGCCGAAGGTGAATTGGCTGACAGCGACCTTCGGCTGCCGTGGCTGCCATCATCGATCGACGGCGAGATTGCTCCAGTGGTCATTGGGGAGCTGGCCAGAACCCTCGGTGCCAAGACGCAGGGGCGTATGGTCACCAGCGCCAAGAGTTGGCTGTCGCACCCGTCGGCCGACCGGACTGCCGCCATTCTGCCCTGGGGCAGCCCGGACGACGTTCCCAAAGTCTCTCCCATCATCGCCAGCGCCGGTTATCTCGGCTATGTCCGTTCGGCATGGAACGCCCGCTTCCCCGATTACCCACTAAAGAAGCAGGAGCTGGTTCTGACGGTGCCCGCCTCCTTCGACGAGGCGGCCCGTTCGCTGACGCTGGAGGCCGCCCGTCTCGCAGGGCTTGCCGGTGTCCGCCTGCTGGAGGAGCCGCAGGCGGTCTGCTATGACTGGCTGTGGCGGCACCAAAAGGATTTGAAGCGGTCGCTGAATGGCATTCGATTGCTGCTGGTCTGCGATATCGGCGGCGGCACGACCGATCTGACCCTGATCAAAGTCGAACCCGGCGATGATGCGCCGAAGCTGACGCGTGTTGCCGTGGGTGACCACCTGATGTTGGGCGGCGACAACATCGATTTGACCCTGGCGCATCTGATCGAAAACCGCCTGGTCGGCGACGATGAACGCCTGAGTGCTGCGGATTTGTCGCTGTTGATCGAACAGTGCCGCCAGGCAAAGGAACGGCTGCTGGATGCTAATGCGCCGGATCGGTGCACGGTCACGCTACTGGGCTCGGGCGCCCGGTTGATCGGCGGCGCGCGCTCCGCGCAGTTGAGCCGGGAGGAGGTCGAATCGATCGTGCTGGACGGCTTTTTTCCGGAAACCGGATTGACCGAATATCCCGATCGCAAGCGCAGCGGCGTGGTCGAATTCGGTCTGCCCTATGTCGCCGAACCGGCGGTCAGCAAGCATATCGCAGCGTTTTTGGGGCATCATGCGTGCGATGCCCGAGATGCTCTGAACGAAGCGGATATGCCTCCTGTGCCCGATGCGGTACTGCTCAACGGCGGGCTGTTCCACAGCGAGGCAATCAGTCGGCGGCTGCTGGCGATTCTCTCCGCCTGGCGGGAACAGCCGCTGCGTCACCTTGACAACGAGCACCCCAACCTGGCCGTCGCTTTCGGTGCTGTCGCTTATGCGATGGCCCGGCGCGGCGAGCAGGTCAGAATCGGAGGGGGGGCCGCGCGGAGCTATTTTCTGGCGGTGGGCAAAGAGAGCGATGAAACCCCGGCTGGGATCTGTATCCTGCCCAGGGGCAGTGAAGAGGGCCATGAGATCCGGCTGCCGCACCGCACCTTCTCTTTGCGTCTGGGAGAGCCGGTCCGCTTTCCCCTGGTCTCTTCGACCGAGGAGAGTGTGTATCAACCCGGTGAGCTGGTCGCCGATATCGAGGATGAGCGCTTCGTGTCGCTGCCGCCGCTGGCGGTGGCGCTGGACAGCAAGAGCCTGGAGCAACGGCAGGAGATCAAAGTCGAACTGACCGCCTCGCTGACCGAAGTCGGTACTTTGCAGCTCCAGTGCGTTGCGCTGGATGATCCCGATCAGCGTTGGAATCTGGAATTTCAATTGCGCCGAGGTGCCGCCAAGACCTTATCGACAGGTGATTCCATCCATCCCCGCCTGGAGGAAGCGATTGCCCGGATCGAGCTGATTTACGGGAAGAAATCCAAAAACGTTCCGCCGAAGTCCGTCAAGGGACTGCGCACCGAACTCGAGAAAATGCTGGGTACGCGACAGCAGTGGGATACGCCCCTGCTGCGAGAACTGTTCGATGCTTTGCTGGCCGGCGCCAAACATCGCCGGCGCTCGGCGGTTCACGAACGCGCCTGGCTGAGCCTGACCGGATACTGCCTACGCCCCGGTTTTGGCTATGCACTGGATGACTGGCGTATCGAACAGCTTTGGCGGCTCTACCGCCACGGCATTCAGTTTATTACCGAAGCGCAGAATTGGACCGAATGGTGGACGCTCTGGCGGCGCGTTGCAGGCGGCCTCGATGCCGAAGCGCAGGAAGCGATTTTTGCTGATATCGCCCGATTCATCAATCCCGCCTCGGCCAGACAGAAAAAGATCGCTCTTCATCTGAAGAAGCAAGGCTATGAGGAGATCGTTCGCCTGGCGGCTGTTCTGGAACGCCTGTCGGTCGGGCGGAAAACCGAGCTTGGTGGTTGGCTGCTCAAGCGCCTGCAAAAACCGAGTGAGCCGAATCAAAGCTGGTGGGCGGTCGGCCGAATCGGCGGCCGTGTTCCGTTTCATGGCAGCAGTCACAATGTCGTTCCTAAAGAAACAGCGGTCGAATGGCTGGAACAGATGTTCGCATACGATTGGAAAAAAGTGCTCTCGATCGGTTTTGCGGCGACAATGATCGCCCGCATGAGCGGCGACAGGGAGCGTGATATCCCAGATGGAGTGCGCAAACGCGTGGTCGAACGCCTGCGCGCCATGAAGGCACCGGCATCATGGCTCGCCATGGTGGAGCAAATGAGCGAGCTGGACGAGGCCGATGAAAAACGCGTCTTCGGTGAAGCCCTGCCGCCCGGCTTGCGGTTGATCGATTAGGGGCAGCAGACCCCAACGCCAAGCGGTTCCGCCATCCGGAGGATCACGCCCTCTTTTCCGAAAGGTGGATCACCCGACGGGCATCCGCCTTACCGATCGATGATAATCATCGCTTCATGAGATGGTCTATGCTCAAATTCCAGATTGCGGTAATGGCCTCTTCGCTGGGGTCGTTGAAGACAATGCCTGCACCGCTCGGAAAGGGATTATCATCGAGCGTCGAACCCACATAGACAACTCGACAATTGACGGAAATCACTTCAGAAGCTGTGTCGAAGGTCAGAACGCCCCTTTTGTTGACATCGGAGGCTGCCAGCTCTGGCTCGGCAGAGGCAAGATAGGCGCCGCTCAGGCTCAGGTTTCCGGTGACCCCGACATGCTCTCGACCGGCGGCGATCGTGAGGCGATATTCAAAGGAGATGGGAAAACGACTGTGTTGGCGCCTGTCGCTATTCGATGTGCTCATGATTTTTTGCCTGCTCCCGCTACTGAAATCGCCTCTCAGAATGACCGTGATGAGAACATGCTGTGTATGATCATTCTGCTATTCAACGAAACCCGATAACTCGCACAGCATTAACGAAAAGTATAGCAGGCGAACGGGAGTCGCAGAGCAGATCGACTCTTACAGAGAAAAGTCGGAAACTCCACCAGGAAGCGGTCCAACAGGCCAGCCGACGCATTGTTTTGCACCACGAAGAGCACGAAGATCCTTCGTGCTCTTCGCGGTGAATTCTCGATTTTTCCGAAAAGCACTTGAAATGCCAAGTAAAGAGGTCACTACCCCCCCATTATTGTTTCATTCAATGGGAACGCTCAGTTATTGATTTATAGAGGAGCGCGGAACGCGGGATACGCCCACGGCAGTGACGCAGGAGCGTCGGAACGAGAACGAGCGGAATCCGAGACATCGGTTATGGCTGCTCCGCCCCGGCCTCCCAATGCCGGGCACGCTGGACGGCTTTGCCCCACTCCTCGCGCAAGGCGGCGGCCCGTTCCGGCACCATCTCGGGGTAAAAGGCCCGCTCCGCCTGCCATTGGGCGCTGACCGCTTCCCGGCTGGGCCAGTAGCCGACTGCCAGTCCGGCGAGATAGGCGGCGCCGAGCGCGGTCGTCTCCAGTACGTGAGGACGGATGATCGAAACGCCGATGATATCGGTTTGGAACTGCATCAACAGGCTGTTCGCCGAAGCACCGCCGTCGACACGCATTTCGGTAATCGGCAGTCCCGCATCGGCGGTCATGGCGGTCAGCACATCGGCGACCTGGTAGGCAACGGATTCCAGCGCCGCCCGCGCAAAATGGCCCCGGTTGCTGCCGCGGGTCAGGCCGGCGATGAGGCCCCTGGCGTGCGGATCCCAATGCGGTGCGCCAAGGCCGGTGAAGGCGGGAACGAAATAAACGCCGCCGTTGTCTTCCACCGTTTCAGCAAGCGCTTCGATCTCCGACGCCGATTCGATCAGCTTCAATTCATCGCGCAGCCATTGCACCACTGCGCCGCCGATGAACACGCTGCCCTCCAGAGCATACTCCGTATGATCGCCGATGCGCCAGGCGATGGTGGTCAGCAGGCGGTTCCGGGACGGCACCGGCTCCGAGCCGGTGTTGAGCAGCATGAAACAGCCGGTGCCGTAGGTGGTTTTCATCATGCCGGGCTCGATGCACTGCTGGCCGAACAGAGCGGCCTGCTGATCACCGGCAATGCCGGCAATGGGGATGGGTGCACCGAACAGCGCAGCCGCTGTCTCCGCATAATATTCACTGGAGTTTTTCACTTCCGGCAGCATCGACCCAGGAATATCGAAGATCGCGAGGAGTTCGTCATCCCAGCGGTTTTCGTGGATATTGTAGAGCAGGGTACGGGACGCGTTGCTGGCGTCGGTGACATGCACGCGCCCCTCCGTCAGGTTATAAAGCAGCCAGGTATCCACAGTGCCAAAGGCCAGTTCGCCGGCCTCGGCTTTTTTGCGGGCATCGGGAAGGTGATCGAGCAGCCAGCGGATTTTGCTCGCGGAAAAATAGGGGTCGAGCAGCAGCCCGGTTTTCCTGTTGATCGTCGGCTCGTGCCCATCTGCCTCGAGCCGGTTGCAGAAGTCGGTGGTGCGGCGGTCCTGCCAGACGATGGCGTTGTAAATCGGCAGTCCCGAGCGCCGGTCCCAGACGATGGTGGTTTCACGCTGGTTGGTGATGCCGATCGCGGCGATGTCGCGCGCGGACAGCCCGGCTTTGGCAATCGCCTCGGAGGCGACGTGGAACTGCGTGGTCCAGATGTCGTCGGGCGCATGTTCCACCCACCCGGGCCGCGGATAGATCTGTTCGAACTCCTGCTGAGCGGCCGCAGCAGCCCGGCCATGCTGATCGAAGACGATCGCCCGGGAACTGGTCGTTCCCTGATCCAGCGCAAGTACATATTTCATGGCCATCCCCTGTTGGTTGCGAGCTCCGTTCGGGCGCTCGACGGGTTCTTGACCCCGCACCTAAATTGTTCTGGTACGGAATCTACTTTGCTTACATAAAGTAGAATTTAGGTGCGGGGTTGACATGCCGTTCAGGTTGCAGCCAACACTATACCAAAAGAGATTCGACGACAAGAGCTTTCGGTCAGAGCGGAAACGAGAAGACGGCTGAATGGGTAAAACAAAATAGAGTCATTGCGTCCATCTGTTTCACGCTTTTCTCGCGTGCATCAAAAGGGAATCGGAATAGGAATTTGATCGAATGGCGTCAGTCCCAATGCTGTTGAATTAAAATAGGGTGTTCCTTCTCCCGCTGGAGAGGGCTTAAGTCATCAGTATTGGACGTCAGCAGGGTTCGCTCAGGATTTCCTCACACGTTTCGTTCTTGATAACGGCTCCTTGAGGATATAAATCAACGGTAGTCGGCCAGCTTGATCTTGTATTTATTCAGCTTGTTATAGATAGCACGGGTTGAAATGTTCATATCCTCCGCCACTTTTTTGATGTCGCCCTGAAAATTTTTCAGGGCATCTTCCAGAAACGTCTCTTCGACATTGGAGGCTGCGCGTTCCTTGATCTTTTTCCACCCTTCCAGAGGCGTGTCATCGGAGATCAACTCAAGATCCAGTCCCTTGATTTCATTGCCTTTGGTGAACAATAAGCCGCGTTCCAGGGTGTTTTCAAGTTCGCGGACATTGCCCGGCCAGGGGTAATCCCGAATTTTTTGCATCACCTCACGACTGACCGATTCAACCTGTTTGTTATATTTTTTGTTCAGCCGTTTCAGTATCAGATTCACCACGTAAGGCAGGTCTTCAGGCCGTTCGGCGAGCGGCGGGATCTTCAGACTGATGACGTTGACCCGATAATAAAGATCCTTGCGAAACAACTTCTGTTCCACCAGTTTTTCCAGCTGTTGGTTGGTTGCGGAAACAATCCGCACATCGACAGCCAGCGTATGTTTGCCGCCGACTCGTTCTATTTCTCCTTCCTGCAATACTCTCAGCAAACGGGTTTGAGCTGCAGGTGACAGGGCGTCCACTTCATCCAGGAACAGCGTGCCTCCCTCCGCCCTTTCAAAATAGCCATGGTGGACTTCCAGCGCTCCGGTAAAAGCCCCTTTTTCATGGCCGAACAGGACGCTTTCGATTAATGTTTCGGGAATGGCTCCACAGTTGATTGCAATGAAGGGTTTATGATGGCGTTCGCTCATTGCGTGAATGGCGCGGGCCATCAACTCCTTGCCAACACCGGTTTCACCTTCAATCAAAACCGATGCCGTGGTGGGCGCCACGATTTCAATGGATTTCAATACATTCTGCATGGAAGGTGATTTGGCGACAATGGTCGGAGGCTGCTGTTTTTTGACCGGTATTTTTGTCTGATCGCGCCAGATCTTCTGCATGCGTTCCTCGATACGCGAATGCAGTGTCGCCATATCCTGCGTCTCTTTTGCCGGGGTGTTATCGGTATATTCGAGCCCCTGCCGTCCTGCTGCCGCAGCGGGATTGGTATGGATGCAGACTTCACAGCAGCCGTCGTGACGGGCAATACTTTTTCTGATCTCAACTTTGGCGTAACCGAAATTTCGTGCGGCGATACCCCCGAACACGCTGGATGTCATTCGGCATAATTCGGGGAAATTAGTGACTCCCTCGCCAAATGGACAGCGGGAATTTACGACGTTAATACAATCCTGATTGCTGGAAGAGAGAGAAAAATTTCCGCCGATACTATTTTTCAGGCCAAGAATCAAGTCGGTATAACTTTCCTTGTCCAGAGAGTCATGAATGTTTTGTTCATTGCGGTAGGTTTCCTCAAAAAAACAGCCGGCAGAACGGGCTATCTGTTCAATGAGCTGTTCGCAGTGCTGTTGCCCCAGCTGTTCATTCGCATGCATCAATTCCAGAACGAAGGTTTGCAGGAAAAAGGTGGGTGTTAAGCCAGGGAGAGGCGTGTTGCTCATAGCGGTCAAATTTGAAGTTTGGATTCATGGATTGAAGCACACCTTCTCAGCTGATGCAAATAAAAAATCCATCTTCTTGTTTATAAAGGGAAAGTTTATTTTCAAATTGTTGGCAAGAGACTTGCATATCATTGCTTGTAACCAACAATTGAAGAGAAGATCATTATGAGCCAAGAAAAACCACCTTTAGATCCGCATCCTTTGAGTGAATATGTTGCTTGGGCCGGCAACCGAAATCGTGAGCCTATTTTAGGTGTATTGAAAGAAAAGCTGCCTAAAGATCCCGCCAACGTGATGGAACTGGCCAGCGGAAGCGGAATGCATATCAATTATTTTGCACCGCATTTCGAACATTTGCATTTTCATCCGTCCGACAAGGATGAAGTCGTATTTGCCAACATAAAAAAGTTATCACGGGAGCGCGGTAATGATAACATTGCTGATCCCATCCATCTGGATCTGACAGAGCCATCCACCTGGATAGATCCGTCTACCAATGGGAAATTTGCAGCGATGTTCTGCATCAACATATTTCAGGTGGCGCCGGTATCTATTGCTGAAGGCATGATGGAATGTGCGGCACATTACTTAAGTGAGGATGGTTTTTTATTGATTTACGGTCCTTTTCAGGCAGAAGGAAGATTTACTACCGATTCCAACAAGGAATTTCATGAAACACTGAGCTCTGCCGGTGTTTCCGAGTGGGGCTTGAAAGATATCGTTGATTTAAAGGAAGCGGCTTCCAAACAGGGCCTGGAATTGAAAGAGACAATTGACATGCCGGCCAATAATTTTTCATTGATATTTGGCCGAGGGTAAAAAAATATTGGGCGGAGTACTATGAGTCGAATGTTAAATGAAATCCTGCTTACCAATCGATGCCCCGGTATACGAGTATATGTTTATGATGTCAACTCGGGGCGGTTGATCGATGTCCCGGAAGCGACTGGAGCAGGCGGAGCTGGGTAATGAACAGCAAACGTTCGGCTGTCGTTCTCGGAGTAGGTCCCGAGCAGGGGCTTGGAGCTGCTTTAGCGAAACGCTTTGCGGCTGAAGGGCTGCATGTATTTATTGCAGGACGCAGTGAATCCAAGCTGGAAAAAGTAGCTCAGAGCATAAATCGAAACGGTGGGTCATCAACCGCGGTGATTACCGATGGATCCGTTGAGCACGATATTGCCCACCTGTTTGAAACAGTTATGCTGAAGGATTCTGTTGTCGACATTGCAGCCTGTACGGTAGACAGCAATATATCCATCCCTTTTCTGGAAACAGACATTGAGACTTTCACCAAACTATGGACTCAGAATTGCCTGGTTGGCTTTTTGTTTGGCAGGGAAGCTGTAAAGGCGATGGTAAAACAACAGCGAGGGACGCTCTTTTTTACCGGGGCAACAGCCTCATTGCGGGCCAAGCCCCCTTTCACTTCTTTTGCCGCTGCCAAAGCCGGATTAAGAGCTTTGGCGCAAGGCATGGCAAGAGAATTTTGTCCACAAGGAATACATATCGTTCATATCATTATCGATGGAGTGATCGACGGTGAACGGGCACGGCAGCAATTTCCAGAATTTGTCGAAGTCAAAGGAAAAGACGGTCTGTTACAGCTCGATGCCATCGCAGATACTTATTGGGCCGTGCATTGCCAACATCCCAGTGCGTGGACCCATGAGCTGGATTTGAGACCCTATAAAGAACCCTTCTAGGAGCCTGTCCGAGAACAGCGATCGTTGCGAGGGGGAGACTGATTGAGTCGGATTGTTCGGTCATTGATATCTTTCAAGATTGCCTTGGCACGGTACGCTCTTGCTTCATTGATGTTTTCATGTTGACACGCATGACTCGGGTGAAGTTGATAAATTACTTTTTCTCCAATACAAAACGGTTCGACTAACAGGAGTTAAAAATGGCATATGATCACTGGCGACTGCAAGGTAGCTATTTTGAAACCTGCAACTGTGAAGCAGCTTGCCCCTGTATCTGGTTCAATGCTCCAACAGAAGGCGACTGCAAACTTCTGGTTGCCTGGCATATCGAATCGGGTCATCTGAAAAACCGGTCATTGGATGGTCTGAATGTCGCACTGGCCTGTTATTCACCCGGGCACATGAAGGATGGCAACTGGCAGGCCGCCCTTTATATAGATGAACGTGCGAATGATGAACAATTTGATGCGATAACACACATTTTCAGCGGAAAGGCCGGAGGTCATTTGGCCGTCTTAATGAGCTTTGTCGGCGAAGTATTAGGCGTCAAGAAAGTGAAAATCGACTATCAGGCAAATGCCGGTCGCCGAAAACTGATGATCCCCGCTATTGCCCGGGCTGAAATTGAAAGCATCCAGGGCATCAACGGCAGTGAAGCAAAAATAGAGAATCCTCCGCTATGTATAGTCCCCAGCCACCCTTCTATCGTTTCCAGCTCCTTAAGCTATCGTTATCAGGATTATGATCACGATTGGGAATTTTCCGAACGTAACGGTTATCACTCTCCTTTCGTTTATCAGCCCTGATAGACTGTACTGAAAGAGATCCGCCTTCGGATCGAAATAATAAAGTATCTTATGTCACGCCTGGAGCGATGCACTTGTGCTATTGTCAATCAAAGTTGAACGGAACACCGGAAGTGAACCATCTGCCAGGAAACCCGATCTGAATTTTCAGTTTGTCATACCCTGCGTACTCTGCGCGGTGTTTCATGTTTTTCCGGTTATGTTTTTTTAAACGGTTGCCTAATCTTGCCTAAAACTCAATCCTGGATTCTGTTTGCATTACTGGCTGTTATATTTTCAGCCTGGACTTATCTGTATTTTCACCACTGGCAGATGACTTCGCGGGCAATGTCTGGAATGTGGATGCCCCCTTCCGGTTTGTCCGCCTGGGGTTTTATGGATTTTGCGCTGGTCTTCATCATGTGGGCCATTATGATGGCGGCTATGATGCTGCCTTCCGCGATTCCTATGACTTTAGCTTTTTCCCATGTTAGCCGGCAACGCCAGACCACAATCTACCGTCCGACTGTTGTGTTTGTGCTGGCTTATTTGTGTGCCTGGCTTGCTTTCAGCATCGTCTTGACTCTGCTGCAATGGCAAATGCATGGGTTGGCCTGGCTGTCACCACGGATGGAAAATAAAAATCCACTGCTGGCATCGGTTATCCTGATTCTGGCAGGCGTCTATCAGTTTCTGTCTTTTAAAAACGCCTGTTTAAAATTCTGCAGGTCGCCAATGACTTTCCTGTTGAGTGAGTGGCAAGAGGGTTATAAAGGCGCCTACAAAATGGGTCTGAAGCATGGTGCTACCTGTGTCGGATGCTGTTGGGCGCAAATGTTGATTATGTTCGCCGTTGGAGTGATGAATCTGCTTGGAATGGCATTCATTACTCTTGTCGTGATTCTGGAAAAATTGACTCCGGCATATACTGGTCTGATCAGCAAAACCTGCGGCTTCGCTTTCGTTCTTTGGGGACTTTATTTTTTATCGAAGAACTACGCCCGGATCGGCCTGCTCGTTTGACGGATCAGGATTCAGGAAAAAATCTCACACCACTGGTGCAAAAACGGTAACTTCTCAATAAGCCGGGGCATGAAGCGGGCAGACCGATACAAGACACGCGGTGAATACGATCCCTGTACGCTTGCAGCGCTGCGCAATCCTGCTCAAAAATTACGGTGGATGAAACAAGGAAAGGTGAATGTGGGAAGGGGCCGGATCTCCATCTGGCTCTCCGCCTCACCGAGCATCAATTAAACTCGTCTGAGCCAGTTTCCGGGTAAACTCCGTCAGTATCAAGGGTCGATCGAAATAATACCCTTGATATTTGACACAGCCTTTGCCGGTAAGAAAGTTAACATGTGCTTCTGTTTCCACGCCTTCGGCAATGACGTCGAGTCCCAACAGTTTCGCCATGGAAATAATGGTTTCGACAATCACTTCGTTGTTGGGATCCTTATTGATATCCTGAATAAACGTCTGGTCGATTTTTACCTGGTCCAGCGGCAACTGTTTGAGATAGGTCAACGAGGAATAACCTGTACCGAAATCATCCATGGAAAATCGTACGCCCAGATTTTTCAGAGCCTGCATTTTTCCAATTGTGTCTACGATATTTTCAATGGCCATGCCCTCCGTAAGCTCCAGCGTAAGCTGCGATGGTTCGATGCCGCTGTTTTTCAGAACATCTTGAATCTGATCGACGAAATTGACCATCCGGAACTGGCGTGGACTGACATTCACCGCCAAGTGCTCGAACGTGGACAAGACATTTTGTGTTTGCCACTTCTTGAGTTGCTCACAAGCCGTTGCCAATACCCATCTCCCGATCGGCAGAATAATTCCCGTCTCTTCGGCTAAGGGGATGAACTCTTTCGGTGGAACCATCCCGCGCACAGGGTGGCGCCAACGCAGCAGGGCTTCGGCACCGATAATCCTGCCATCGGCATCCACTTGCGGCTGGTAGCGCAGCGAAAGTTCTTTACGCTCCAGCGCATGGCGCAGGTCCTTTTCCAATGCCAGCCTGGCGTCCGCGACGGCCTGCATCCTGGGATGAAAAAACCGTATTGCATTGCGACCATCTTTTTTAGCCTGGTACATGGCTGTATCGGCCTGTTTTAAAACTGTATCCGCGTTTTCATTCTTTTCCGGAAAGACCGTGATGCCAATGCTGGGTGTCACGTAATGTTCATGGCCGGCAATGAAATAGGGTTTACTGAGTGCTTGCCGGACTTTTTCTGCGACGGTTTGTGCCAGGGTGGCGGCACTATGGGTATCACGTCCCAGCTCCTTAAGCAGAATAACGAATTCATCGCCGCCGAGGCGGGCGACAGTATCCTCTCGACGCAACTGTTTCGTCGCTCGATCCGCGACATCTCTCAGCAGTGCATCACCGACCGGGTGGCCCAGCGCATCATTGATTTTCTTGAAGTTGTCCATATCAAGAAAAAGAATTGCGCCGAAGATTTTATGACGCGTTGAAAAAGCCAATTCCTGGTTGAGGCGGTCCAGCAGAAGCCGGCGGTTGGGAAGATTGGTGAGCGGATCGTAGTATGCCAGTTGCTCGATTTCGGCTTTGGCCTTTTTGCTTTCGGTCAGATCGATATCGATGCAGTATATCTCAGGGTCGCCGTTGCTGTCCCTCAGCATGATGTGGCTGGAGAACACGGCGACTGTCGAACCGTCCTTTCTTTTGAGATTGAGTTCACCTGCAGGAATTTCGATGCCCTTTTCGACCCAGTCATCAATGGCCCGGACCACCAGCTCTTTCGATTCTTCAGGAATGATCAGCTCTTCCAGTTTAGTGCCGACAGCCTCGGTTTCCTTGTAGCCATACAGATTCTCACTGGCGTCGTTCCAGAAAATAATCGCCCGGTTCTTGTCGAAGCCTTGCACCGCAATGTTCGGCATCTGCTCGAACAGCCGCCGAAATCTGCGCTCGCTGTTTGCGAGCGCTGCCTCGGCCCGTTTGCGCGCGGTTATATCAAGGATGTTCGCTACGAACGCGGGCTTCGATCGAAACGATAGGAGCTGCAGATGAACTTCGACATCATAGAGTGAGCCGTCTTTTCTCTTATGGACGGTATGAAAAACAATGTTATCCTGCTTATGTGATCTGAGTGGCTCAACGAGCTGATTGAATGTGATCGGCGTAAATGCCGGTTTAAAATCCAACGGAGTCAGCCTGCGCAGTTCCTCCAGAGTATAACCGAGGTTTTCCCGTGCGCCTCGGTTGACCTCCATAAATAGAAGGGTTTCGGCATCGAAAACATAAATTTCATTAAGCGAGTCTTCCAGAATGCGCCCAAGAGCCGCCTCCTTCGCTTCCACCTGCTTGCGAACGGTGACGTCCCGGTCGATACCCCGATAGCCAAGAAGGTTGCCTCGCCCATCCAGAATAGGAGCGCCGTTTGTTTCGAGCACGACCCGACGCCCACTCTTGTGAAGACTTGTATTCTCAAGCTGAGCGAACGCCTTTTTCTCAGCACAGATGGCCTGAAAGAAGCTGCTGACACGCTGAGCTTCATCGGCCGGCATCAGGTCAAACGGTCTCTTGCCAAGCAATTCTTCCGGCTTATATCCCAGGATTTCCACGCAGCGTGGGCTCACATAAGTATAGACTGCATTGCTGTCGACTTCCCAAATCCAATCGCTGGAGCTTTCCACCAGGTTGCGGAATCGGCTTTCGCTCTGACGCAGGGCGGACTGGAGAGACTGTTCATCGGTAATATCGCGCACAATCAGCACAACCCCTTGCCCCTCACCTGATGCTTTTTTGATCAGAGCGCCGCTCATGGCGATACTGTGCTCTTCTCCGGTTCTTTTGGTCAGGATCGCATCGTCCGGAGGTCCGGCAACAGCTCCGGAGACGATCACCTTGCGCAAGGGATTGCCTACCGGTTTTCGTGTTGCCGCATCGATGATGCGGCAAACTTCTTTGAGCGGCCGGCCCTTCGCCTCTGCCAATTTCCAGCCGGTGAGCCGCTCTGCAGCTGGATTCATACGGATAATGTTGCTTTCCAGGTCTGTCGCAATCACTGCGTCGCCGATCGAATTGAGGGTGATGGCGAGCTTTTCTTCGCTTTCCTGAAGCGCGTTGATATTTTTCGCTATTTGGGCGCTCATCCGGTTGAACGTGTTGCCAAGTGTCGCGAGTTCACCGTGCCCTCTTATCGCCACCTGGATGCCGTGTGCACCTTGCGCCATCTGCTGTGCGCTGTGCGTAATCCTTTGAAGAGGACGGGTGACCAATGTGTGCAGCAACCCGATCAGTACCACCATGATCAGCAGGCTGAGCAGCCACATCAGGGCGTTGTCCCGGACGACGTCGTGCCATATGGCAGCCTTGGCGGTGCCGAGATCGTAACTCAGGAACAATCCTCCCAGCCTGGTCGGTCGCAGCTCCCCCGGTCGAACAGCGAGACGCAGCGGATAATAGGCATCGATTCTCGAACCGTCTGCGGACAGCGTGATGTCGGGCCGGTGTCGGTGCTGAACGGAGGCCATCCGTTTTGTATCGAATTGCGGAACGATCTTCCCTGCCGGCAGCCCTTGCCACGCAAAGCGCGTCGCCAGAATGACTTTCCCCCGCTCATCGACGGCGAGCAACGAATCGATTGCAGGTATGACGCCCATTGCGCTGAGTACCTGTTCGGCGGAATGAATACGGTTTTCCGCCATCTCGTCTTCGACTTCTCTCTGCAGGGCAGCCATCTCGTACTGCACGGCTGCGAGAGTGGACTGTTCGAGGTCGTAATTCCGGCTGTTGCGCTGGTTCCAGGTCATGACCACCAAAAGCAGCGTAAAGAGCCCCATCACCAGCAATGGAAGCCAGAGTTTCAATGGGACCGCAAATATCCGTCTCACGGTTGTTCCTTCGGGAGAAAGGTGCCGTCAACGAGGTTGTCGACTGAGATCCCCTGACTCAACAGCCCTTGTTCCAGCATCAGATCGACAAGTCGTCTTGCCGATATCAGAAAAAACGGTTGATCACCCGCATGCAGAGTACAATTGTCTTCCAAATCAGGCAGCTGTATTCCCGAGAAGGATTCGAGCATGTCTTCGGCATTTATCCCAAGCCGGGGGGCCATCCGTTGCGCGGAATCCAATGGCGCTCGGTGAAAGTGGGCCAACGCTCGGAACCATCCGCTGATCAGTGCTTTGAGCGGTTCCCTCTTCGAGCGGAGAGCCGATGAATGAACGACCAACACATTGATAATTCGTCCCGGAATCTGACTGCTGTCGAATAAAATTTCGGCGCCTTCTGACAACAGCTTTGTTTTTACCGGTTCAGAGGTCACAATGGCGTCGACGCTGCCTGTACGGTAGGCGTCTTCATGCTCGTCGACAGTGATCGGAATCACCTTGATGTCAGACACCGTGAGGCCACCGGCCTCCAGAGCGCCATTCAACAGAATCGCCCCGGTCGCAGTGTTTTCGACGCCGATTCGCTTGCCGCGCAGGGCGGAAATACTCTCTGTCCCGGGCTGCGCCATGAGCGCATTGCCGCCGGATGAAATGTCCAACACCAGAACGACCTTGAGGTCTATGCCGTCCTGGATCAGCGGCAGCGCCTCATCCAAAGTGAGGACGGCCGCCTCGATCATTTCACTGCGCAGAGCATGAACGACCTCAGTTGCCGAGGTGAGCTCAACCAGTCGAATCGGTCTGTTTTCATAGAAGCCGAGGCTGCGCGCCAGGAACAGTATTTCGTAACCCGGCCATTGCTTGGCGCCGACTCGGAGCGGGGCTTCCGGCGGTGGAGAACAGCTTGCGAGACAAATGAACAAGCAGAAGGCTGAAAACGAAAGGCGACTCAATTTTTCTCCGAAAAGAGACGTTTGCACCGTCGTGAACTGCGCCTTATGGCAGGGCGAAATTTGGCGGGAAAAGGCCACAGCGCAAATGCCTCGAAAATAGATCTTTTTGGAGGGTCGGCGTGATAGCATAACCTCACTATAGCCCATTTTCCCCCTCTTATATTTTTCGCGCCTCCGCTGGTGATCCTCGATCGAAAGAAGCTGAGAGCACAGCCGGATTAACAAGGGAAATGGCTCGTTCCAGCCGATCGATAAGAATCAAGCTTGACCCAGTCTGACAGAATGAAGCCCACTGCAAAAAATATCACAAACAACGCAACATTCTAAATGACAGCAGCAGACCAACCAAGCGCTGGGATTCACAGCGTATCGCCATTGGCGTTAGAATAGCCAGATGGGCCATTCGAGTCACGGTTGGACAAGAGATACCCTTTCCATGAAAGGGTGTCGGGCTCAGGAGATGAGAGCCGCCCTTCATACCGCCTTCGAGGCTGAAATTCGCGACCAGATGAGAGCACTTACCGCCATAGTCAACAAAGCACCCGACGCCCGAACATTCTTGGATGATGTCGTCGCCGGGCTCAGTCAAACACCGAAGCGCCTGCCGTCCAAGTATTTCTACGACGAGCGTGGTTCAAGGCTGTTCGACGAAATCTGCACGCTTGAAGAGTACTATCTTACGCGAACCGAGCTAACCATCATGCAGCAGTTTGCCGAGGAGATCGCGGAGGCCTTGGGGCAAGGCAATATGCTCGTCGAATATGGCAGCGGAAGCAGCCTGAAAACCCGGATTTTGCTCGACAGACTGCAGTGCACGGTCGCCTATGTACCCGTGGACATTTCGGGCGAACACCTGGAGCAAACGGCCGGAAGACTGGCGAAGGCGTATCCGCACATCGAGATCCTGCCGGTCTGCGCAGACTTCACCACCGAATTCGAACTTCCACGCTCGAAATGCACGCCGTCTCAGAACTTGGCGTACTTCCCCGGTTCGACGATCGGCAATTTCAAACCCAAGGATGCCCGCCGCTTGTTGCAACGGATCGCTTCGGTCTGCGGTTCGGGCGGCGGCCTGTTGATCGGCATCGACCTGCAAAAAGCGATTCAGACCATCGAGGCGGCATACAACGATCGAAATGGCGTGACGATGGCATTCAACCGCAACCTGCTCCACCGCATCAACCGCGAACTCGATGCGGATTTTCGAGTTGACGCATTCGAACACCGCGCCATTTATAATGAAGAACTGGGCCGGGTCGAAACGTATCTGATCAGCGACAGACACCAGACGGTTACGGTTGACGGCGCAACCTTCCGATTCGAAGTAGGCGAAGCGATATGCACCGAATACTCCCATAAATACACCATCGACGGTTTCCATGCGATCGCGGCGACCGCCGGCTTTTCGCTCGAACGCGCCTGGAGCGATGATCAGGAGTTGTTTGCGGTTCTTCATTTTCGTTTACCAGCGATCAGACTGAACACACACAAGCAGATCGATGGATCAACCAGAGAGGATTGAGAATGTTCAAGGCAATTTGGCAAGACACGGTACTCGCTGAAAGCGATGAGACCACGATCGTCGAGGGAAACCACTATTTCCCGCCGGAATCGGTCGCAAAGCAGTACCTTCGGCCCAGCGATGCACATACGGTGTGTTCATGGAAAGGGGTTGCGAGCTATTACGACATCGTCGTCGCCGATGTTGTCAATGAGCAGGCTGCCTGGTATTACCCAAATCCGAAACCAGAAGCGGCGCATATCAGGGACCATGTCGCCTTTTGGAAAGGTGTCAAGGTCATCGCATGAGCTCGCCCGACACACATCGAAGCATTGGCGCCGGTATGAATGAACCGCTGATCGACCGTTACCTGGCGGTACGGCGATTTACCGAACTTCTTTGCGAACCGCTCTCGGCCGAAGACTGCAGCATCCAGTCGATGCCGGATGTCAGCCCAACGCGCTGGCATCTGGCGCATACCACCTGGTTCTTCGAGAGATTGGTGCTTGCGGAAACGCCCGGTTACCAGGTATTCGATCCACAGTACGGCTACCTCTTCAACTCCTACTACAACACCCTCGGCGCGCAGTTCCCGAGGCCGCAGCGCGGCCTTTTGTCACGGCCGGGGTTGGCGGAAGTCCTGGATTACAGGCGCTATGTCGATGAGCGGATGGAGCGTCTTCTCCTGGACGAAGGTGGCCGATTTTCCGCACAGCTCGCCGGGATCACGGAGATCGGCATCCACCACGAACAGCAGCACCAGGAGCTGATCTTGACCGATATCAAGCATGTCCTGTCGCACAACCCCCTTGCACCGGTCTACCGTCCGGGCAAATCGCGGCAGCCATCATCGCTGCCTTCCCCGGGATGGTCGGACTTTGGCGAAGGACTCCGCTGGATCGGCCATGACGGCGGCGGCTTCGCGTACGACAATGAATCCCCACGCCATCGGGTCTATCTCGAACCATTCGCTTTGAGCAGCCGGCTCGTGACCAGCGGCGACTATCTCGAGTTCATCACCGACCGCGGCTATGCCCGCCCCGAACTGTGGTTGAGCGACGGCTGGCGGACGGTATGCGAACGCGGCTGGAATGCGCCCTTGTACTGGGTCGAGCAGGATGGCGGGTGGCTGCAGTTCACCCTCTCCGGACTGCGGGAGATAGACCCCGCCGAGCCCGTCTGCCACGTCAGCTACTTCGAGGCCGACGCCTTCGCCCGCTGGGCAGGTGCCCGGCTTCTGACCGAGGCGGAATGGGAGGTTGCCGCCGAAGACCAGCCCATCGAAGGAAACTTTGTCGACACCCCGCTGGCCGACAGCACCGGCATCCACCCCTCACCGGGGAATGAAACCGACCCGGGCAAACCTTCCCTGATGTTTGGCGATGTCTGGGAGTGGACCGCCAGTCCCTACGTGGCCTACCCCGGCTACAAGCCGCCGCCGGGAGCAGTCGGCGAATACAACGGAAAATTCATGTGCAACCAATTCGTTCTGCGCGGCGGCTCGTGCGCCACGACGAGCAGCCACATCCGCCGAACCTATCGCAACTTCTTTCCGGCTGATGCGCGCTGGCAGTTCAGCGGTTTGCGTCTTGCGCGGTAGGTGGAAGGATACCGCACCGGGACAAATCCCCGCTTGAATAACTCTCGTACCGCTTAGAAAGCTCAAGAGGCCTACTTGCCATCGGTTTCGTCAAACATTCGGAGAACAAATGGGATGGAGTCGATAACGAAGCGTGATGAATGAGAAACATTTTGCTCTAGCCCGAATTACTTCATAGATGTAGATGGCTTGACCTCAAATTAACCCCATAGATGCCACCCCCAGGAAAGAAAAAGAGTAGAAAAAAGCATAGCGTCCCCCGTTCCACGAATGAATCGGGCCTGTCTGTGCACGATCGGATTGCGCGTCCGCTTTCGATCCTGTCCGATCGAATCGTATTGGACGCAAACCGCTGCTTTACTTCTTTTCGTTAGGTGATATATTTCTGGCTTGGTCTTTGTGGTGGCTCATGCATAGAGAATATTTCGCTTTTATTTTAGCCGGGCAGTTGGGCTTCTGGATATTGTTCGCCGCTGAATTCGCTGTGCGCCCGGCCGCGATATGCGAACTTTTACCGGCAGAAGTGCGTTGCAGCGGTGTATCAATCGGCTTCAATGTCTGCTTCGGTATATTTGGCGGGACGACTCTGTCTTGTCACCACCAAATCGGCGGCTCACCGGATACGGGTGCCTTAAAGTACGGAATTCGCGTTTCGAACAAACTGCCAACATAAACTGTATGTAGATTGGCACCGCCGAAAGCGACACTGGCCGTGGCCGGTGCTACCGAGCCCAATCCGGAGAAAATGGTTTCTTGGTCTAATGTACAATTAAAAAATGCTTCGTCTATTTTATGGCAAGCCTCTTCATTTCGATCATCGAAAATGATTCGCAAATCGCCTTCGGGCGTAATGGCAAAGATTCGTTCGCCACACGTAATGGTGCCCCAAAGGTTCCCAAAACTATCGAAAACAATACCGTCGGGAAACCCTGCTGGCCCCAAATCACTCGGGCCATACGTCTCCTTGTCCTTAAGATCTCCGCTTTCAGTGACCTTCATTCTGCTAATCTTCCGGCCGAATGTCTCAGAGATGTACATGTACTGTTCATACTTGTCTAATCTGATTTCATTGGTCAGTGCAATTCCATCGGCAACGATCCGTATTGAATCACCGTGGATTAAAGCGATATAGCCATCTTGTATATCCGGCCGCATCACATCGACCACAGTGTCATGTTTAGTGGATATGGATAGCCATACTCGATCTTTCGAATCACGTAGTACGAAATTCATCACACCGAGCGGTTCGCCGTCTATTGAGTCAAGAACAGTCTTCCTTTTTCCACCCAGGTCCATTAGCTCAAGGCTGCTCCTGCCCTGGTTCGCGATGTATATGTTGCCTTCTTTGGAAAAGCAGATTCCGTTAGGTAGATCTGAACCGGTAAGCAGGTTTTGATTTCGGTCCGGATTTGGGTTGTCACAGATAAGTCGCTGTGACCCATCGGGGGCAATGTGTTGTACGCCACCTCGGGAATCAGCGCACCATAACGAACCATCCCGCGTCGGCAGGATGCATTCGGGACGGAACAAGTCAGTCCCAATAAAATTAAAGTCGTCTTTCGTTACGGAGAATCCATCGATTGGATTTTTCATGACACGTTTGCCGTAGCGGGCTGTTGATCGGTCTGGTTTTGTAAGCCAAACGGCGTGATCTCGCCATCGATTGTGGTAAGCACTGTTGTATCTTGTTCAGCACTCTCGCCGTCAGTGAATCCAAACGGAACAAACTTGCCCCACGAGTTTTCTTGAAATAACTGGTCGCTGTACTCGGGTTGTTGGCCACAAGGCCAGCCGTAGGCGTACCAAAAAACCTTCTTTGACGGTTGTAGAATTTCTGCGCTTACTGTTCCCCATGGTAAGCCCTCGTGCAAATAAGAGTTTTTGCTACGCGTACCGTGGTTGCAGATCGAATAGCCCCAGGCCGGTAACAGTGGGTTGTCTATCGGGTCACGCTCGCGATTGGCATGGTCTGACAGAAGCCGCGCGAGCGAAGTCACATCTAATTGTCCACGGTATTGGTCGGCAAATTGCTTTCCCCGTTCTCTGCGCGCCAGGTTGTTTTTTGCGTATTCTCGATGACTGCGTCCGGTGCGTTATAGCTGTCAAGACCCGTGAGATTGTATACACGTTTGTTAAAGAGTTTGGGTTGTTTTTCGTGCCATTGTTTAAGTGCTTCAATGGGTGTGCAATGGTATAGAACTCG
>Ga0209633_10000815_pt1 | contig 34368 bp, 33 predicted proteins | sample Cruoilmetagenom1_FD_187290 | JGI IMG/M metagenome (GOLD analysis project Ga0209633, IMG submission 187290) | Oil polluted marine microbial communities from Coal Oil Point, Santa Barbara, California, USA - Sample 1 (SPAdes) (version 2) | ecosystem: Environmental > Aquatic > Marine > Oil seeps ... | reverse complement strand
CTCAGGTATTACACTGATCATCACAGGCGGATTGCGTGTTCCGGCAGACTTCATCAAAGCGCTGTGCCTGGGAGCTGACGGGATCGCGCTTTCGAACACCGCGCTTCAGGCTATCGGCTGTATTGGCGCACGCATGTGCAATACAAATCTTTGTCCGGCGGGTATTGCAACGCAAAAAGAAGAGCTGCGTCAGCGGTTACATGTCGATGGCAGTGCTGAAAGACTACAACGCGTTTTGATCGGCTTCACGGAACTCATGCAGGTTATGGCGCGCGCTTGTGGACATGATCACTTGAATAAATTCAACCCAACCGACATCACAACATGGAAGAAGGACATCGCCGAACTCACGAGCATTCGTTATGCGGGTGTAGGCATTCTGGAATAGTTCTGAATTTTCCACTGGATCAGAGAGCAATTGAACTCCTTCGCACTTAAGTGAAGAGCAGAAGGTCTCTTATGGGTCAATTTCTGTCATCACAGTTCAGCGACAACCTTCCGCTCTCAGGTGAAGCAGACCTCACGGTGCCAATGTTAGGAAGACGTGTTAACCGAGCCAAGTGATGGCACCATCTCGCCGTCGGCGACATCGCCCAACCCAACCAACCCAGCCAACCCAGCCAACCCACGCTACCAATCCGACCAAGTTGGCTACCGGCCGTTTTCGCCCGCTTCGGTCTCCGCCTTGCGGTCTCTTGATCTCAACCCTTCATGAAAAGGAGAAAGATCATGGAAGACCAAACAAACATCTACATTATCAATCCAACACGGATGCCATGGAACAAGGAACAAGGGCAAATTGATCGGTCAAACGTGGGTGATGACTTTGAAACTTGATTTTAATCAAAGCGGCGATTCTGAAAATCAGTTTAATGGTTAAACATTTGTAAGAGGCCAGCAATGTTCAGGGTTCTCTTATTTTCCTGCCTGACTGGGAGAAATTATGGGGTCAGTGCTAGAATGACAGAAAAGAAATCGAGTCTGGCACATTGGCGAAAAAGGGTCGGTGAAAGGTTTTTTCTGCTGCTAGATATATTCCCCTTAGTCACATTCGCCGGTGTTTTTCTGGCGGGCATAGTTTTCTGGGGTGGTTTCAACTGGAGTCTCGAAGTGACAAATACAGAAAAATTCTGCATTTCGTGCCACGTGATGAAAGATAATGTCTACCGCGAATATAAGACGACCATTCATTATTCCAATCGCACAGGCGTGCGCGCGACATGTCCTGATTGCCATGTGCCGCGTGAGTGGGTCCACAAGGTTGTGCGCAAGGTACGGGCGACGAATGAGCTTTATCACTGGCTCTTGGGCTCGATCAATACAGATCAAAAGTTTAACGCAAAACGCCCCGAGCTGGCGCGCCATGTCTGGGACAGCATGAAGGCAACTGACAGCCGGGAATGCCGCAATTGTCACAATGAAATCTCAATGCGGATGGGTGCGCAAAGTGAAAAGGCGGGTCTGTTACACGCCATGGGTACGGAGTGGAAAATGACCTGCATCGATTGTCACAAGGGAATTGCACATTCATTGCCTGAGAGCTTCAATAAAAATGCATTGTTTGATGGATTGCACGACCGGTTTAAGGCGCAGAAAATCGATTGCCAACAATGCCACACGGACATGGCGGGATCAAAAATAAGCGACGGTTGGAATGATTAACCCATAAACGACCAGAAAGAAGGGGAGAGCAAAATGAACTTTGGGACACTGTTTAAATCACTTGCTGCTTGCGGCCTGTTACTGACGTTAAGCGTTGGGGCGACTGCAGCGGATAAGCTCAACGCGACAGAGAAAAAAGGTAAAGCATTATTCACTGAAAACTGCGCTGTATGCCATCAGGACGATGCTATTGGCAAACCGGGTTTTGCGCCTTCCCTCACCAATGAGGAATTTTTAAGTGTCTCATCTGATAAATTTCTGATGGGCACAATTCGCGATGGTCGCGAAAACACAGGCATGCCACCATTCTCTCATTTGGGTCGAGGAGGCGTGCAGGCCATCGTCGCCTTTTTAAGATCGCATACTACTCTGCCAAACCGATCTGCTGCCATTGACGCAGAGCCAGACAGTCATGGCGATCCGCGTCTGGGTCAACAATGGTACGATCAAATTTGCTCAACGTGTCACGGGATTTCCGGCAATGGCTATGATGCTGGCGGCACTGGAACGGCGATCGGTTATGCGGGATTCCTCAATAAGGTTTCTGACGGATTTTTACGCGAAACCATCAAAAAAGGCCGATCAAACACCAGAATGCTCGGCTTTCAGGGACCTACCGCCATGGCCAATCTCTCAAATCAGGAAATCGACGACATCATTGTTTATCTGCGCCAATTGGCCAACAATAAGAATTAATGGGAGACGAAAATCATGAAACGCATAAAGAATAAATTTAACCGCCGCGATTTTCTAAAAAATAGCGCCTTTCTAACCGGTGGTGCCGCTGGTGCCGGCGGCTTTATGGTTGGGGCCAATCCGGAGCTTGAAGTCGCTTCCGCAAAGGCACAGGACGCGGAAGAAGGTCGCACAACAGCTCTCGCCCAGTGTCCCTATTGCGGCGTTGGTTGCGGCACAATCATTCAGGCAGAGAACGGCAAGATCGTCTCAATGCGCCCTGACAAGGACCACCCGACAAATTTTGGCCTGCAATGCATCAAGGGTTTGACCGCAGCAGAGCCGATTTATGTCGACCGTATGGAAGGCGACCCTTATGTGCGCAAGGATGTCTGGGAAGAATGGAACAAGCCTGATCACGGTGATCTCGAATATGTCTCCAAGACTAAGGGATCATTTGACGAAGAACACTTCATCCGCGTGCCTTATCATGATGCCGGCAAAATGGTGTCCCACAAGATCGCACACCTTCACAAGAAATATGGCGGCAATTCAATTGGCCTATATGGTTCCGGTCAGCTCACCATGGAAGGGCAATATATAGAAAACCTTTTCATGAAAGGTGTCCTTGGCTCCAATACTATTGAGGCCAATGCCCGGATGTGCATGACGTCTGCCGTGACAGGTTATTTTGCCACCCTCGGCTCAGACACACCGCCACTGGCTTATGAGGATATCGAACTTAGCGACATGATCATGCATTTTGGTCACAATGCCCGTGAAGCGCATCCGATTATTTTCTGGCGCGCGGCTGATCACAAGAGAAAGAAAGATATCCCGACAGTTATTGTCGATCCACGCCGGACCGGCACCGTGATGGGCTATGAAGATATTAACCCAAAGAATTCCGTGCACGTTCCCATACTCAATGGCGATATAAGTTTCCTCAATGCCATAGCTCATGTGCTTTTGAAGGAGCATGATGATGTTATTGACTGGGATTTCGTTAAAGAGCACGCCAATGGCTGGAAAGAATATGTCGATGGCTGCCTCAATGATTACAGCCCTGAGCAGGTGCAAGACCGTATGGGCGGCAAAAACCACGATGTCTCGCCCGCGCTTATCAGACGCGTAGCAGGCATGTTTGCCGACGCCACCCGCAAACGTCTGGCGCGCTCAAAAGGCAAACATTCCGGCAAAGGTTATGGCGGTGTCATTATCATGTGGGGCATTGGCTATAATCAGCATACCCACGGTCAGCATAATGTCATCTCGATCATTAATCTTTTGACGCTGACGGGCAACCTGGCGAAACCCGGTTGTGGTCCTTTCTCCATGACCGGTCAGCCAAACGCCATGGGCGAGCGCTTCACCGGTGGACTGACCGGGCGGCTGCCGTTCAACCAACCCCTCAAAAATGCGGCCCACCGGGCGCATATGGCCAAGCACTGGCGGGTGCCGGAGAAGAACCTTATCAATGCGATGAATTCAAAAAATCCGGGCTATGCGGTCGGCATGATGGAGCGCGCACTTAAAGGCGATGTGAAAGCGTTCTTCTTTGTCTACGCAACTCACATTGATTTGCCTGATCAGTATAATCTCGTCCGGCCTGCCATCACAAAGACCTTTAATGTGGTTCAGGAAATCTACCGGCACGCACCGAACAATCTTTATGCAGATGTTATTTTCCCGGCAGCCACCTGGGGCGAGGTTGACGGTGTTTATATCTCGTCCGAGAGGCGTCTCAACATTGTTCAAAAAGCAGCCGAACCGCCCAAGGGTTGTCTGCCGGACCTGGACATAGTGATCGACAAGGGCAAGGAAATCGCCGATCTCATTGGTCTGGATGGTGATAAGATTTTCCCTTACGCCAAGGATGAAAAAGGCTTTTATAAAGTCGAGGAAATTCTTCGTGATGTTATCAGGGCATCGGAAGGCACCGATACCGACCTTACCGGCATCCTTGAGGTCGAGAAGCTTGATGGCTCATCGCCCTATGAACAGCTCGCGGAGTTGCGCGGCATACAATGGCCGGCTCCGACCTATGAAATAGCCCAGAATGGCGGCACCAAACGTCGTTTCATGGCACAGGAAGGCGACTGGGCGAATAAGCCATATGGCTTCTTCCGGACCAAGGATGGCAAGGTCCATATGAAGCTTTGCAAACAGGATTATACGGACCGCGAAGCGATTACCAAAGAGCTGATGCGATTTGGCGCCGAAGATGGTTTTTACACCATCGACAATATGGACCTTATCAAGAAGGCCCGCGATCTTGGTCTCACACCCGATTTACCGGATGAAGAGCACCGTAGCAAGCTCTGGAATGATGTGCCTAAGGACAAATACCCATATTGGTTCGGTCTTGGCGTGGTCTATGAACATTTCCACACCGCAAAATCGAACCGCAGTCCGACAACACGTCGCCTGGTTCCCGAAATGTATGTGGAAATGCATGAAGAAGACGCAAAAGATCTCGGCATCAACGACGGCGACAAGGTGCGCGTTGTAACCAGGCGTGGTTCTTTGGAAGCCCGTGCTCAGGTCGGAACCAATTCTTTGGTGAAACCGGCACGTAATAATGTTCCTCGCGGCTATATGTTCGGCCCCTGGAACCTGTCTGTGGCCGACAGTGCCGACCCGAAGAAAAACAAATGGCTTGCCAATGGGGTGACGTCCCGGGTCTGGGATCCTGTGTCAGGTCAGGTTGATTTCAAGAAAAGTGCGTGTCGGATTGAGAAAATATAACCAAAACTACCGACGGGCGAAAACCGCCCGTCGGTGAAATATAAAGGATCCGTTTCGTGGATCGGCGAGACTTCATCATTTCAGTGTGTGCTGGCGCAACAGCCGCTATGGCGGGGATCGGTGCAAGTATGGGCACCCGTGCCGCCGAGGCCCCGTTTCGTTATCTCCGCCCACCCGGTGCCCGTGTCGAGGATGAGTTTCTCACCCACTGCATTAATTGCGGTCAGTGCGGGGAGGTATGCCCCAATCGCTGCATCAAATTTTTCGGCCGAGAGAATGGCGCTAGCAGTATGGACACGCCTTACATTATCCCACGCGAAAAGGGTTGCGTTCTTTGCATGAAATGCGGTGAGGTCTGCCCGACCGATGCAATTAATCCGGTACCACGTGAACTCGGTGCCATTCTCGCTGGCGTCAAAATGGGCCATGCCGTGGTTGATGAGCGTCTCTGTCTTTCATTTCAAGGCAAAACCTGTGGTGTTTGCTACCGGGCCTGTCCTTTGCAGGACGTGGCAATCACTGCTGGGCGGCTTGAGCAGCCGCATGTAACAGACAAATGCGTCGGCTGTGGTCTTTGCGAACGCTCCTGTATTCAGCTGCCGCAAGCTATCCGCATCATTCCTGATTATGAGAAATATGATAAAAAATCCGCATAAACCCTTGTCGCTTTGGCGTCATTTAAACAAGCTCCGCTGGGTCAGCCTGACAATTGTTTTTGCCATGCTTGTTGCCTTGCCTTTTCTGCATCTCTATCAGACATATGTGGCAGCGCACGCTTACGACCTGCTGGCACCGGATGAGAAGCGGCTATATGATATGATGGAAACATTGACCTCGCCATTCGTATCCGATCCCGCTGAAGATCTCGACAATATCAAAGGCAATACATGGTCCGGCACCTTTTGGGGTCTGCAACTCTCCGATCCGCTTGCGGTTCTGGGACAGATAGCAGCGGGCCTCAAACTCTATTGGCCCTTTTTCCTGACTGCCATCATACCAATTATCCTCACAATGATTTTCGGACGATTTTTTTGTGGCTGGATCTGTCCGGCGACATTGCTTTATGAACTCAATTCAAATTTCGCGGCGTGGATAAGATGGGCCGGCTTTAAAGTCGGCAACCGGCGTTTCGACCCCCGCCTGAAATATCTGGTTCTGGCTATAGGACTAGTGTTTTCAGCAATAACAGGATCGGTGCTGGTGGCGTCCATTTACCCCCCTGCAATTGTCGGCCGGGAAATTTATTATCTCATAGCCCTTGGCGGATTTGGTGCAGGTGCTGTCTTTTTCGCTGGCACACTCCTCTTTGATCTCCTTGTGGCACGGCGCGGTTTCTGCCGCTATCTGTGCCCTGGCGGCGCACTTTACTCACTCCTTGGACACTATAGGCTCGTGCGCATAAGACGCATCGTCGAAACCTGCAATGATTGCGCAAAATGTAATGTGGTCTGCGAATTCGGGCTTGATCCATTACGCGATAATTTCGGCCAGGAATGCAACAATTGCACGGCCTGCATCAGCGTCTGCCCAACTGACGCCATGACTTTCATACTGAGCCCACGAGATTATCCCAAACAGGGGCCCGGTCATTTGGGCAAAAAATATCTCCGTGGGGCCCAGACTGGTGACCAGCATGACGCTCAAACTATGGCGGATGTTGAATGATGGAACGCAGGAATGTACTGAAAAATCTGATCGCAAGCGCGACCTTGCTTGCCGCTGGCGGCGCACCCTACGGCATTGCCCGTTTATTGGCGCCCGAAGTTAAACAGCCAAAGCGAAATTATCTTCGGCCTCCAGGGGCGCTGGCCAACGATGTTGCGTTTGTCAAAGCCTGTATTGGTTGCGGCTTGTGCGGTGAAGTCTGCCCGCCAAAATGCATCCTGTTCCATGACAACAATGGAGGCGGAAAGGTCAATACACCCTTTATCAATCCCGTCGACAAAGCCTGTATACTTTGCGCTAAATGTATCGATGTCTGTCCAACCGAGGCGCTCACTGAAACACCAATTGAAAAAGTAAATATGGGCCTCGCGCAGATTGACCGCACAGCATGCTATCCATGGGTAGACAGAGGTGTTTGCGGCGCCTGCGTTAGTATTTGTCCTCTCGGTGAAAAAGCCATACGATTTAAAAAATGGAACCAGTATCAACCGATTGTCGAAAAGGGATGCGTTGGATGTGGTCTATGCGTCGAAGTCTGTCCCCATCCAAGCACACCTATATGGATTGTTGACCGCTCGGAAGGAAGTGTCGCGAAACACAGGGTTTAAATAATGATTGTTTTGGTTAAAAATCCTATCCATTTCTGGATATTATTTGGGATGCTCGTTTCCGCGACGCTCAGTGGAATGAATATGGCGCACGCCCACCATATACTCGGGCGCCCGTCCTATGCGCTCAATGAGGATTCAAATACGCCTCCCTCTCTTCAAGTCGAGGCCCGAATTGGCGCATACGCCGTCAATTACATGATCTATCCGGCTTTCCCGCGCCCGGGCGAAGCGGGGCGCATCAATCTTTATGTAAAAAATGCCATCACCGGCAATCCATATGTCGGAAAAGTTGCTTTTACGGTTCGCGATAATTCATGGGCGGCCTGGGCAGGTTTCCAGGCCAATGAGGAAAAACTCGGTGCCCAGGTGCTCGACGATAATGTCTTTCGTCAGGGCTTTGTTTTCAGAGAGCCGGGAGCCTATATCGTCACCGCGTCTTTTCATGACGGGGATGAGCCTCACGCGATCGATTTTCCATTACAGGTTGGCGAAATACCCGGGCTTGGCGCGACTGAAAAAACCATCGCATTGATTGCTCTCACCCTCATCATACTAACCATTTTCCAGCGTCGCCGAATGATGACCGGACGGATCAAATCTCGGAATGATGAAGGGGCGAAACCGTGAAGCGCAGGGATTTCTTTAAACTGGGAATGCAAAAGGCAACCGATATCGCCGTCGAAGAGGCAGAAGCTCGTGTTGTTGAAAAAGCGCGGCAATGGATAAGACCGCCATTTGCGCTTCATGAGCTTGATTTTCTCCTGAAATGCACCCGTTGCGGCGATTGTACCGAGGCATGCCCGCATGGTGTTATTTTTCCGCTACCTGCGAAATTTGGCATTGAGGCGGTTTCGACGCCAGCAATGGATTTAACCGTGAAGGGATGCAGGCTTTGCGACGACTGGCCGTGCGTCAGAGCGTGTGAACCGGAGGCACTCTTACGAGCCGAGGTGAATGATGGCCCCGCCGGGTCTGAAACGAATAACCCAAAAGCCTCGACCAACATTGAGTTACCAAAACTCGCCCAAGTGACCATCATCGAAGATCGATGTTTGCCCTTTATGGGACCGGAATGCGGCGCTTGCGCCCATAGTTGCCCGGTCGAAGGCGCGCTTTTATGGGATGGGCCGAAACCGCGCATCAATAACGAGGCATGCACCGGTTGCGCCATGTGCCGCGAGGCTTGCATTACTGAACCCAAATCAATCGGGGTCCGGTCAGTCGTATCCGCATCGAGAATAAAGGCAATCTGAATGTTGATCAGATTAGGCACGAACAGGGTCCAAATTATGCAGATAGAATAGCGATACCTATCTGTTCACAATTTCCGCGTCTGAATTCCATTTTCCGATCAATACCATCCATATCAGTTACACTTATTATGTCCGCTTCGGGTCAACAGCACGATTCAGGGCAACCATCTGTGTGCGGTCGGTTTAACCCGGTTAGCAGAAAAACCGACTTAATCCGCGTGGATTTTCGGGTCATACTTCAACTGCAGTCGTGCTCACCACATCACAGATAGGGTGAATGACTGCCATGAGGAGACATTGCCAATAGTGGTATGTATTGCAAATCTCCCAAGGGGCGAAGCTAGGTCACAGGTCGAGCATGATAGCCGCTTGCATTGGAAGCAATGGGCGGTATATGGAAATGAAAATTGGAACTCTTGTCGAACTTGGCTCAATTTTGGCAACCGTCTCAAAAAGCGCTCTCATGAAACGGCATCTTTCGTTCGTAAACTTTTAACCTAATTTATTTTTTAGATATTAGTGAAATAGTAGTAGAAATTAAATGTTCTAGATTATTGTAATTTTAGGTAAGTAAATGACCATGCTAATAGTATTAGCTAAACAACTGCCCGCTTCTGGCGGTAAATGGCTCGTTGAAAAACTTCAAAAGTTTTCGACAAATACGCACGGCACAATCGTAATCATATTTTGCCTAGCAACCCCCGTTCTTTTAATGCTGGCCGGTTTTTCAATTGACTACGGCATGGCACGTGTTCAAAAAGATCGCTTGCAATCGGCCGTGGACGCAGGCGCCTTGGCCACTGCAAAGGAAATGAACCTTGCGAATGCAGACGATGCGTCACTAATGGCCATCGCTCAAAATGTCGTTTTCGCCAACATCGATAAGAGCGCACCGAGACCGGTATTAAATGTCGCTATTGCGCCTGAGGGCGGCAGTGTCCTGATATCTGCCACCCAACAGGTCAACACGTTTTTTGCCGGAGTTTACGGCAATAAAATCACATCTGTTAATGTTACGTCGCAAGCCATGATTGTTGGCTCCACCCGAATTTGTGTTCTTGCTTTGGATGACAGTGCTGGAGGTGCAGTTTCTGCAGAGACACAAGCTCGATTAACTGGAAATGGTTGTGCCGTATTTTCGAATTCGACAAGCTCTACCAGCATCATCGCAAAAAACTCAGCTCTGGTAACGGCCTCGCTTGTTTGCTCCTCAGGTGGCGTAGGTGGCACAAGCCTGATTACACCAGAGCCCTTAACCGACTGCCCACCAGTTGCCGATCCGCTTGCTGATCGTTCGCCCCCGCCGATAGGTGCCTGCAAGGAAAGCTGGCTGAAGATTAGCGCCTCAACGACGCTGAGCCCGGGCGTTTATTGTGGTGGAATGGAAATATATAATGGCGCCCAAGTAACATTAGATCCCGGGGTCTACATAATAAAAGACGGGCCATTGATCGTAACTGGCAATGCATTGTTAGAAGGTACGAATGTCGGTTTCTATTTGACGGGCAGCAAGGCGAAGGTCAGTTTTACACCCGATAGTTCCATCTCGTTAACGGCCCCGAAAGATGGTCCTCTTGCTGGTTTATTAATGTTTGAGGACATAAACAGAAAGACCGCTGCAACTCATTCCATTCAGAGTGATGATGCCAGAATACTATTGGGGACAATTTATCTCCCTGCGAGCAATTTAGTAGTTGATGCGAATTCACCCGTGGCCGATCAATCTGCTTATACGGCAATTGTCGTGCTTAAACTCAAGCTCTTTAATGGCCCCCATCTGGTCCTGAACACAAATTACAACGCCACCGATATTCCGGTTCCAGACGGCATCAAGGGCGTCGGCAATATCGTTGCCCTGACCAAATAACGCCTTGAATTATTTGGTCAGCCAAGTTGCTAATTTTCACGCTTCCCCTCAATGGTCTGCCGATTAACGTAAAAACGTCCGCCTTAGGGTCAACCTCGGTCTTTCACTTGGTCGGTCGTTCTACCGCACTTTCGTCGTGAGCGGACGCATGGAGTGTGTCGATCCAACTTCTTGATACCCACCCTCAGAATATCCCCTTCTGTATAACTTCAGCCAACCAGGCGACGGGCGAGAAGTGCCAGAAGCAGACCAACCTATCTTAGTCAATCTGCCGACTCGCGTATTTTCTGCAATATTTTCTTGCAAAAGATCTTTGCTTTTCATTTGCAGTAAAATGGTCTGACTGGGCGTTCTCTGGTCGAAAAAGTGACAATGTCCTATAAGTTACAGTTAAAAACCTGATCCTATAACCATCGTCTATAATATCAATACCTACCTTTAGAATTAAGGCGGACCATTTCATAAAACCGGACGCATTAGCTGGAGAGCCTTATGGATAAACAGATAAAGAGCTGGATGAAGAAGCAACACGTGCCGGGGCTGGCGACCTGTATCGTGAGAGGAGATAAGATTGTTTGGTCCAACGGTTACGGAATGGCAAATATAGCCAAGAATATTCCGTTCACCCCGGATCAAAGCCTGTTCCAAATCGCCTCCATCTCCAAGACCATCACTGCTGTCGCCATCATGCAATTGCGTGACAACGGATTGCTGCACCTTGATGAAGATGTAAACAAGTTTTTAAAATTCCCCGTACGCAACCCTAAACATCCTGATGAGCCGATCACTTTTAGACATCTGCTCACACATACGTCGTCGATCAATGATAGCGATGCCCTTTACTCCCTTTATGTTGTTGGTGATCCGACCACATCGCTCGAGGAGGTGGTAACCCGGTATTTCATGCCGAGGGGAGCGCTCTTTAACCGGAAGAATTATAGAAAGAATGCACCTGGAACTAGGGAGAATTATTCCAATGCCGGCTTTGCATTGTTAGGACACCTGATAGAAGTGATCAGCACACAGTCTTTGGAGAGCTACCTGCAACGAAATGTTTATTCTCCCCTCAAGATGGATGAAGCTTCGTTTTACATAACCAAACTGGACCTTGAAAGACAGGCGCGCCCCTATACCTATGCTACGAAGAAGAAAGGTAAGTTGTGTCCCGGCGATGGCGACGGTAATCTGCTACCTGAAAATGTGTCGCCACAAATCGGGTATAATGAACACGCGCTGTACAGCTATCCGACATTGGCGGATGGTATGGTAAGAACCAGCGTCAACCAGCTGGCTAATTTCATGATCGCCATGATGAATGGTGGCCGATTTGATGGAACTCAATTGATCAGAGAAGAATCGGTAAATGAAATGTTTAGCGGCAAAGAGCACGGATTGAGCTGGTTCAAGAGCGGTAAATATTGGGGGCATGACGGTGGTGATCCGGGATGCGCAACAGAATTAATGTTCAACCTCAGTACCAAAATCGGGTTTATTCTTTTCGCCAATGCTGATGTCGAGTTAAAGCAGGTGAAGGCTTTTATCAGGGCAAAGGCCGAAGAGGTCCCCCAGGCCGGCGTTTGAGATAGAACTCACCTATAATTTGGCATGAAAAGTGAGCGCTATGTATCGTCAGTCGGTAGTTGCCGGTAAGTCGCTAACGGCATTGTCGAGGCTATTCCAGGCCGTGAAATCAATCTGGCATTGACGTTAAAAAGCAAACGCGTGAAAGGAGAGATATTGTAATGGTGAGGGCATTTTTTACAGTTCTGTTTTTGGCGTTGAGCGCTGGTAGGCTTGCGGGGAGTCCAGATACGCTGTGTGTGCTCAATCACGCACAAATGCCTGCAAGCTGGCTGCCATCGGAAGATGTGAAGAAAGAGCTCAATCCAGCACCATGGTCGAAATCTGAAGCCAAGGATGCGAAATATGCAATCAAAGCCGGTCTGGATGAGATGATCAGCTATTTTCAAAAGAAGCCTTCAGCAATCAAAAATCTTTGGGATGATTCGATCGAGGCATTGTTGCAGGTCACATATTCAAGCGCGAATAAGCCGGAATTCGACGCAAAGGTGCGTGATGCAGCGCGCCATAATCTGACGGCACTGATCACACCATATCTCAAACTTAATCCGAAAGAGGCAATTTGCGACGAGTTCGAGCAGCTTTTGCCGCTAACTATATTCGCGCACAGACTCTATCCTGCTAATGACAAGCGAACGAAAATTATAACGAAACGTACCAATGCTGCCTATCGCTCCTGCGATTCTCTTGAAGACGCGATGGGGAATGATTTTGAGAAGATTCTGGCTAATAACGGAGCTCAACCAAAGGATATTGAGGAACTTTTTGACCTCTATATCTGGTGTCTCTGGTTCATCGAGGCTGAGCTTTATTCCGATATAGCACTGCCTGTTGAAACCCGAAAGTTTGGTCCGAAAGTTTGGCAGTATTTCAAAAACTATAAGCTTGTCGGAGTGAGCGGATTTGAACAGGGAGCCAGGGATGAAAATTTCATCAAGATTGCGGATCTCGCTTCCCACATCGCCCATATTCCGACCGGCACCCACCGGTATCCGCTCTATGTGGAGGACTCGCCAAGCCTCTATCGCTTTCACCGTGAGAATTTCTATTCGGTGCTTGGGTTGGGCGAACTCGATCTGTTTGCGTCCTTTGTGGATACGCTACGCCAGTATGGATGTACTGCAGAGAACGACATACAGGTGCGTGACGGAAGTCGCTATCTTTTAAAAGTCTTTCACAAGGGCAAAGATCGTTGGATGGCCTATCGACATGAAGGCGAGACCGATGCCAATATCGATGATTATGGTCTGATCCATTATCCGTGGACAAGTGTATTAGGTATTCGGGTTCGGAAATTTGAGCAGCCAAACCCCGGCACCTATGGCGGCATCGTCCGCCGCTGGCTTCCGCCCCCGCCTTGACCCCCGAAGATTAAAGTGAACCTGTAACATATGTGTCCACCTGGCCACATGGCAAAGATGGGTCAACTTCCGTCATCACAGTTCAGCGACAACCTTCCGCTCTCAGGTGAAGCAGACCTCACGACGCCAATGTTAGGAAGACGTGTTAACCGAGCCAAGTGATAGCACCATCTCGCCGTCGGCGAGATCGCCTAACCCAGCCAACCCAGCCAACCCACTCCACCAATCCGACCAAGTTGGCTAACGGCCGTTTTCGCCCGCTTCAATTTCCGCCAGGCGTTTGTCGAGATAGGTGTCTATTTTCAGCATCAACTCATCAACCTTGCCTTCAAAGAAGTGATTGGCACCAGGCACCTGCTCATGAGCAATATCAATACCCTTTTGTGCCTTGAGCTTGGCAACCAGTTCCTCGACAGACGAGTTCGGAACCACCTTGTCTTCCGCACCATTAATCATCAGACCCGATGACGGACAGGGGGCGAGAAAGCTGAAATCATAATGATTGGCGGGAGGGGCTACGGAAATAAAACCGGCGATTTCCGGGCGGCGCATCAGGAGCTGCATCGAAATCCACGCGCCAAATGAAACGCCCGCAATCCAGCAATAGCGCGAATCCGTATTAAACGTCTGTGCCCAGTCGAGCACCGCGGCCGCATCAGAGAGCTCCCCGATACCGTTATCAAAGAGGCTCTGGCTGCGTCCGACACCGCGAAAATTAAAGCGAATGACGGAAAAACCACGGTTCACAAAGCTATAATAGAGATTATAGACGATTTGATTGTTCATCGTGCCGCCAAATTGCGGGTGGGGATGAAGAATAATCGCGACCGGTGCATCCGGTGCTGCCTCGTGGTGATAGCGTCCTTCAAGACGACCAGCCGGTCCGTTAATCATGACTTCAGGCATAGGGGGGGATCAGCCTTCTAATGTTCTCAAAAACGCTCGCCATATAAAACTTGACTCTAGCAGTCAGGATTAATATATCTGACGAAATGGCGCTATTTAGAATGGTTCAAATTTGATATTGGCATCTTTAGCTGAAACATGGGTTTTAACTATGGATGTCAAATCTGGATCTCAAATATCGTTATAGACAGACAAAAACCCGTCACCAGAAACAACTATTCCCAGTGCGGTGCATTTGACCTGACATGTTCAGCTGGAGTTATGCATCCACAAGTCACTTTCAGTCAAGCGTGACTTGCTCTGATTGAGTGCAATAATTGCTGAATAAATCAACATTCAGCTTGTTGAGTGGAAATTATTTAGGGTTGAATAAAAGGCAGAGTACGAGATGGAACTTAATACACGAGGCCGATATGCAGTTATGGCCATGGCTGATCTCGCCAAATTTGGCGAAGAGGCTCCCGTGCCATTGCCTGAAATCGCCGAGCGCCAGCAGATTTCGCTGGCCTATCTCGAACAGATATTTATACCCTTGCGCCGCGAAAACCTCGTAAAGAGCCAGCGCGGGCGGTCGGGCGGCTATCTTTTGGCAAGATCAGCCGACGAGATTTCAGTGGCCGCAATTATTCAGGCCGTTGGAGAACCGGTCGAGATTACCCGCTGCTCAACCGAGGTCGGCCCATGTCTTGGCGACCACAAATGCCTGACCCACGAGCTGTGGCGGGCGTTGGGTGTGCATATTGTATCCTTTCTGTCAGATATATCGCTCGAAGACGTGCTCGAAAAACGCGTACCCCTATGGCCTGTGATGGCTTCGTCACCATCCGAAATTATTGAGGCCGCCGCCGAATGAGCCAAGCCCGCACATATCTCGATCATAACGCCACCTCAATTATGCGCCCTGAAGTGCGTGACGCGATGCTGGATGCATTCGATGCGGGTGGAAACCCGTCATCCGTGCACGCGGAAGGCAGGTATGCGCGTGGGTTAATCGATGATGCCCGCGAGAAACTGGCTGCCCTCGTCAACGCGGCCCCTGATGAGATTATATTCACATCAGGTGGTTCCGAAGCCAATAACCACATATTGCGCCAGCCATGGGGCAGCATAATTGTCACCGCCACCGAGCACGACAGCATTATGGCGCCAACCCGGGATGTTAGTGCCGCTGAGCGGCCACAATGCGCAATCCTGCCAGTCGATCGCGACGGCCGGGCTGATCTCAAAGTGCTGGGCAATCTCATGGCCGCACTCATCACCCGTGATGGCCCGATGCTGATCTCTATTCAAATGGCCAATAACGAAACCGGCATATTGCAGGATATGAGCGCCATTCGAGAAAGGATCACCGAATTTGTCGAGGCAAATGATCCGCGCAATGAGGACGGTAGCCCGAAAAATATAGTATTTCATTCCGACGCCGTGCAGGCAGCAGGCAAAATCCCGGTTGATTTCAAAGCGCTCGGAGTAGATGCCATATCGCTTTCAGCCCACAAGATTTCCGGGCCGAAAGGCATTGGCGCGCTGATCAAACGCAAGGGCCTCAGCCTCAAGCCGTTGATCAATGGCGGCGGGCAGGAGTTTGGAAATCGCGCGGGCACCGAAAATGTCGCGGGAATTGTCGGTTTTGGTAAAGCGGCAGAACTCGCACTTGCAGATCTGGGGCGCGCGGATGAAATAGCCCAAACGCGCGACCGGTTGGAACGTGACGTTAAAATAATCGCACCTGATACAAAATTTATTGGTCAGGATGCGGATCGCCTGCCAAACACTTCCACACTCGCTTTCCCAGGCGTGTTGGCTGAAACCCAAATCATCGCGTTTGATCTTAAAGGCATCGCAATTAGTGCGGGTGCCGCCTGCTCATCAGGCAAGGTCGGACGCTCACGGGTGCTCGAAGCCATGCAGGTTCATGACAATATTGCCGACACAACCATACGGGTGAGCCTCGGCTGGAACACGACGGCAGAAGACATCGATATATTCCTGGCGGCATTACCGGATATTATCGGAACCAATCAACGGGCGGCGTAGTTAGCCAAAAAATTAGAAGAATATTTCAAACAAGAGTTTTAAGTCCTGACTTTGGACAAACGGAGAAGAAAATGGCGGCAGTTCAAGAAACCATCAAGCAGGTCAAGGACATTGACGTTGACCAGTATAAATACGGTTTCACCACCGACATCGAAACAGTCAAGGCGCCCAAGGGCCTTAATGAAGACGTCATTCGGTTTATTTCGGCCAAGAAGAACGAGCCTGAATGGATGCTTGAATGGCGGCTTGACGCCTATGAGCGCTGGCAGACCATGACCGAGCCCACATGGGCGCGGGTGAATTATCCGAAAATTGATTTTCAGGATATTTATTATTACGCCGCTCCAAAATCGACCGAAGGCCCAAAAAGCCTTGATGAAGTCGATCCGGAACTTCTCAGAACCTATGAAAAACTTGGCATCCCTTTGTCCGAGCAAAAAATACTCGCCGGCGTTCAGGAAGAAGACAATGGCGAGCCGAGCCCAATGGCCGCTATGCCGGGTGTCGCCGTTGATGCGGTATTTGACAGCGTGTCAGTTGTGACCACATTCAAGGAAGAACTTGCCAAGGCAGGCGTAATCTTCTGTCCCATGTCGGAAGCCGTTCGCGACCATCCCGAGCTTGTGAAGAAATATCTCGCATCGGTTGTGCCGGTGTCTGATAATTATTATTCGGCCCTCAATTGCGCCGTCTTTTCCGAAGGCTCCTTTGTTTATATTCCACCAGGCGTGCGGTGCCCGATGGAGCTTTCGACCTATTTCCGGATCAATGAAATGAATACCGGTCAGTTCGAGCGTACACTGATTATCGCAGACAAGGGCTCATATGTGAGCTATCTTGAGGGCTGCACCGCACCCATGCGCGACGAGAACCAGCTTCACGCCGCCGTGGTCGAGCTTGTGGCGCTGGAAGATGCAGAGATCAAATATTCAACCGTGCAGAACTGGTATCCGGGTGATGCCAATGGCAAGGGTGGAATTTATAATTTTGTCACCAAGCGCGGTGACTGCCGCGGTGACAACTCAAAAATTTCCTGGACGCAGGTTGAAACCGGATCCGCCATAACGTGGAAATATCCAAGCTGCATATTGCGTGGTGATAATTCCGTTGGCGAGTTTTATTCAATCGCCGTCTCAAACGGATATCAGCAGGTCGATAGCGGCACCAAGATGATACATCTCGGCAAAAACACATCAAGCCGGATCATCTCGAAAGGCATTTCTGCGGGCAACTCCAATAATACGTATCGCGGTTTGGTCTCGGCCCACAGGAAGGCAACCGGGGCGCGCAATTTCACCCAATGCGATAGCCTGCTCATCGGCAATGATTGCGGTGCACATACGGTGCCCTATATCGAGGCAAAAAACTCAACGGCGAGTTTTGAGCACGAAGCGACCACGTCAAAAATTTCTGACGATCAGATGTTTTATTGCATGAGCCGTGGGTTAAATGACGAAGAAGCCGTGGCGCTGATTGTCAACGGTTTCGTCCGTGATGTGTTGCAGCAATTGCCCATGGAGTTTATGGCAGAGACGCAAAAGCTGATCGGCATCAGCCTTGAAGGTTCAGTTGGTTAAGGGGGAGCGGATGACCAGCACAGATGAAATCATCAGACGCCTTGAGGCGGACGCCAATGAAATCGCGCGAGACTATCTCGAGCAACAGGCCGAACTTGAGCAAACCGAAGACATTGTCCGCATGGAAATGCTGATTGATGACCTTGCCGAAGCGCTCCACCAAAGGGGAGAGGCGGCGCGGTTGCGGACGCTCGGGGTCAGGATCAAGGAAACCCATGACGGAGTCTTATGGTTCCTAAAGGGGCATAAGAAACTCGCCGTACAGCCACGCAAAAACATGACGGTTAAAGTCGGCCAGACAACCGTTCATCCCAACCGTGATTGCCCGGTATTTGATGAACGGTTTTACCAGGACGTAATGAGCCGGGTGTTCCAGTGGGCTGAAAAGAAATAAGTGCCGCCAGTCGGTAGTGAATTGAAAAGATAGACAAGTTTGTAAGGTTATAAAGAATGCTTGAAATTAAAAATCTCCATGCACGCGTTGAAGAAGACGAAATTCTGCGTGGGCTTGACCTCGAAATCCCGAAAGGCGAAGTCCACGCCATTATGGGGCCAAACGGCTCCGGCAAATCGACGCTTTCTTACGTTTTGGCAGGCAAGGATGATTATGAAATCACCGAAGGCTCCATTATGTGGGACGGCAAGGATCTTTCCGAGCTCACTATTGATGAGCGCGTGGCCGCGGGCTTCTTCCTCGCCATGCAATACCCGGTCGAAATCCCGGGCGTCGGCTCTATGACATTCCTGCGCACGGCAACCAATGCGGTCCGCAAGGCACGCGGACAAAGCGAACTCAACGCCGCTGAGTTCATGCGTCTGGTGCGCGATAAGGCGGGCGATTTGCAGATCTCCATGGATATGCTCAAGCGACCTCTCAATGTAGGCTTTTCAGGCGGCGAAAAGAAACGCGCTGAAATCCTGCAGATGACACTGCTTGACCCATCCCTCATTGTTTTGGATGAAACCGATTCAGGCCTCGATATCGACGCACTACGCATCGTGTCTGAAGGCGTCAATAAAATGCGCAGCCCGGACAAATCAATTCTTGTGATCACCCATTACCAGCGCCTTCTTGATTACATCACACCCGACCGTGTGCATGTTCTCTCAAAAGGAAAAATTGTTCGCTCAGGCGGACCGGAACTCGCACTTGAGTTGGAAAAATCAGGTTACGCCGAATATGGTGAAGGCAAAGCCGCATAAGTATAGAGACAAAGCTGCTTAAGAAGCGCTGGAGCAATTGAGATGAATATGATGACCGACAGAAAAAGCACAGCCGCCGAGGACAGCCTCAGCGCACGCTTTGACGCAGCTCTAACAGAGCTGCCCGGGGCAGATGTTCCCTGGGTGCGTGAAATGCGCGAGACCGCCATGGCGCGTTTTAATGCGCGCGGCCTTCCCGACCGACGTGTCGAGGCATGGAAATATTCCGACCTGCGCGCCAAACTGCGCGAGGCCGCTGATCTCACTGTTGACGGTGACGATCTAACCGAAGCGGAAATCTATGAAGCGCTTGGCGTCGATTTCGATGAAATGTTGAGCTACCGCATTGTCATTGTTGATGGTGTCTATAGGTCTGAGCTCTCCAATCTGGAAGGTGCGGGCGACAAGCTCGAACTTATCAGCATGCGCGATGCACTGAACAATCCACCAAAATGGTTCGAAGAAAAATTCGGTCAGATTAATCCCCGCGAAGATGAAGCTGTCATTGACCTTAACACCGCGTTCATGTCTGACGGCATTGCATTGCGCGTGGCTCAAGGTGCTCAAATTGAACGGCCCATACACCTCATCATGATCACCGGTTCAAAAACATCCGGATTTGTCAGCCTGCGTAATTTCGTACGCGTCGAAGAAGGTGCCAAACTGACCTTGATGGAGACCTATACAACCCGCCGTGCGCCCGATATGCAGCGAAATTCGGTCACCGAGATTGAAGTTGGTGATAAGGCGCAAGTCGAGCATATCAAATATCAAAACGAAGGCCGTCGGGCGACCCATGTCACATCGTGGATGGTGGCACTTGGTAAAAAGTCGAAATACAGCGGGTTTGAATTTGCCATCGGTGGTGAGTTCGCACGCCATCAGACATTCCTGCGCTTTTTGGGTGAACACGCCCATGCCAGCATATCCGGCGCTATGATGTTGTGGGACAAGCAACACGCCGACGCAACTGTTGTTGTCAATCATGATGTGCCCAATTGCACCAGCCGCGAACTTTTTAAATGTGTGCTTGATGATCGCGCACATGGCGTCGTTCAGGGCAAGGCTATTGTTCACAAGCGTGCGCAAAAAACCGATGGCCACCAGATGGCGCGGTCTTTGATGCTGTCAGAAATTGCCCAATTCTCCTCAAAACCCGAATTGGAGATTTATGCCGATGACGTGATTTGCGGTCACGGCTCCACATCAGGTGAACTGGATGAAAACCTGCTCTTTTATCTCCGCGCCCGCGGCATTCCAGAGGATAAAGCCCGTGCACTTCTGGTGAACGCCTTCATAGATGAGGCCATAGAGCGGGTGGAGAATGAACAGATACGGATGGCTTTCCTGGCTCGATCCGCTGATTGGCTAGGACAGAAGAGAGAAGAGGATAACTGATCAATGGTTGAAACCATCGACAATGTGGATGTGCACACACCGGACGGTGTTGATACGTCCGAAGTGGCAGAGTTTGATGTCGCGCGTATTCGCGCCGACTTCCCTATTCTTTTTCGCGAAATCTACGGCAAACCGCTGGTCTATCTCGATAATGGCGCGTCGGCTCAAAAACCTAAATCCGTAATTGATACGGTAACCGACGCCTATGCACTGGAATATTCCAACGTTCACCGCGGCCTGCATTATCTCTCAAACGCTGCTACCGCAAAATTTGAGCGCGCCCGCACCACTGTCGCCAACTTTATCAACGCACCAAGCGACGATGAAATAATCTTTACGCGCAACGCCACCGAAGCCATCAACCTTGTCGCCCAATCCTATGGCGGCATGGTCATTGGCGAGGGTGACGAGATCGTGCTCTCCATTATGGAGCATCACTCAAATATCGTGCCGTGGCATTTCCACCGCGAGCACCGCGGTGCTATCCTCAAATGGGCACCGGTCGCGGACAATGGCGAACTCCTCGTAGAGGAGTTTGAAAACCTTCTGACCGATCGCACGAAAATGGTCGCCATAACTCATATGTCCAATGTTTTGGGTACGGTGGTGCCGATTAAGGAAATCATCCGCATCGCACATGCCCGGGGCATCAAAGTTCTTGTTGATGGCAGTCAGGCGGCCGTTCACATGTCTATTGACGTACAGGACCTTGATGCTGATTTCTATGTGATGACCGGTCACAAACTATATGGCCCTTCCGGCATCGGGGTGCTTTACGCTAAAAAAGAGCTCCTCGAAGCCATGCCCCCTTATATGGGTGGCGGCGAAATGATCGAACATGTGGCGGTTGATAAAATTACATACGGCCCCCCGCCGCATCGCTTTGAAGCGGGCACACCGCCAATTGTGCAAGCAATTGGATTGGGTGCAGCTCTCGATTATATGATGCAGGTTGGCCGTGAAAGCATTGCAGCTCACGAGGCGGATTTGATCGAATATGCGCAAGACCGCATCAGTGAGCTCGATTACGTCAAGGTTATCGGCACCGCACCCGGCAAGGGGGCTATCCTGTCCTTTACCATGGACGGGTTGCACGCCCACGACATCTCCACCGTTATCGACCGCTCAGGGGTCGCCGTGCGCGCTGGCCACCATTGCGCCCAACCGCTTCTTGAACGTTTTGGCGTGACCGCGACCTGTCGCGCCTCCTTTGCCATGTACAACACACGCGACGAGGTCGACGTCTTTATTGAAGCCCTGAAAAAGTCCCACGACTTTTTTACATGATAAGGTTTTGTAAAAAAGCGAAACATGACTGACAGACTAGATCCACGAAGATGACACGAGTAAAATCAGATGACTGAAGACCATAACAACGAACAGCCCAATGAACAGTCAGGTGAGCTAAAGCCTGAAAGCTTCATCCATGACGATGCGTCGCCAGTTGATGCAGAAGCAGCAACAAAGACGGCACCGACGGTCGCAGATGGCGGCACAATCGTCGAAGGCTCGACGCTCTCGCGCGAGGAGCTTGATCAGATGACTGACGATATAGTCGCGGCGCTGAAAACGGTTTATGACCCGGAAATCCCTACCGACATCTATGAGCTCGGTCTCATCTACCGTGTCGATATCGCGGATGATCGCCTGGTTACTATCGACATGACCCTGACCGCTCCCGGTTGCCCTGTTGCAGGCGAGATGCCCGTTTGGGTCGAGGACGCAGTGCGCGGTGCCCCCGGCGTGATGGACGTGAAGGTCAATCTGGTTTTTACTCCGCCATGGGACATGAGCCGCATGTCGGATGAGGCACGCCTCGCCATCAATATGTTTTAGGCACACCTCGCCATCAATTGTCTTAGGCATCAGTGCCATTTACTTTTTAAGAGAAATTAATCCGATGAAAAAAAATCTAAAATCACTCGCAACCCTGGCCATTTGTCTTTCATTTGGTCTCAGCGGCTCGGTCCACGCCGGTGATGACAACGCTACACTGAAGGCCGAAGCCCGCACCATCATCAAATCATTTGCCGTAAAGTTGAAATCCGAGCTCGTCGGCGCCATGAAATCAGGTGGCCCGATCAAAGCCATGGGCGTCTGTAATACGAAGGCGCAGGACATCACCGCCGACGCTTCGGAAAAATCAAACTGGCGCGTGGCACGGACATCACTGAAGCTTCGCAATCCCGGCAATGAGCCCGATGCCTGGGAGCTTAAGGTGCTGGAGGATTTTGAGAAAAAGAGAGCCGCAGGTGCAGACCCAAAGACCCTCGAATTTTCCCAAATTACAACCTATGACGACAAAAAATCCTTCCGTTTTATGAAGGCTATACCAACTGGTGGCCCGTGCCTTGCCTGTCATGGCGGCGCTAATGTCAAGCCGGAAGTAGATGCGCTCATCAAGGACTTATACCCCACAGACAAGGCGCGCGGTTACAATGCAGGCGACCTTCGTGGGGCGTTCTCTCTTGCCAAGCCATTGGAATAGGGTGGGCAAATCACTATATGCATGTGAGACAATGACTGCCGATATTAAATAAACTGAGAAAGCTATGCCCATGACCGCAATGCCAAAAATCATGACCCTGACGGATACCGCCGCGAGCCGTGTGCGCAACATCATGTCCAGTTCCGGGGACGACATTACGGGCATCCGCATCGGTGTAAAAAACGGTGGTTGTGCAGGCATGGAATACACCATGGAATACGCGGCAAATGCCAATATTGGCGATGACGTGATCGAGGACAAGGGCGTCAAACTTTTCGTCGATCCAAAAGCAATTCTCTTCCTGCTTGGCACAGAAATGGACTACACGATTGAAAAGCTCTCATCGGGCTTTCGTTTCAATAACCCCAATCAGACAAGTGCTTGTGGCTGCGGCGAATCCGTCGAGCTGACGCCTGCCAATATCGACGCATTGAACGCATTTGAAAAACCGATGGGTGCAGAATAGGGGCCAGTTTTAACGGGCGCATCACGGACGCTTTGCAATGCCTTTACGGTAATTTAAAACATCTGGCCGTGCATCGGGGATGAAGCCGTCTCTGTTAGGCATTTGGACCTTGGCGAGGCTCCCGGCATTCATCTCGACCTTTTCGCCGATGATATTCCCGCGATAAAGTATGTAGGCGGTGAGTGCATAGACCTCCGCGTCTTCAAGCGATCCCGGTTCATTGAACGGCATGGCACGACGGACATAGTCGAAAAGTGTCGTCGCATAAGGCCAAAAACTTTCGACCGTCTTCTTGGTTTGCGGCGTGCCGATGGAGCCTCGTCCACCAATGAGGGCGCTCGCACCTGCTTCCGAAATACCTTCGAGCTCGGCCCCGTGACAGGCTGCGCATTTTGCATCATAGAGTGTGCGCCCCAAAACAGCATTTCCACTTCCCCGAGGTAAAGCCCGGCCATCGGGCATGATGTCGATATCGATGGTGGCGATCTCGTCTTTAGACGGTGTCAAGCCGAAGTCAAACCTTTCAGCCGCGCTGACGCCGAATGTTGCGCAACACAAAATAAGAGTTGTTGCAGCCAACAGGGAGTTGAATGACCGGGTAGCATTTTTGACAGTATTTTTCATTCGTGTTTACACCCCGTCCTTAAACCGCATGGGCGGCATTTTTAACTCTGCCAGAAGCATCAATCGACCAGGCCATGATACCGTTATTGTGGTAGATCGACGCAAATTTCGGATGACCGTTGACGCCGCGCACCTTGTTAAGCTCAGCAATGGTCGGTTGCACATAGCCGGTTTCATCAATGCATCTGCTGGCGATAAGTGCCGGTTTCCCGTCCCATTTCCAGGGGAAGCGGAAGCGTGTATGCGACATCGATAAAACGGGGGTTTGCAGTTTGGCCTCTTGCCACGACTGTCCGCCATCGGTTGTGATCTCGACACGCTCGATATGTCCGCGACCTGTCCACGCCAGCCCTGTGATCTCATAAAACCCGGCACCGGGAAGTTTCATCTCGCCAGACGGAAAAGTAATAACCGACTTGGCCTCCATCGTGAGAGAAAATTGCCGCGCCTTTCCATTGTCGAGTACATCCGTGTATTTTGAGGTTTCCTCGCGGGTCATAAATGGCTTGTCAGAAATCTCCAGCCGACGCAGCCATTTGATATGCGTATTGCCCTCAAATCCTGGTAGTACAAGGCGCAGGGGATAGCCTTGCTCAGGCCTGATAGCCTCGCCGTTTTGTGCATAGCATAAAAGAGCGTCATCCATAGCTTTGTCGATGGGCACACTGCGGGTCATAACGGCTGCATCAGAACCTTCCGCCAATATCCACGCCGCACCGTCACTCACACCAACCTCATTGAGGATTGTCGAGAGAGGAACACCCGTCCATTCCGAATTGCTCGTCAGGCCATGTGTGCCCTGTACTGTTTTGAGGTATGGTTGTTTAAATTCGGTCAGCCCGTTTCCCGAGCATTCAATAAATGAAATGCGCGTGAGTGAGGGAAACCGCTTGAGATCACTCATGCTGTATTTTCTCGCCCGTTCTACCATTCCATGCACAGTCAGCGTGTGGCTGGCCGGATCAATAGTCGGAATGCCCCCATGATGACGCTCAAAGTGGAGACCGGATGGGGTGATGATGCCATGACTGTCAGCGAGCGGCGTCATCGTCCAGGAGGATACTCGCGTTTTGGTTGGAAACCGCCATCGGACATCATCTTCAAATTGGGATCGGGACCCATAACCGCCATCATCATGCGTTGGCCGTCCTTGTTGTTTTGTCGGATCTCTGGCGACGTCAAACTGGATAGCGCCCGGTGGGGTTTTCGCTTGCGCTTGACCGCTAAGCAGCGCACCTGAAATGGCAGCCGCACCGCCCATCAATAGAGTGCGACGGTTCGTGCCACCATCAGGGAACATGCCTTCACGGCACGGACAGTCATCAGATTCCGCCTTCTTCTCCAATATGGCGCGATTTTCAACGTCCCGCATGGCCTGAAACCATGATCGAATACCGTCATCAAATTCAAGTTCGCTGGTGTCAGGATAGGCAGTATTTCTTTCAATGTCCGGTGACGTCATTTTATCAAGCTCCATAAGCGCCCATGAAAAAATTCGTATGAGCCAGTGCCCTCGAACCTAATGCCCTCGAACCCAATATTTGTGAACCTGGTCCGTGAACGAAAATTGTGGACTATACTAAGTTACACTACCGCCCGTTCCCTGTCTTGACTAATGAATGGCCAGATGATGAGCATGATCTGGCATGCAATTAAATCCTGCGCAATTTATGGTTAAATGATATGAACACCTTCCCGAAAAAACTGCTTACCGGTTATGAGGAATTTATGAACGGCGCTTATGTTTCTGCGCGTGATAATTATCGTTCTTTGGCGGTTAAGGGGCAAAAGCCGGATACGCTCGTCATTGCATGTTGCGATTCTCGCGCGGCACCTGAGACGATCTTTAGTTGCGGACCGGGTGAGCTTTTCGTTATTCGAAATGTTGCCAATCTTGTTCCCCCCTATACGCCGGATGGCGAGTATCATTCGACGTCCGCAGCGCTGGAATTTGCCGTGCAGGCGCTTCGTGTGAAGGATATTGTGGTCATGGGGCATGGCCGCTGTGGTGGAATTAATGCAGCGCTCAATCCCGGAGATGACCCACTATCGCCAGGTGATTTCATTGGCAAATGGATGAGCCTTCTCTCCCCTCTCGTCGATCAAATTCAAGGTTCGACGGTCCTTACCGCGGACGAGCGCCAATCGGCGATGGAACGGATTTCGGTCCGAAATTCTATTGAAAATTTACGCAGTTTTCCCTGCGTGAACATTTTGGAGGGTCGTGGAAAGATCAAGCTGCACGGAGCATGGTTCGATATTTCTACCGGCGAGCTCTGGGTGATGGAACACGATACCGGCGATTTCATCCGGCCAATGGCGTAATCTGTACATCATCTTTTGATGAGCTAGCCGTGGTGCTGAATATTAATTCTTGGCGCTATCCGTGCACGCGTCCAACTTATAAAATTCAATTTCTTTCAATATTCCACGTATTGTGAAGTCCCCATAATTAATGAGAAGGTTGCGGCTTACCCCATTTGCATAAAAGCGGAATGCCAATTCATATACCGGCAACTCCTCGCCCGATGCTGTGCCGTCCTCAAAATAGCTGATGGCAACCGGCCATGAGGCGACACCCTCCAGGCGTTCTGCATTGGCGACATTTGGAAATGGTGACGGTTTATTTGACACGCCTTCTTTGCCGATTATGCTCGTGGTGTTAAAGACTTTTCGCCCTTTTTCTGAACCATCATAAATCCTTGCCTGTAAGATCGTCTTTCCGGCCATTGCAGATTTGAGAAGTTCAACAGAATGCTGGTTTGGAAAGAAAACCTGATCTTTGAGCGTGAGTTTTTGTTTGCTTGGCTTAAAGAGCGCGACATTCACGGCGCTCATTTTGGAATCTCGTTTCGCGTCACCCTTGATGATTTCCTTGAGATTGCGGTCACGGTAATGCTGTGAATTAAACCGGAACCGCGCACCTGCGCCGTCCTCCCAGTTTGAAGTTCTCAGATCGGTCAGTGTTGACGTGCCCCGCTTATCGGTGATCTCAGTTACAAACCGCATATTTTGCGTATAGCCATCGCAATGATTACCCTGAAATTCAAACACCATCCGCCCCTTGACGGCAATGATGCCAGAGTTCTCGTCAGCCTCGCCAAGCTTCATTTCATAAACTGCCCTGTGTGGTGCAAGTTCTGGTGACGTTGTCGGTGGCAGGGCAAGGCTCACACCTGTCGAGGCGATCACGGCCATTGGTACTAGAACAAGGGCTTTCAGGGTTTTGATGGCGGGTGATTTGATTTCAGACTTCTTCTCTAGGTTCGTCCGTGATTTCATCGGGATCATCATCTTTGTTCGTTTCACTCACTATATGGTCTTCGGGTGGGCTTTAAGTGGGTTTCTATCGGGCTTTATGAACTTGTCACAAAACTCATATAATTCTGTTTATCGAACCTAAGCCATGAATTCGGTTTGTTAAAGGCTTTGGCGGAAAGTTTATTTGAGCCCGAGCCCCGCTTGCAATAATATCCTGGCAACAGTTTGGAGAAAATTGGAGGATCGTGCATATGTCGGCAATCGAAGAGCGTTTGGAAAAACTCGGGATTACACTTCCCAATGCCCCGGCACCCGCCGCCAATTATGTGCCCTTCGTGCTCAGCGGTTCGGAGCTTGTCATATCGGGTCAACTGCCCATGACCGACGGCGCCGTCATCCATTCCGGTCATATGGGGAGCGGCGCAGATATCGACATCGGTCAGGCGGCCGCACGCCTGTGTGCGATCAATATATTGGCTCAGGCGAAAACCGCCCTCGGAAATCTTGAACGTATAGAGCGTTGCATAAAACTTGGTGGCTTCGTGTCGTGTGTGGCCGATTTCCGAGATCATCCAAAGGTCATCAATGGCGCATCAGACCTCATGGTCGAAGCTTTGGGGGATGCAGGGAGACACGCCCGCATAGCGGTTGGTGTCGCCAGTCTGCCGCTTGGGGCGTTGGTTGAAGTGGACGCACTCTTCTCTGTGCGTGCGGCAGGCTGATTGCGTCGATGAGCGGCGCTAAAGACCTTATCTGTCCTGTCGCCCATCGAGGGCTACACGACAGTACCCGGAATATAATCGAGAACACCGAAAGCTCTGTACGCGCTGCGATTGAGGCAGGGTATGGCATCGAGGTCGACATACAACCTGCAAGGGGCGGTGCGCCAGTTGTCTTTCACGACCGCCGTCTGCATCTCTTGACCGAAGGTGAAGGCGCTGCCGAAGAATATTCGGTAAAGGAGATCAAAGGCTTTGCCATGCGTGGAACAAGTGATCGCATCATGGAGCTGGATGAATTGCTGGAAGTGGTGGGGGGCCGCGCACCACTGCTCCTGGAGATTAAAAGCGACTGGCGCGGCAAGGCTGCGTTTGAGATGGCGGTGGCCCATTCTATCACGAACTATAATGGGCCGATCGGCTTCATGTCATATGATCCTGTTTGCGTGGCGGCCATTGGCCGCCATGTGCCCCATATACCGCGCGGGTTGGTCGCAGGCAGTCTCAGAGGGCGTCGCAGCGTTCCTATCCCCGGTTTTTTGAAACGCTGGATGCTCAGGAACCTTTTAAGCAGTGTTGTCGCTCGTCCAGATTTCATTGCTTACAGTATCGACGCCCTGCCGCACACAGCTCCCATTATAGCCAACCGTCTCTTCGGCCTGCCGCTTTTTACCTGGACCGTGCGCACAGAGGCGCAAAAAGCCAAGGCCGAACATTGGGCTGACGCGATGATCTTTGAGGGGTTCAGGCCAAAAATCAAGATCCACGGGTTCAAACCGCAGTCTTTATGATAAAGTCCTGCCATGGGTGACAAACATGGGTGATAACAGCGAATATATCGTTCGGATTGCGTCCAGGATCGCGGATATTGATCCCGCTACCTGGAACGCGCTTGCCAATCCCCAAGGGCGACTAAACAATGGGCACCCCGAAAACCCTTTCATCACTTTTGAGTTCCTGAAAGCGTTGGAAGATACGGGTTGTGTAGGGCCGGGCACGGGATGGGCTCCGCAACACCTCATATTGGAGGATGCCAGCGGTAAAATTCGCGGGCTCATGCCGAATTATGCGAAGTCCCATTCGCAGGGCGAATATGTATTCGATCACGGCTGGAGCGATGCGTTTCACAGGGCGGGCGGTCAATATTACCCCAAACTTCTGTCAGCCGTGCCCTTTACGCCCGTAACGGGCCCGAGATTTCTGGTGGGCTCCGGCGTGAACGCACCACATGCGCGAAAAATTCTCCTGCAGGCAGCCGTTGAGCTCACCGACCGTCTGGAGGCGTCATCATTTCATATAAATTTCCTCACGCAAGACGAGTGGAATGAGATGGGAGCACTGGGCCTGCTCCAACGCACCGATCAGCAGTTCCATTGGCAGAACCACGACTATGATAGCTTTGATGATTACCTCAGCGCCTTGGCGTCGCGCAAGCGCAAGGCTGTAAAGAAGGAGCGCAGTGCTGCACAGGCGGATGATATTGAAATAGAGTGGATAGAAGGAGCTCAAATTACCGAGCGCCACTGGGACGCGTTTTTTGAATTTTACCTCGACACAGGCGCTCGTAAATGGGGGCATCCATATCTCAACCGTGAATTCTTCTCCGAGCTGTCGAAGTCGATGCCGGAAAACCTCCTGCTGATCATGGCCCGTCGTGGTGAGCAATTTATCGCTGGCGCCCTTAATCTGATTGGCGGCGACACGCTTTTTGGCCGCTATTGGGGATGTGTGGAGGACGTGGGCTGTCTGCATTTCGAGATCTGTTATTATCAGGCAATTGCCTACGCCATTGAGAAAAAACTGAAATATGTCGAGGCGGGTGCACAAGGAGCACATAAGCTGGCGCGAGGGTATTTACCGCGTACAACCTATAGTGCGCACTATATTGCTGACCCCGGTTTCAGGCGCGCAATTGCGGATTATCTCGACGGCGAACGGCAATTTGTCGCCCACGAGCAGTCGGAGCTTAATGCCCATTCGCCGTTTAAAAAGGGGTGAGGGTTCACTTTAAATTATGGGTTCAGAATTATTGGAGTTCATTGGATGACTTATGACGATCAAAACATATTTGCGAAAATTTTGCGTGGGGAAATGCCGTGCACGAAGGTTTATGAGGATGCGCACAGCTTGGCATTTCTCGATATCATGCCGCAGGTGGCGGGCCACTGCCTCGTGCTTCCTAAGTCGCCCGCTGTAAACATTCTCGATGTCGATGATGAAAGCCTGGGCCAGGTTATGGCAACCGTGCGCAAACTGGCACCGGTAATCGTTGAGGTCATGGGGGCGGATGGGTTCCGGCTCATGCAGTTTAACGGCGCGGCGGCCGGTCAAACGGTCTTTCACCTTCATGTCCATATTCTTCCCATGGGCGATGCAACCCGGATTGAACGTCATGGCGCGGGCAGCAACATGGCGGATATGGCCGTGCTTGCGGATCAGGCAGCGCGAATTGTTGCGGTGCTTGGTGACTGATCACGAGTGATTAAGCAATGTACTCAGTCAGCCACCCACTCCACGTCATCCCGGACTTGGTCCGGGGATCCAGGTCCGGTGGGCGCAAGGATGCGGTTTGATGAATTGCCGGAGTGCAGACGATAAATCTCTATCCGTTCCCCGAGCGAGGGTTGTGAATATTTATTTCCCATAGCGACACCCATTGTAGGGTGTTGCACTTGTTCTGTGAATTTAGGGAACCCATGTCAACTCACCAAGAGGGTGCGCTATCGTATTATCCGTGATCGCTCACCAAGGCGATGGTCGACTGGTTTCCTGCCTTTGGAGGACTAATTACTCCTCGGAATGACGGAAGAGTGGGAGGTGCCGCATATGATCATCACGCCCCATACTCTTTGATCAACGAAGCACTCCGACAGCGTCCTCTACTCTTTAGATCACTCTTCCTCAGACAATGGCACGCTTGGCACGGGGCTTGGACCAGAAGGCTTTTTACGTCCCCGCCCGGATGAGCCACCGCCATCAGGGCCCTTTTTCTTGCCCTTGGGTTTCGGCAAGGCCTTGCGCTTGGTCGTGGAAATCGCCTTGCGGTTCGTCTTCGCGATGCGCTTCGGCTTCGGTTTTGCCTTTTCGGGTACAAGATATTCAAAGACGAGCCGATCCTCACCGCTCGCCCTGTCCTTCTTCACATCAACACGTACCGTGCCGCCGTGATCGAGCCTGCCAAAGAGGAGCTCTTCGGCCAAGGGCTGCTTGATGTGCTCCTGAATAACCCGCGACAAGGGGCGGGCGCCGAACTTCTTGTCATAGCCCTTAACCGCAATCCACTCATTGGCCGCATCAGAAAGTTCAATGGTGACGTTCCGGTCAGAAAGCTGCGCCTCAAGCTGGAAGACAAATTTCTCGACAACCTTGGCAATGACCTCTGTGGAGAGAGATGCAAACGGAATAACCGCATCAAGCCTGTTGCGGAATTCAGGCGTGAAGAGTTTCTCGATAGCAGCCTCGTCGTCACCCGTCCGCTCTTCGCGATTAAAGCCGATGGGAGCCTTGGCCATATCGGTTGCACCCGCATTGGTGGTCATGATTAAAACCACATTGCGGAAGTCAATTTTCTTGCCGTTATGGTCGGTCAACGTGCCGTGATCCATGATCTGCAGGAGAATATTGAAAAGGTCAGGATGAGCTTTTTCAATCTCATCGAGGAGCAGCACGCAATGCGGATGCTGATCAATACCGTCCGTCAGCAAGCCACCCTGATCAAAGCCGACATATCCGGGAGGTGCACCGATGAGACGCGAAACGGTGTGTTTTTCCATATATTCAGACATATCAAAGCGCAGGAGCTCAACGCCCATGAAAGACGCCAATTGCTTTGCAACTTCTGTTTTGCCGACGCCGGTTGGGCCGGAGAAGAGATAGCAGCCAATGGGCTTTTCAGGCTCGCGCAATCCAGCACGAGAGAGCTTGATCGCGGACGCCAACGCATCGATTGCCCGGTTCTGACCAAAGACCACGCGCTTGAGATCGCGCTCAATATTGGCGAGCACTTCCGCGTCCGATTTTGTGATCGTCTTGGGCGGGATTCGCGCCATGGTGGCAACGGTCGCCTCAATTTCGCGCACACCGATGGTTTTCTTGCGCTTTGACGCAGGCACCAGCATTTGCGCGGCCCCCGTCTCGTCAATCACATCAATAGCTTTGTCCGGCAATTTCCGGTCGTGAAGATATTTCGCCGAAAGCTCGACAGCCGTGGTCAATGCCTTGGCCGTGTATTTAATCTTGTGGAACTCTTCGAAATAGGGTTTCAGGCCATTCAGGATCTTGATCGTATCCTCAATCGTCGGCTCCTTGACGTCGATCTTCTGGAACCGGCGCACAAGTGCGCGGTCTTTCTCAAAATGCTGACGGTATTCCTTATAGGTGGTTGAGCCAATACATTTCAACAATCCAGATTGCAGCGCTGGCTTCAACAGGTTAGAGGCATCCATTGCCCCACCTGAAGTCGCACCCGCACCAATTACAGTGTGAATTTCATCGATGAAGAGAATGGCGCCCTCATAATTCTCGATGCCCTTGATGACTGCCTTAAGGCGCTCTTCAAAGTCGCCCCGGTAGCGAGTGCCTGCCAAAAGTGATCCCATATCAAGGGAGAAGATTGTCGAATCCTGCAATACTTCGGGGACATCTTTCTCGGTAATTTTGCGCGCCAACCCTTCAGCAATAGCGGTTTTGCCAACACCCGGATCACCAACAAAAAGCGGATTGTTTTTCTGTCGCCGACACAAAACCTGTATAGTGCGCGAGACTTCCTCATCCCGTCCGATCAAGGGATCAATCCGACCGTCACGCGCTTTCTTGTTGAGGTTTACGCAATAGGCATTAAGCGCTTCCGTATCCGGCTTGGCCTCATCAAGCCCTTCGACCGTGGCGGCATCTTCCTCGATACCGCGCACAGGATGTGCTTCCGACAAGCCGTTTTGCTTGGAAATTCCATGCGAAATATATTGGACCGCGTCAAACCGGGTCATTTCCTGCTCCTGCAGGAAATAAAGCGCATGGCTCTCGCGTTCGGCAAAGATGGCGACAAGCACATTGGCCCCTGTCACCTCTTCGCGGCCCGATGACTGAACATGAATAACCGCCCGGTGAACAACGCGCTGGAACGCCGCCGTTGGCTGGGCTTCCTGATCATCATCACCAATCAGACTATCGAGATCATGGTCGATATGAGCGACCAACCGTCCCCTTAACTCAACCAGATCCACATTGCACGCGCGCATAACCGCCGCCGCATCACTTTCATCAATCAATGAAAGCAGGAGGTGCTCTAGAGTTGCGTAATCGTGTTTTCGCTCATTTGCGTAATTGAGGGCACGACGAATGGATTCTTCAAGTCCGGATGAAAATGATGGCACGGATCCAGTTTACTCCTTTTCCATAGTACATTGTAGCGGATGCTGGTTCTGGCGGGCAAAGTCCATAACCTGAGTGACTTTGGTTTCAGCGACCTCATATGTAAACACGCCACATATCCCAACACCCTGTTGATGAACATGTAGCATAATACGTGTGGCCTCCTCGTGACCTTTGCCAAAAAAACGTTCAAGAATGAATATGACAAACTCCATTGGAGTATAGTCATCGTTCAACAATAATACCTTATACAGGCTCGGCTTTTTCGTCTTCGGTCGGGTTTTGGTAATCAGGCCGGTATTGACGTCCTCGTCATCGTCCCGGTCATCACCCGCCATTGCTCGCCAATCAGTCATTAATTTGAGCACCTTTGCTCACGGTTTTGTAATTCCAGGAGCGGTATCGTATCAAAACGCTCCCGTTTATTTCGCATATATGTTGCATTGTAATTCGATCCGGCCCGCGCTGCAAACACTTGTCACATATGATCTTGGAGTTAGCTTAATTCAATAGGTAAATAACATGGAAATGCAGCCATGAAAAAAGCCCGGCGCGATGACCGGGCTTTAATATTTCATATTGGATACTATCCGATATGGTTGGATTTTGTCCTTTTAGGGTGAACAGAAATCCACGATCAGTCGTTAGCGAAGCTGCTTAATGAAGCGAGCTGCTAAAACTGGCAACCGGTTTAACAGCGTCTTCAGCCATGCGTGCATAAAGATTAGAGAAGCGGCTCATATGACCGAGATAGGCGTCATAGGCTGACTGAGCGAATTGTGACTGAACTTCTAGCGCTGATTCTACTGAATCGGCTTTCATCATTAATTCCATGGTTTCCTGGCTTTCCGTCATGGAACGCTCGGCATATGTGCTCCATTCGTTTGAAAACGCCTGCA
>Ga0209633_10000814_pt1 | contig 34386 bp, 28 predicted proteins | sample Cruoilmetagenom1_FD_187290 | JGI IMG/M metagenome (GOLD analysis project Ga0209633, IMG submission 187290) | Oil polluted marine microbial communities from Coal Oil Point, Santa Barbara, California, USA - Sample 1 (SPAdes) (version 2) | ecosystem: Environmental > Aquatic > Marine > Oil seeps ... | reverse complement strand
GGCAGAAACTAAAGATGGCTTTATAGATATAGATAGAAAAATAAAAAATTATATTGACGCAAAACCCAACTGGATAACAAATCAATATTCAAGGCAATTAGTACATAAGTGGCGAAGTGAGGAACAGGCAATTTTGATAGGTACGAATACTGCTATTAGTGATAACCCAAAATTAGATGTACGTCACTGGGTTGGTAAGAAACCTATACGAGTGGTATTAGATAGGAACTTGAGAATACCTACTAGTTATAATTTGTTTGATAAAAAAGTAAAAACAATCATAATTACAGAAAAAGAGAAAGAAAAATCTAATGACAATCTTATTTTCGAGCAAATAGATTTTTCTAAAGATGTTGCTTTACAAGTTTGTGATGTATTATATAAATATGAAATTCAATCGGTTTTTGTTGAGGGAGGTTCAAAAACATTGCAAACATTTATTGATGCCAATTTATGGGATGAAGCACGAATTTTTGTGGGAGACGTATCTTTTAAGGAAGGAGTAATAGCTCCTGTTATTGATGGAAAAGAAATTGCTAGGGAAGTTTTGCAATCAGATAGTTTAAGAATCATAAGAAATAAGAATTGTTAGAAAAAGATACATATAAAACTATAAGTAAACCTTCTGTCGCGGTTATATTTAAAGAAAAAGGAAGTAAATTTTTAGCATATGCTTATCCGCTACAGCGTGAAGATCAAGTAAAAGAATTTATTGATAGTTTAAAAAAAGAACACCATAAGGCTAGACATTGGTGTTATGCTTGGCAGATTGGTGTTGAGGCTATACAATTTAGAGTTAACGATGATGGTGAACCTAATAATTCGGCTGGTCAACCTATATATGGTCAGATCTTGTCCAAAGATTTGACTAATGTGTTGGTAGTAGTGGTGCGTTATTTTGGAGGAACGAAACTAGGAATTGGAGGTCTGGTAAATGCATATAAAACTTCGGCGCAACTAGCCTTAGAATCTTCTCATATTATAACTAAAACTATAGATATTCATTTTAAACTTGTTTTTGAGTATGTATTCATGAATAAAGTAATGCGTATAATTAAAGAGAATAATATTGAAATCGTTAATCAAAAAACGGAATTGAATTGCGAATTTGAAATTTCAATTCGTAAAAAGGAGATGAAAAGAATAAAAACTGCTTTTGAGGAGTTGAGACATGTCAAAATAGTGGCAGTTTAATCAAATAAAGGTGTCACTTTTTTTATAATATAATCTGGAGCTCTAGTTGGCCTGTTCCTTTTCATGTCAATAAACACCAATGAAGCGTAACCAATAGTTAATAATTCTTCATTTTGATTGTACACTTCGAAACCAAATTCAATTCTTACAGAAGGTTTTTTAAGTAAAGTGGTTTTTAAAGTAAGCAAATCATCATATTTTGCTGGATTTTTATAGTCAATGTTCAAATTTAAGACTGGTAACATAATACCAGAGTCTTCCATACGTTTATATGATAAGCCTAAGTTGCGCAGCCATTCAACTCTTCCCATTTCAAAATATTGGGCATAGTTACCATAGTAAACGTAGCCCATTTGGTCAGTTTCTCCGTATCTAACACGAATCTGTATGTTGTGAGTTAACATAAATTGGTTTTTTTAAGAGCGAGAGTTTACGAAAAAAATAATTATAAATCAATAGTAATTTTATTTTTTTATAACAAAAAATATTCACACTTTTGTAACACGAAAATTATGAGAGAGAACCCTGAAAAATCTCTTATCAATCTTAACCAAAAAAACTAAACCCTTAGAATGACAAAAACTGCTACTTCAGTTTGGAATAATTGCTTGTCTTTTATCAAAGACAATATAAAACCACAGGCATATAAAACTTGGTTTTTGCCAATTAAACCTATTAAAGTAACGGGAGAGGCGCTTACTATTCAAGTGCCAAGTAAGTTTTTTTATGAATGGTTAGAGGAGCATTATATTAAACTATTAAGAGTAGCGCTTGTTCGTGAATTGGGTGAAGATGCTAAGTTGGTATATGATGTAAAGATGGAAAATGCGTATAGCAGTAAAAACCCGCATACTGTAAAAATTCCAAGCTCAAATAGAAAGCCTTTTAATTCTCAAGGAGTTACTGTTCCTTTAGAGTTTGATAAAAGAGAATTGAGAAACCCGTTTATTATTCCGGGTATTCAAAAAATTAAGATTGAGTCTCAACTAAATCCTAATTATAGTTTTGATAATTTTATTGAAGGAGATGCTAATAGATTAGCAAGATCTGCAAGTATGGCAGTGGCTAATAAGCCAGGTGGTACATCATTTAATCCTTTATTGATTTATGGTGGTGTAGGTTTAGGTAAAACACACTTGTCACATGCTATTGGTGTTGATATTAAGGATAAATATCCTGAAAAAACGGTATTATATATTTCTGCCGAAAAATTCACACAACAATATATTGATTCGGTTAAAGGAAATTCTAGAAATGATTTTATTCATTTTTATCAGATGATTGATGTATTGATTGTTGATGATGTACAGTTCTTATCAGGTAAATCTGGAACTCAGGATGTATTTTTCCATATTTTTAATCATTTACATCAAAACGGTAAACAGGTTATTTTAACATCCGATAAGGCGCCTGTTGATATGCAAGATATTGAACAGCGTTTATTATCAAGATTTAAATGGGGGCTTTCTGCTGAGTTGCAATCGCCTGATTATGAAACGAGAATTCTAATATTGAATAATAAACTATTTAGAGACGGAGTTGAAATGCCGGAAGAAATTGTAGAGTATATTGCTAAAAATATAAAAACCAATGTAAGAGAGTTAGAGGGGGTATTAATTTCAATGATAGCTCAAGCTTCCTTTAATAGAAAAGAATTTACATTGTCTTTAGCAAAACGAATAGTTGATAAATTCGTTAAAAATACCAAGCGTGAAGTGTCAATAGATTATATCCAAAAAGTTGTTTCTAAATACTTTGAAATGGATGTTACTACTTTACAGTCTAAAACTAGAAAAAGACATATTGTACAAGCGCGTCAGTTAGCAATGTTCTTTGCTAAACGAATGACAAAAGCCTCTTTGGCTAGCATTGGATCTCAAATAGGAAGTAGAGATCATGCCACAGTTTTACACGCTTGTAAAACAGTTGATAATCTTACCGAAACAGACAAGCAGTTTAGAAAATACGTTGAAGATATTACCAAAAAACTATCATTTTAATTTTTAAAGATGGTACGGGTTTTAATGGTATGCCTCGGGAATATTTGTCGCTCACCGTTGGCTGAGGGTATATTAAAGTCTAAAATCAATTCCGATAAAATTTTTGTAGATTCTGCAGGGACAGGTAATTATCACATTGGTGGTTTACCCGATAGACGTTCAATTGCTGTTGCAAAAAAATATCTTCTTGATATTACAGATCAACGCTGTCGTCAATTTGAGGTAACGGATTTTGATAATTTTGATTTGATTTATGTTATGGATAATTCCAATAAAAGAGATCTGTTGGCCTTGGCAAGAAATGAAAAAGATAGCGCCAAAATTTTAATGATCTTGAACGAGATTTTCCCAAACGAAAATGTAGATGTACCGGATCCTTATCATGATAATGAGAGAGGTTTTGAGCATGTGTATAAAATGTTAGATAAAGCCTGTTCAATAATAGCTGAAAAATTAACATAATCTACCTCTTCCGCTTCTATATTATTTACTAGCAATTATTTTTTTGTAAATTTGATAAATCAACCTGTAAAATTTATAGTTATGCATAGACACTATTTATTTTTATTAGGTTTACTTTATGTGTGTAGTGTTTTTGCACAACCAAGCATAACATTGGAATCTTTTAGAACCGGTCTCGACAAACCTGTGAGTATTAAACATGCAAACGATGATAGGCTTTTTGTTGTAGAGCAAGACGGGCGTATCCAAATTTTGAATTCTGATGGTGCTTTAAATTCTTCACCTTTTTTAAATATTGAAAGTATTGTTGGAAATGTTGGAAGTATTGGTGATGAAAGAGGTTTATTAAGTGTTGCCTTTCATCCTAATTATGCAGCTAATGGATTCTTTTATGTGAACTATATTAATAATTCTGGAAATACTGTTATATCTAGATTTTCTGTTAGTTCAGCTGACCCTGATCTTGCCAATAGCAATTCCGAACAAGTATTATTGACCATAACGCAACCATTTTCAAATCATAATGGAGGGGATTTGGCTTTTGGTCCGGACGGATACCTGTATATTTCTTCCGGAGATGGAGGTAGCTCTGGAGACCCTGGGGACAGAGCGCAAAATTTGACTACTTTATTGGGTAAAATATTAAGACTTGATGTAGATAATACCAGCAACGGTAATAATTATGCAATTCCAGTCGGTAACCCATTTATCGGAAACTCTAACGCATTGGATGAAATATGGTCTTATGGACATAGAAATACATGGAAATTTAGCTTTGACAGGCAGACAGGAGATCTTTGGAGCGCTGATGTGGGTCAGGGGAGTTTTGAAGAGATCAATAAAGTATCTGCCGCAGCTTCAGGATTAAATTATGGATGGAGATGTTACGAAGGAAATGAAATCTTTAATATAACTGATTGTCCAGATGCCAATACGCTTACCTTTCCGGTAGCTGTATATGCACAAGCTGGTACTTCAAGATGTTCTGTTACGGGTGGTTATCGCTATCGTGGGTCATTATATCCTGGCTTTAGCGGGCTATATTTCTTTGCCGATTATTGTAGTAATGAGATAGGCATTCTAGAAGAAAATGGTGCTATTTGGGATCTTAGCTTTTCTCAGGTTTTTGCCGGAAACAACTGGGTTACTTTTGGAGAAGATGTTGCCGGCGAATTATATATTGCCGGAATTAGTTCGGGTACTATTTATAAAATCGTAGACGTAAATTTAGGTATTGATACCTTTGGCATGTTTAATTTTACCATGTACCCAAATCCTGCAAAAGAGGAGTTAAACTTTGACTTTAAAGAGCTGTCTATTCCGGTAACTATTGCTATTTACGATATTCGTGGAAAGTTATTACGGAGGTTTAAAGGAGTTGATGAAAATTTAGTAAGTATTCCTATAAAAAATTTTGCAAAAGGTTTGTATCTTGTGAAAGTTTCTGACTTAGACGGAAACAAGATAAATAAAAAACTGATCGTAAATTAGAATGAGTATTAACATAGGGAAACTGTATTTGATCCCAACTACTTTAGGAAATAATGAACCTCTTGAAGTGCTTCCCATTTCAGTCAAAAAAATAATTGAACAAGTAGATCATTTCATAGTAGAGAATGAGAAATCAGCACGAAGGTTTATAAAAAAAATATCACCAAGAAAATCTCAAGCCTCACTTCATATCTATGTTTTAGATAAATTTACTGATGAGTTAGAATCGTTTAATTATTTGGACGCTTGTTCAAAGGGGTTTAGTATTGGATTGATGTCAGAAGCTGGTGTGCCTGCTATTGCAGATCCAGGTGCGTCAATTGTGTATTTGGCGCATAAAAAAAATATCAAAGTTGTTCCTTTAGTTGGACCATCTTCAATAACTATGGCTATGATGAGCTCTGGGTTAAACGGACAAAATTTTGCTTTTAATGGTTATTTACCAATAGATAAAGCTGAGCGGAAAAAAAGCATAAAACAATTAGAAAAATTGTCATCAGATAAAGATCAGTCACAGTTATTTATAGAAACGCCGTATCGAAATGAAAAAATGATGACTGACCTTCTACAAACACTATCTCCTAATACCCAACTATGCGTGGCAGTAGATATTACACTTTCAACAGAGTTTATTAAAACGCAATCAGTACAGGATTGGAAGAAAGAAAAAGTTGAATTACACAAAAGGCCGGCTATCTTTATTATTCATAAAAAATAAAAAATCTCCAATAAATATTGAAGATTTTTTAACTAATTTAAAAAATTAACCAATTAATTTAAAATACTGGTTTTTTGTTCGCTTCAACAAATGAAGTGTCATAACCTGCAAATTTTTTCAAGTAGTGCTCAATATTTGTACCGTAGGCATCACTAAAATTGTTTGTGCCATTACTTCGTAGATATTTTTTTACATTTCCGGCGCCTGCCAGATGTGCGGCAGCTAAAATACCAGATTCTGTAATTTTTATTCCGTTGATCCTTTTACCAACACTTCGCTTAATATCTCTTATTAATATCCACTTATTGACCGAACATAATGCTAAAAAAGCATCTTCTTGTAATTCGGCATCTTTTAAAAAGTCGGTGGTATTGTAAATTTTAAATCTTTTTAAAGTAGATTTCCCAAATTGATATTTCCCTAAATACCCTAAAGTATTAACACTGTAATATTTCCCTTGAGATTCTTTAAATGCAACAGCTTCTTTAAAACCTATGTAAGATTTCCCTATTAAAGGAAAGTTATATGTTTTAAAAGTTTCGATTGTTTCTTGCTCCTGCAACACGGTTGCAACAGCACTTGTATCAGGTAAGTTATACTTTACAACAGTTCTATTCCAGCTAGAAAAACCCGTAGTTAGGTTGTATAATAGCATAACTATTACTGATAGTTTTAGTAGTTTCTTTTTCATTTGATAGTTTTTAAAGCATACATATCATGCTTCAAATTCAGCGTGCAAATATATAACAAATATACGAAATATTACAAATTTTAATTAAAATTTAACTAACTGTTAATCAATGTATTAAAAATACAATAAATGAAATTTTGCCTTGCCCTGAGATGTAAGTTCGAAAGTTGGAGCAGGAATTTTAATAAAATTAATTGTAGAAAATACTGTTTTTAAGAGTTTAGAACTTGTTTTAATTTTAGTCAGATCTAAATCAAGACTTAAATAGTATTGTCTGAATCTATTTTGCTCTGGTAGAGGTGTAGTGTTGGTAAAATTATCATTATTGGCAGAGATCATTCCTTCAGCACCATAACCAAAGGCAATATTTAACCATTTCGGTATTTTACTTTCTTTGTCAAATGACCAAAGATTAGCAGATAACCAATAGGTCTGTCCGTTATAATCTTTTAGGGTTTGTTCTAAAAAATTTTCTCCTAATAAATCTGGTCTCTTATCAGCATAAGACGTAGTGTGGAATGAATATTTTAATAGAATACGCTGTTCATCCCATAGTAATTCTTGTCCAACAAGTAAACCAGTACCCATAGCATTGGCAGCAAGATCACCCGTAGAAAACCCCCATTCTTTTGAAAAACCATCGAAAATTTCAACGGTACTTAAAAACGCAAAACCTAGGGTAGCTCCATAAATTAGTTGATTCTTTTTACTCTCACCGGCCCAATCTAAGACATCCATACCCATTTTACCAATATAATATGAACTTATAATATGACCTGCTTTATCCATTTGCAACCACTCACCATTGTCATTAATAGTATGAAATGATGATTGCTCAAAATCGGCATACCAAAGCTGATTCAATCCAATTAAGGCCACGGAAGCCGTTGCAGCTTCGGTCAAATAAACAGCATTTTTTCGTTTAATATTTAAAGTGTCAGATTTTTGCCAAAATGTAGTTGTGCTTTGTGCAATAACTGAGAAGGAATAGGTAAACAGGCAAATACAAGTACTAATAACCTTCATTTTTGCCAGTAAAATCGCCATAAATTATCTATTAATACCTTGTTTACTTACCCATCGTTGGTATTTAGTAGCATTCTGATTGTGTTGAGAAAGTGTTTTGGCAAATTCATGTGACCCTAAATTAGTTACACTGGCGCACATATAATAATATTCATGATTTTTTGGGTTCAATACAGCATCAATAGAAGTTATATCAGGCATAGCAATTAAAGAAGGCGGCAATCCGGAATTTTTATAAGTATTGTAAGGTGAATCAATTTTTAGATCACCGTTTAAAACTCGTTTCACTTCATAATCTTCACCATGTTTTTGTTTAAGGGCGTAAATAATTGTCGGATCGGCTTGTAAGGCCCAATTATCTTTTAACCTGTTTAAATAAAGACCGGCAACTGTAGGGCGCTCACTTACTTTTGCAGTTTCTTTTTGCACTATGGAAGCTAAAGTAATCACTTCTTTTTTTGATAATTGTAGAGCGTTAGCTTTTTCTTTACGAGAACTATTCCAGAAATTATTATACTCTCTAAGCATCCTATCTCTAAATTTTTCGGCAGAAGTATTCCAATAGAATTCATAAGAATTAGGAACAAAGATCCCTAAAACATTATTTCTATTCAGGTTATTCTTTTGTAGAAAATTACTATCCAAAATTGCAGTTAAAATCTCAATTGAATCGGCGTCAATTTGCTCAGCAATTCTTCCTGACAACTTTTCTAGGGTGTCCTGATTATTAAAAGTAACTTTTATGGTGGCTTGTTTTCCACTTCTAAGTAAGTTTACCAGGTCATTGTTGTTCATCCCCTTTTTAATAAGATATTTTCCTGATTTAATGACATTTGGATAATTTTTTTGCTGAGCCACCCAATCAAAACTATTTTTATTTTTTAAATGTGGTTGTACAATTTCCAAAACTTCATCAAAAGTGGCATTATTAGGTATTAAAACCGCTGCGTTTTCAACAACATTAGCCGAAAATATTTTAGTATAGTATATATACACTATAATCCCTCCAATTAGAAAGATGATACTTAGTATAACTAAAATTATTTTTTTCATTTTAATATTTTTTTTTATTTCTAATTATCCTTATTATTGATCAATTGTAATAGAATTTCGTCTTTAAATTTGCCATTAGAAAAGATCCACTCTTTTTTTGTACCAACTTCTTTAAAATTATATTTTCTGAATAATGCTAAACTTTTCCCATTATCTGAAGTAATATTCGCAAAAAGTTGATGTAAATTAAGTTGGTCAAAACTATAATTTATCAATAATTGCAAGGCTTCAGAAGCGTATCCTTTATTTTGCTCACTTTCAATAACTAAAATGCCAACTCCTGCTCTTTTATGCTGAGGATTAAAGTCAAACAAATCTATAAAACCAATATTCTTTTTGGTTTCATTTTCAACAATGATTAACCGCAATTGTTTGACTTCGTGAATGTCTTGATGCGCATTAGCAATATATTGTTCTAGAATAAATCTAGAAAAAGGAACTTGAGTGCTGCTAACTTCCCAATAAGACTCATCATTTTCTACAGCAAACAAAAAATCAATATCTTCTGGTTCTAAGGCTCTAAAATGAATTTTTTTATTTGAAAGTACTTGCATTTAGTTATTTATTTCTCCTGTAAAAACTAACTTAGCTTTACCTTTTAAAAACACATTTTTATAGATATTATTATCATGATCAAAAGAAACTTCTAAATTCCCACCACGAGTTTCTAATGTAACCAAATTATTTTCTGTTTTGTGAGCTTTATGAGCTGCAATGGCCACGGCAGTTACTCCTGTACCACAACTTAGTGTTTCATCTTCAACTCCACGTTCATAAGTACGAACTTTAAAAGTATTTTTGTCTAATTTTTGTACAAAATTAACATTACTTCCTTCTTCAAAATAGGGACTCCCATATCTAATTTTTCTGCCTGTAATTTTCACATTGACATTTTTTACATCATCGACAAAGGTTATATGGTGTGGCGAGCCTGTATCTAAGAACAAATGATCCTCAAATTTTTCAACTTCGGAGACATCGATCATTTTAAGACTAACGACATTATTATCTATAATTGCTTCATGAACGCCATCGGTAGCTTCAAACGTAGTTTCATTATGTATTACTTCAAGCATTTTAGCAAAGGCTACGGTACATCTTCCACCATTACCACACATGCTTCCTTCATTTCCGTCTGCATTATAATAGACCATAGTAAAATCGTACTTATCTGACGGTTCCAATAGAATTAACCCATCTGCACCTATGCCAAACCTTCTGTTGCATAATTGAGCAATGAATTTGGCATTATTTTTGGGAAATTTAAACTGACGATTGTCAATTAAAATAAAATCGTTGCCGGTACCTTGATATTTGTAGAATTGTATATGCATAATTCTGACAAAGGTAAACATTTTTTCAACTCAATTTATTCGTTAAGGTACAAGGAATAAATGCTGTTAAAGTATAGTTAAAGTCAACTTTTACATATAATAATCTCGTATTTTTGAGTGTTATTTTTCAACGTTAATAGCGACTTAATACATTTAAATAATCATTATTAAATTTAAACTTATGAAAAAAATAGCAAGTTTGGTTGTAGCATCTATTTTAGGAGGTGCACTCGCATTAGGGGGTTTTATGTTATTGGTTGATAATGATCAAAAAGAAGAGCGTACAGATCAACTTTCTCAGCCTAAATTTACTCAAACCAATTATATTCCAACATCAAGTTATGCGGCAGAAGCAACAGATTTTACCAAAGCTGCTGAAGAAACCGTGAATGCTGTGGTACACGTAAAAAACATGGCGGTATCTAGCACAAACCCTTTATTAGAATTTTTCTATGGAGAAGGTGCAGGTGGCGGTGGGAAAGCGACCGTGGGAACAGGGTCTGGTGTGATAGTTTCGCCGGATGGACATATAATTACAAACAATCATGTGATAAAAGGAGCGACAGAACTTGAAATTACATTAAATAATAGGAAGACCTATAAGGCAGAAGTTGTTGGTGTTCATGAAAGTTCAGATATTGCATTGATAAAAATTGAAGCTAATGATTTGCCCTATGTTTCTTTCGCAAATTCTGATAATGTAAAAGTTGGAGAGTGGGTGTTGGCTGTTGGTAATCCATTTAATTTAACATCAACAGTAACGGCTGGTATTGTTAGTGCAAAAGCACGAAATATTCATATTTCTAGAAGTACGAGAATGATAGAATCTTTTATTCAGACTGATGCTGCTGTAAATCCGGGTAATAGTGGTGGAGCCCTGGTAAATGTTAGAGGTGAATTAGTTGGTATCAACACAGCAATAACTTCGCAAACAGGTTCTTATGTTGGTTATTCTTTTGCTGTACCTTCAAACATTGCAAAAAAGGTTATTGAAGATATTATGGAATTTGGTGATGTGCAAACAGCTTATTTAGGTATTGAATATGCCGAGCTAAATGGTGATAATTCTAAGGAACTTGACTTAAACGTATCTGCAGGTGTATTGATTACCTCATTATCTGAAACAGGAGGAGCGAAGAATGCGGGGTTATTAGTGAATGATATTATAACTGGAATAGACAATGTTGAGGTTTCTCAATTTTCAGATCTTCAAGGATATTTAAGTTCTAAAAGACCTGGTGATTTGGTAAATGTTGTAGTTCTAAGAAAAGGAAAAAAGAAACAAATTGAAGTTAAATTAGCCAATCAATTTGGTAAAGAAACTATTGGTAAACTTGATTTCACAAACTATCATATAGGAACTTTGAAAAAACTATCTAAAAAAAACGCTTCAAAATTTAAAATTGATTACGGATTAGAGATTGTTTCTTTAAGAAGTAAAAGATTACATAACGTAGGTATTAAAACGGGAGATATTATTCTTAAAGTTGGTGACGAAAAAGTGTATAGTGTTGAAGAGGTAGAAAAAATTTTAAGAAAGAATAAAGGTAAAGTCATTATTTTTCAAACTTTAAATCAGAGTGGTGTTTCTGAGAATATACAAGCGTTCATTCAAAATTAATTTATTGTAAAAATTATAAGGAAAATCCTTCAATTTTATTGAAGGATTTTTTTATGGAAAAACTTTTACGAAAACGATTGAAATGGTACCTTTGCGCCAAATTTTAGCTCAAATAAATTAAAATAAATAGTTATGAATGAAATCTATGAAAAAGAACTAGCTTTTCAGGCTGATAGAAGAAGGGCCACTGTAGAATTTATCAAAATTATCAGCGATCTATGGTATGATAATGCTATTGAATTAATCCTTTTTAGAAACCAGTTGATCAACAGAAATGTTAGTCAGATACTAAATTTAGTGGAATATGCCAGTAAGTTTGTGCAAAAACCCATTTCTATTTTTGATGCGGTAGAAATTTCAGGAGCGATAAAAGAGTTAGAAATGCCACCGGCAAAACTCGATATTGGTAAACTGGCTTATGAATATCATTTAGACGAAAATGAAAATAACGTTGTAAATTTTGTTAATGACAAATTAAAAGGTGCAGAAAAATCAAATGGTTTTAAACCTAAAAATGTTATACTTTATGGATTTGGTAGAATAGGTAGATTGTTAGCTAGAGAGTTAATGGAAAGAACAGGTAAAGGCAAACAGATGCGTTTACGTGCCATCGTTACCCGAGGGGAAATAAATGAAACCGTATTGGAGAAAAGAGCCTCGTTATTGCGTTATGATTCGGTTCATGGTGATTTTCCAGGAACAGTAAGTGCCGACATCGAGAAAAAGGCATTGATCATTAATGGTACTACAGTTCATATGATATCCGCCAATGCTCCTGAAGAAATTGACTATACAAAATATGGTATTCAAAATGCCCTGGTAATCGATAATACAGGAGCCTTTCGAACTAAGGAGGCCTTGAGCAGACATTTAGAAAGTAAAGGGGCTGATAAGGTATTATTAACGGCTCCAGGTAAAGAAGTACCTAATATAGTATATGGCGTGAACCATCGTGAATTCAATCCTGACGAAGTTGATATTTTTTCAGCAGCGTCATGTACAACCAATGCTATCACCCCTGTTTTAAAGGTAATTGAAGATAGTTTTGGAATAATAAGTGGGCATTTAGAAACAATACATGCTTATACTAATGACCAAAATCTGGTTGATAATATGCATAAAAAATACCGAAGAGGTAGAGCTGCAGCTTTAAATATGGTAATTACTGAAACGGGTGCGGGAAGCGCCGTGTCAAAAGCGCTACCATCATTAGAAGGTAAATTAACTTCAAATGCTATTAGAGTGCCTGTTCCAAATGGTTCATTGGCAGTTTTGAATTTACAATTAGAAAATTCTGCTAGTGTCGAAGCAGTTAATGCTGTTATGAAAAAATATGCCTTAGAAGGAGATTTGGTAGAGCAAATTCAATATTCATTGAGTAATGAATTGGTATCTTCTGATATTGTAGGTGCATTGGCTCCGGCTATATTTGACAGTAATGCTACCATTGCTACTGATGATGGTAAAACAATAGTTATTTATGCTTGGTACGATAATGAATATGGTTATAGCCATCAAGTCATACGTTTGGCAAAATACATTTCTAAAGTAAGAAGATATACTTATTATTAGAAGACTATTTATTTTTTATTTAAAAAGCCAAATGATATTATTTTGTATACCACATTAATTCTTTATTTTTAGCACGGTATATTTAATAATGCACATGTCAGCTATCAAACAAAAAATAATCGATCTTCGAGAGGAACTTCGTGAACATAATTATAATTATTATGTATTGGATAATGCAATTATATCTGATTATGATTTCGATATAAAACTTAAAGAATTACAGAAATTAGAAGAACAGCACCCTGAATTTTTTGATGCAAACTCACCAACACAGAGAGTAGGTGGTGAGATTACCAAAAACTTTGAAACAGTTACCCATAAAAACCGAATGCATTCTTTAGACAATAGTTATTCTAAAGAAGATCTATTGGATTGGGAAAAAAGAATTATAAAGATTTTGGGAATAGAAAATGTTGAGTATACCTGCGAACTTAAATATGATGGTGCTTCTATCAATTTAACTTATGAAAATGGTTCTTTGATTAGAGCAGTTACCCGAGGAGATGGAGTTCAAGGAGATAATGTCACTACTAATATTAAAACAATTAGATCTATTCCTTTACAATTAAAAGAACCTGTTGTAAAAGATTTCGAAATTAGAGGTGAAATTATTCTGCCATTTGATGGATTTAATAAAATGAATGAAGAGCGTGTTGAAGCAGGTGAAGATCCATACAGAAACCCAAGAAATACGGCAAGTGGAAGTTTAAAATTGCAAGATAGTGCCGAGGTAGCCAATCGCCCGTTAGATTGTTTATTATATCATATAGTTGCTCATAGACTGCCTTTTAAAACACACTATGAAGCTTTAGAGAATGCCAGAAAATCTGGATTTAAAGTTCCTAGAACATTGGCAATTGCGACTACAATGGACGATGTCTTTGATTTTATCGATCATTGGAATACAGAACGTCATAAACTGCCATATGAAACAGATGGTGTGGTTATAAAAGTAAATTCATTAGCACATCAAGATGAATTGGGGTATACTGCCAAGGCTCCCCGTTGGGCAATAGCTTATAAATTCAAAGCTGAACAAGTAAGTACTGTTTTAAATAAAATCACCTATCAAGTAGGACGCACAGGAGCTATTACACCTGTGGCAAATTTAGAACCTGTACAATTGGCAGGAACCATAGTGAAGCGCGCTTCATTGCATAATGCCGATCAAATTGAAAAGCTAGACATTAGAGTAAATGATACTGTTTTTGTAGAAAAAGGTGGAGAGATCATCCCTAAAGTTGTCGGCGTAGACCTGACTAAAAGACCTGAAAATTCTGTTCCAACAAAATATATTACTCATTGTCCGGATTGTCATACTGAGTTGGTAAGAAAAGAAGGGGATGCTAAGCATTATTGTCCGAATGAATATGGTTGCCCAACTCAAATTACGGGTAGAATACAGCATTTTATTAGCCGTAAAGCTATGGATATTGACGGTTTAGGTGCTGAAACAGTTGAGTTATTATTTAAAGAGCATCTAATCATGAATTATGCTGATTTATATGAGTTAAAAGAAGCGCAAATTATTCCTCTTGAGCGAATGGCAGAAAAGTCAGCACAGAACATGATTGCAGGAATAGAAGCTTCAAAAAAAATTCCTTTTGAGAAAGTCTTATTCGGTTTAGGAATTAGATTTGTTGGTGAAACGGTTGCAAAAAAATTAGCCAAACATTTTAAAAGCATAGATAATTTAATGAATGCCACTTTTGACGACTTAGTAAAAGTCGATGAAATTGGCGATAGAATAGCACAGAGTATAGTTGATTTTTCCAATGATCTTTATAATATCCAATTAATTGCTAGATTGAGAAGTTACGAAGTACAATTACAATTATCAGCAGAAGCTTTAGAAAATCAGACCGATACTTTACAAGGTAAGATATTTGTAGTTTCCGGTGTATTTGCTAAAATGAGTAGAAATGAACTCAAAAAATCTATTGAAGATAATGGTGGAAAAATTTCAAGTTCTATTTCAAAAAAAACAACCTTTATTATAGCCGGTGAAAACATGGGGCCAAGTAAACGTACTAAGGCAGAAGAGCTTCAAATTCCTATAATTTCTGAAGATGATTATTTGGCAATGCTTTAGGATGGGTTTATTTAAACATATCCAATCCGGGTATATCCGGTAATCCTCCTTTAGCTGCTGCAGCCATTTCGGCTTCATTAATTTCATTTGCTTTTTCCAGCGCATTATTCAAGGCGATAATTAAATAATCTTCTAACGCATCCTTTTCGTTAAGAAGTTCATCAGAAATAGCAACACTACGTATTTCTCTATTTGCTGTAACAGTAACTTTTACTTTTCCGTTACCGGATTCGCCATCAACAAGTACAGTATTCAACCGTGCTTTTGTTTCTTCTATTTTTTGTTGAGCCTCTTTAAGTTTGCCCATCATACCGGATAAATCTCCAAACATAATTTTTAATTATTTAACGTTTTTGTGATTACAAATTTAGTATTTTCGGAACAATATTTAAATCTTATAAAAATGAAAAGAATAATTCTTTTTTTAATAACAGTTTCGCTTATTTTTGCAGCTTCATGTAATAAAGATAAAATGACAGGTGAAGAGATAAAACCACCAATTGCAGATAAAGTTCCAAAGGAACTAGAAAAGCATGGCAACGTTAGAATTGACAATTATTATTGGATGCGATTGACCGATGAGCAGAGAAATGACAAAACACCGGATGAGCATACTCAAAAAGTAAAGGACTATTTAAATGCCGAAAATGACTATTTCGATAAGAAAATGGGTCATACGGTTCAATTTAGGGAAGATTTATTCAAAGAAATGAAATCCCGAATTAAAGAGGATGATGAGTCGGTACCGTATAAAGAAAATGGATATTTTTATATTACCAAGTATGAAATGGGAGGGCAATATCCTATCCATTCACGTAAAAAAGAAACCTTAGAAGCTGAAGAAGAGGTTTTATTCGATGTCAATAAAATGGCAGAAGGTTTTGACTATTATGCTTTAAGAGGTGTAAATGTGAGCCCTAATAACAAATTGGCAGCTTTTGCGACTGATACGGTGAGTAGACGTCAATATACACTTCAATTTAAAGATTTAGAGACGGGTGAAATACTTTCTGATAAAATTGATAATACCGTTGGCAGTGCTACATGGGCAAATGATAATAAAACAATTTTCTATGTTAAAAAAGACCCAATTACCCTAAGAAGTGAGAAGATCTTCAAGCACGTATTAGGTACCGATGCGTCTGAAGATGTTGAGGTTTATCATGAAAAGGATGATACTTATGGTACATTTGTCTATAAGACGAAATCAAAAAAATATATTGTTATTGGTTCTTATAGCACTTTAACCAATGAATATCAGGTTTTAGAAGCTGATAAACCTAATAGTAATTTTCGGATGATCCAAGCGCGAATTCACGGGTTGGAATACGGAATTTCACATTATGATGGTCATTTTTATATTCTAACAAATAAAGATAAGGCCACTAATTTTAAGTTGATGCGAACTCCTGAGGATAAAACCACCGCCGAAAATTGGATTGATGTAATTCCACATAGAGAAAATGTTTTATTGGAAGATATTTCTATTTTTAAAGATTATTTGGTGTTGGAAGAGCGTTCAAATGGATTGAACAAGATTCGTATAAAGCGTTGGGACAATACTGCTGATTATGAGCTGCCATTCGATGAAGAAACTTATTCGGTTGGCGTTTATGGAAATCCTGAATTTGATACAGATATTATCCGTTATGGATATAATTCGTTTACAACGCCTTCTTCGGTTATCGACTTCAATATGAACGATAAGACCAAGGAAATTAAAAAAGAACAAGAAGTCCTAGGGGGAAAATTTGATAAAAATAATTATATAAGCGAAAGAGTTTGGATAAAAGCGAGAGATGGTAAAGAAGTTGCCGTTTCTATAGTACGAAGAAAAGATACAAAATTAAGCAAAGACACACCTTTGCTATTATACGCTTATGGTTCTTATGGTTATACTGTTTCTGACGGATTTAGTACAACAAGATTAAGCCTATTAGATAGAGGATTTGTGTATGGTTTAGCACATATTCGTGGGAGTCAATATTTAGGAAGACAATGGTATGAAGATGGAAAGTTATTACATAAGAAGAATACTTTTACTGATTTTATTGATTGTGGTAAAGGATTGATTGAAAAAGGATATACTTCTGATAAACATTTATATGCCATGGGAGGATCAGCCGGTGGCTTATTAATGGGTGCAATTGTAAACATGAATCCCGAAATATTTAACGGTGTTGTTGCTGCTGTACCATTTGTAGATGTAATGACTACTATGTTGGATGATACGATTCCGCTTACCACTTCTGAGTATGATGAATGGGGAAACCCGAACGAAAAAGAATATTATGACTATATGTTATCTTATTCACCTTATGATAATGTTCAAAAGAAAAATTACCCTAATATGCTGGTAACAACCGGATTGCATGATTCGCAAGTACAATATTATGAACCAGCAAAATGGGTTGCAAAATTAAGAGAATATAAAACAGACAATAACGTTTTACTAATGCATACCAATATGGAAGCCGGTCATGGAGGGGCTTCAGGTAGATTTAATGCGTTAAAAGAGACGGCAATAGATTATACTTTTATGTTAGATTTAGAAGGAATTACTAAGTAAAAATAATTATTAAATAGAGTAACATTGGTTTCAGTTTGCAGTATTAATTTGTATTAAATTTTTGGTTTTTAAAAAAAAACGTAAATTTGCCTGAAATTTTATATAAATAAGATTTATTAATTTATGAAAAAACATAACGGGATAACTAATAATATTTTAGATTTAGTTGGAGATACCCCCCTTATTCGATTGAATAAAATAACAGCCCAGTTAGACGGACAGTTTTTAGTAAAATATGAAGCTTATAATCCCGGTCATTCTATGAAAGACCGAATCGCTATTCATATTGTTGAAGAAGCTGAACGAAGAGGGATTTTAAAGAAAGGAAATACAGTAATAGAAACAACTTCAGGAAATACAGGATTTAGTGTAGCTCTGGTGTGTATCATTAAAGGTTACGATTGTATTTTAGCTGTCAATTCTAAAGCTTCAAATGGCAAAATAAACATGCTCAAGGCAATGGGTGCTAAAGTTTATGTTTGTCCGGCTAATGTTAGTGCAGACGATCCTCGTTCTTATTATGAAGTTGCTAAGAAATTACATGCCGAAACAGCTGGTTCTGTATATATCAATCAATATTTTAACAAGTTAAACGCTGAAGCACATTATTTATCTACTGGTCCCGAAATTTGGGGACAAACCGAAGGTAAAGTTACTCATGTAGTGGTTGCTAGCGGTACCGGAGGAACTATCTCAGGTGTTGGAAAATATTTAAAAGAGAAAAACCCTAACATCAAAATTTTAGGAGTAGATGCTTTTGGTTCAATATTGAAAAAATTTCATGAAACCTCTGAATTAGATTTAAAAGAGATTTATCCTTATCGTATTGAAGGCCTAGGTAAAAATTTAATCCCATCAGCTACAGATTTTAGTGTAATTGATATTTTTGAAAAAGTAAATGATGAGTCTGCTGCACACAGAGCACGTGAATTAGCAATAGCGGAAGGATTATTTACCGGATATACAAGTGGAGCTGTTCTCCAGGCGACAATTCAATATGCTGAAAAAGGTTTCTTTGATAAAGACAGCATGGTAGTAATGATTTTACCCGATCACGGATCGCGTTATATGGAAAAAATATATAGTGATGATTGGATGCGTGAACAAGGATTTTTTGATACTCAAAAACATGCACATGCAGAAGTTGAATTTATAGAATAGAATAATTTATACAATGTTTAAAGAGGCTATTAGAAATAATAGCCTCTTTTTTTATGAACTACTTTTTTGGAAATGTTATAAATAATGGTATATTTAACTCAATAAATCAGGCAAAAACTTATTGAAAAAGAGTTGCTTACTCCCTTGATAAGCATTAAAAAAAGTGATTACTTTGTACCCGTCTAAAATATATGATGATGAAAGACCTATTTGAAAGAATAATTAAAGATAAAGGTCCATTAGGTAAATGGGCTAAACAAGCTGAAGGTTATTATGTATTTCCTAAATTAGAAGGACCTATTTCTAATAGAATGGGCTTTAATGGGAAAAAAGTAATTACCTGGAGTATCAATGATTATTTAGGTTTAGCCAATCACCCTGAAGTAATTAAAGCTGATGGTGAAGCTGCTGCAGAGCACGGTATGGCATATCCAATGGGTGCAAGAATGATGTCGGGTCATACAAAGTTTCATGAGCAATTAGAGCAAGAATGTGCAGATTTTGTAAATAAAGAGTCAGCATATTTAGTAAATTTTGGATATCAAGGTATGGTCTCTGCTATTGATGCTTTGGTAACCAAACATGATGTTATTGTTTATGATATGGATACACATGCTTGTATAATAGACGGTGTTCGTTTACACGCAGGAAAGCGTTTTGTTTATAAGCATAATGATGTTGTAAGTTTAGAGAAGAACTTACAAAGAGCTACTAAAATGGCAACTGAAAATAATGGAGGGATTTTAGTGATTTCTGAAGGTGTTTTTGGTATGCGGGGAGAGCAAGGTAAACTTAAAGAAATAGTAGCGCTTAAAGAAAAATATAATTTCAGGTTCTTAGTTGATGATGCACACGGTTTTGGTACTTTGGGAGAAGGGGGAAGAGGTACAGGCTTTGAACAAGGAGTTCAAGATGGTATTGATGTATATTTTGCCACTTTTGCTAAATCTATGGCGGGTATTGGGGCATTTTTTGCAGCGGATGAAGACATTATTCAATATTTGAAATATAATATGCGTTCTCAAATGTTTGCGAAATCATTACCTATTGCAATGGTTAAAGGTGCATTGAAGCGATTAGATATGTTGCGTACCATGCCTGAATTGAAACAAAAATTATGGAAAAACGTAAATGCCTTACAAAGCGGATTAAGAGCTGCGGGATTTGATTTAGGGACAACACAAACATGTATTACACCTGTTTTCTTAAAAGGTGATATACCAGAAGCAATGGCCATGGTACAAGATTTAAGAGAAAATTATGGTGTATTTTGTTCTATTGTTGTATATCCTGTAATTCCTAAGGGATTGATAATACTACGATTGATTCCTACTGCTACACATACCATGGAAGATGTTAAAGAAACAATTGAAGCTTTTTCTGGTATTAGAAGTAAACTTGAAAAAGGTATTTATAAGCGTATTGCTGCAGCAATGATGTAAGCAGAGAACCAAATTTCATTTTTTTAAATTTGTGTGAATCGCTTATCCCGGACGACTAAAAGGAGTTTAGGGATCTTTTTAATTTAAGTTCTAAATACAAAGGCCAAATTTCAAACAAAAAAATCCAACTTCAAAATAATTGATGTATGGTTTTTTTATGCCTAGTTTTAGCAAGAATTATTAACTTGTGGATATAATGGATATATAGTTACTTGTAACTATATTTCTACATTGGCAACAATTTGCCAGCATAACATTAAAAATTTGAGGAATGGAAAAAATTTGGATAATAACAATAGCTGTTGCAATTTTCTTAATAATAAGTTTTCTTTATAATAAAATTCTTAACAGCTATATCAGAAAAACATTTGGCAAAAAATGGTTAACTGTTTGGGGAAACAAAGTTTATTTCTGGCAAAGTTCAATATTTGTCAGCACGGCTGGTACAGCTTTAATAATGTATCTTTTAAAATGGTCAAATGTTTTGACTTTTTAGAAGTCTAAAAAACTAAAGAGAATAACTTTAAATCGCAACTGATTTTAAAACTGTTGCGGAATCGGAAAAACCGACTGATAAAAAATCGGAATCGGACTTTCGAAATTTGCCGATGTTTATCTCGAATTGACACTTGAATAAATAAATTTATTTATGTATTTGACCCGAGTGAATTGATAAAAAAATAAAAACTGTTGCCAACACAGGCTATAATCCATTGCTTGGTTTGGTCTTTAATTCAAAAGTTTGTGTATTTTTACTCGGCTCGCTTCCTACCCTGCCTGCCAACAGGAAGGTTCGGAAAATTTCTAACACGCTAAGGCGTGGCAGCGGAATTTTACGCGTAACGAAACCATAGCCCAACCATTGTAAATAATTTAGCGCAACCATTTATTAGAAAAATCATCTTCCTTATAAAACTAATTGAATTATGAAAAAAAATTATTTTATTTTGGTTTCCCTATTGTTCCTAATGCTTGGAATCATTTCATGTGATAATAACAATCAACACGAACCTAACTTTATCTCAGCAAAAATAAACGAAGAGAACTGGAATGGAGTTCCTGAATTTAGTATTAATAGTGTAAACGACACACTTACATTATTGGGAGCTGGTAATGAACAGGTTGTTGCTTTCAAAATTAAATTTAAAGGAGAAGGTGTTTATAATTTATCGGGAACTCAAGCGAACTATTATACAACTATTGGTGGAGATGTAATTAGTAGTTTATATACACTAGGTGCAAGCTCTTCTTCCCAAATTACTATAACAGAATACAATTCAGAACAAAATATAGTAAAGGGGAATTTCGAAATATCACTTCTTAAAGAATGGAGTAACCCTGAAAACAACACGAACTCACTAAGTTTTACTCATGGTCAGTTTAAAGGAACTATTACTAAATAAAGGAGAAAACTAAAATATTACAAAAAGAAATAATAGAGATTGCTTATAAAAGTGTATCGATGAATGATCATGTGTAATCGATTGGAAATAAATAGATAACCTAAAAAAAACTAGTTATAACAACGGCTATAATTCAACGTGACGAAAGTGCAACAATTGAAAGTAAAAAAATATGAACAGGTTGATTTCTTTGTGGAAAAGTTCTCGTTGACATCCAGATTGCCATCGGGACCGCAACGAAACCATGCCTAATCCTTACCTATGATTTGGACGCAACATATTAGTAAAAAATACATTTTAAAATAAAAAAGCATGAAGAATATTTTCAAGTGTGGTATGACTTTAATAGCTATTATTTCATTTTTTGGATGTAACAATAATAGTGATGAAATAAATAAAGAGTCAATAATTATTGGAACTTGGCAATTGGTTGAAATTTATCAAAGTTCGGGTGGTCCTGGAAATTGGAATGATGTTGAAAATGGTTATAAATATACATTTTTAAGTAATGGAGATTTTTCTTCAAACAGATTTTCTGAGTGTACAAACGGAACCTACTCGATTGAATTGAATGAATTAATATTGGACTTTGGCTGTGATGGATTTACCACCGGAATTGAAAAACCAGAAGGAATATTTATTGAAAAAATAACTTTTGAATCGGGATATTTATTTATAAATCCAACTTATATATTTTGTGTTGAGGGTTGTAATTATAAATTTAAAAAAATAAGTGCCTAATATGATAATTGTGGGTAACTATGAATATAATTCTTACTTGATTTAGTACTTCCGTTTAGAATTATTACACTTACATTTTCATTCTAGCCATAGCGGTAACCGAAACGTCTTCAAACTGTTTCTCCAAAAATTTATAATAACCTACAATACCTATCATAGCAGCATTGTCAGTAGTATATTCAAATTTAGGGATATAAGTTTTCCAGTTATATTCTTTTTCTGCTGTCATCAATGCATTTCGTATCCCGGTATTGGCAGATACACCACCTGCTATAGCGATATGTTGAATACCCGTTTGTTTTGAAGCTTCTTTAAGTTTTGTCATCAAAATTGCAGTGATAGTATGTTGTATAGAGGCACAAATATCATTGAGATTTTCTTTAATAAAATGTTCATTTTCTCTAACATTCTTTTGAATAAATCGAAGTATACCTGTCTTTAATCCACTAAAACTAAAATCTAATTTATTTTTTGTTTTAGGATGTGTAAATTCATAAGCTTTAGGGTTTCCTAATTGTGCATATTTATCAATAAAAGGTCCTCCAGGATAGGGTAAACCTAATATTTTAGCTGATTTATCAAAAGCTTCTCCAACGGCATCATCTAATGTTTCGCCAATTATTTCCATTGAAAAGTAATCATTTACTTTAACAATTTGAGTATGTCCACCACTTATAGTAAGACATAAAAACGGGAAAGTAGGTTTGCTTTGTTTATCATCATCTATAAAATGAGCCAATATATGCGCTTGCATATGATTTACAGAAATCAACGGAATACCTAATGCCAATGCCATAGATTTAGCAAATGAAGTACCTACTAACAAAGACCCCATTAATCCGGGCCCCTTCGTAAAAGCAATAGTATCTAGTTGTTTTTTATCAATAGCTGCCTTCAAAAGAGCTTGATGTACAACCGGTACAATATTCTGTTGATGCGCCCTAGAAGCAAGTTCAGGTACCACGCCGCCATATTGAGAATGTATTTCTTGATTGGCCACAACATTAGAGAGTACTTTGCCATTCTGTAACACGGCAACACTAGTATCATCACAAGACGATTCAATAGCTAAAATGTATGTTGAGTTTTTATTTGACATTTAATTAGTTAGGCATAAAATTTGTATACCTAAATTATGTAATTTTAAGCTTGCAAATTTAAAACAATTAAAACTATCAAACGAGTAAAAAAAATAATCCTGAAAACATTGGTAATTCTTTTGCTTTTATCAGTATTATTGATTGCTCTTTTTTCACTTCCGGTAGTGCAAACAAGTCTTGCCAAAATTATAACTAATAAAGTCAATAAAAAATACAATACGAATATAGTCGTAAAAAAAGTAGACCTTTCTTTTTTAGGTAATATCAAGTTAAAGAAAATTCAAATAAACGATCATCATAATGACTCATTGATTTATATCGATAGGTTAACCACTTCAGTATTTGACTATAAAACATTATTAGATAATAAATTTGAGTTTGGTGCAATGGAGCTGGAAGGAGTCTATTTTTATATGAAAACATATAAAGATGAAAAGGACGATAATCTTACCGTTTTTGTAGATAAGCTTGACAGTAATAGTTCGCCAAGTAGCGGCACTCCTTTTTTACTAACTACTTCTAAAATAAATCTTAAAAACGTCAATTATTATTTATATGATAAAAATAAACAAGAAAATACCATAGCTTTTTATGAAAATATAAATGGAGATATTGAAGATTTTAAAATTAAAGGGCCAAATGTTTATGCTAATATTAGAGCGCTATCCTTAATTGAAGATCACGGTATTGCTATAACCAATTTGTCAACAGATTTTACATATACTAAAAGTAAAATGACATTTATTGATACAAAGTTGGAAACCGAAAATTCTTCAATTGATGCTCAAATTACTTTTGATTATAAAAGAGAGGACTTAAGAGATTTTAATAATAAAGTGAATATTGAAGCTGACTTTACCAAGGCAAATGTGTCTTTGATAGACTTGCATAAATTTTATGACGAGCTAGGAGAAAATGATAAGGTAAATTTTACAACCAAGGTAAAAGGTACTTTAAACAGTTTTACTCTGAATGATCTAAAGTTAGTTTCTAACAGAAATTCAACTATTAACGGAACGTTTTATTTTAAAAATGCTGTAAACACAGAAAATGGTTTTTCTTTAAATGCGCATATTTATAACCTTTCTTCAAATTATCAGAATTTAAAGCAACTCTTACCAAACATTTTAGGTAAAACATTACCTAGCACATTTGAGAAATTAGGAAGGTTTAATATTAACGGGCAATCGTTTATAACCAATGAACTGGTTGATGCAAAATTAACAGTAATAAGTGATATTGGTAAAACCGTATCCAGTTTAAAACTAACCAATATTGACGACATAGATAATGCCAAATACACGGGTAACGTTGAATTTATTGATTTAGAATTTGGTAAAATAGTCAATGATAGTTTGATTGGCAAAATGTCATTAATAGCCGATGTTGATGGTTCGGGCTTTACTTTAGAAAATGTAAATACATCTATAAAAGGAAATATTTCAAAACATCAATACAAAGGATATACCTATAACGACATAGATATTAACGGTTTATTTAAAAATCAACTTTTTGATGGTAGTTTAATTGCCAGAGATAAAAATTTAATAATGAATTTTAAAGGATTGGCAGATCTTTCATCTGACGTTTATAAATTTGATTTTGTTGCAGATGTTGGCTTTTCTAATTTTAATAAACTAAACCTTTTTAAAAGAGATGAAATTGCTATTTTAAAAGGTAAAATAGATATTAAAGTGAAGGGAAATACACTTGATAATTTAGCTGGAGAAATTGATTTTTCTAACGCTTCATATACTAATCAAAATGATAATTATTATTTTAAAGATTTTAAAGTAACTTCTGTATTTCAAGATAGCACAAGAACTATCACGATCAATTCAACAGATATTGTTGATGGAAGAGTTAAAGGTAGTTTTAAGTTTAACGAGTTAGGTAAACTTGCAATTAATTCATTAGGTAGTATCTATACCAATTATAACCCTACATCTGTTACAGATGGCCAATTTCTTGACTTTAATTTTAAAATTTATAATAAAATTGTAGATGTTTTTTTTCCGGAGGTAAAGCTAGGTTCAAACACATCTATAAAGGGAAAAATTAATTCTGATAAACAAAAATTTGAACTCACAGTTAAATCCCCTAAAGTTGAGGCATATCAGAATATAGTAGAAAATATTAGATTACAGATTGATAATAAAAACCCTTTATATAACACCTTGTTGAGTGTTGATAAGGTGAACACAAAGCATTATAATATAGCCGATTTGAATTTGGTTAATGTAACTTTAAATGACACCTTATTTTTTAGAACAGACTTTGTGGGTGGTAAAAGTTTAAAAGAAAAGTTTGACCTGAGTTTTTATCATACCATTAATGAGAATAATATGTCTGTTATAGGTTTAAAAAAATCAAATATTAATTTTAAAGATAATATCTGGCTTATTAATCCTAATAATAATAAACAAAACAAAGTAGTTTTTGACAAGGCGCTACATACTTTTGCTTTTGATAAGGTTAAAGTTTTTTCAGAAGACCAGGCTATTGATTTTGCAGGAGTTATTAGCGGAAAAAATAATAAGGATATAACATTAAATTTAAAAGATGTTAAACTGGAAGGTATCACACCTCTGATAGATAAATTTACTGTAAAAGGACTGGTAAACGGTAGTATTAATTATAAGCAAAATAATGGAGAAGTATTTCCTCTGGCCAATTTGACGATTAATAATTTTTATGCTAATGATTTTGAACAGGGCGATTTGAAAATAACTGCAAAAGGGTTTAATTCTATAAACCAATATGCGATAGAGGCAAGCCTGGAAAATAAAAACAGACATGGATTTTTAGTTAATGGAGAGCTTGATTTTTCAAATAATAAAACAACTATTCTCGCAAATTATGCTTTTGACAAGTTTAATCTTAACATATTAAACCCACTTGGGGAAGATGTGATCAACAACATTAGGGGAAAAATTTCTGGTGATGGAATTATATCAGGCTTATTGGAGAATCCAGATATCAATGGTCATTTATATTTAGAAAATACAGGTTTTTCAATTCCGTATTTAAACGTTAATTATGATTTAATTGGAAAGCCCAAGGTTCTTCTAAGTAATCAAACATTTAATTTTTCGCCTACAACTACTTTGTTGGACGTTGTGCATGATACTGAAGCAACGCTATATGGAAGTATTACCCATAATAAATTTGAAAAATGGTGGTTAGATCTAACCGTTGATACTGATAATTTACTCGTTTTAAATACCGAAGAGCAAGAAGATATGGAGTATTACGGTACTGCATATATGGATGGAAACGCCACGATAAAGGGGCGGACAGATGAGTTGGTAATTGAAGTTGAAGGTAAAACCAAAAAAGGGACAGAATTTATAATTCCACTTAATGATGTCTCAACCATTGGAGACTCTAGGCTAATTAACTTTATTACTCAAACAGAGAAAGGCATTGATAATAATCAACAACAAGATATTATTTTCGATATAGTGAAAGGATTAACCTTGAATTTTGGCTTAGAAGTTACAGACGAGGCAATTGTAGAAGTTGTAGTTGATAAAAATACGGGAAGTATATTAAGAGGAACGGGTAATGGTTATATGGCCATTGAAATAAATACCAATGGTAAATTTGAAATTAACGGCACTTATATTGTTTCTGATGGCATCTATGAATTTAGAAATATAGTTAATAAAGATTTTAAAGTTCAGCCAAATGGTAAAGTAATTTGGAATGGTAACCCCTTTGATGCATATCTTGATATTGAAGCTATATATAGTACAAAAGCTAATCCGTCAGTCTTATTAGAAAATGTAAATAATAATAGAAAGATCGATGTTGATTTAATTGCAAAAATTACAGGTCAATTATTAAATTCTGAAATAGATTTTGATGTAAAATTACCGGATCAAAGTTCTGTAATAAATTCTGAATTAGAGTTTAAATTGAAGGATGAATATACTAAAATGACACAATTCTTCTCAATTTTAGCGGCAGGTTCATTTGTAAATGTAGACGAAGGTATATTGGGCATAAATAGTAATGCTGCAATAAACAGTACTATTTCTGAAAAAATTGCCAGTGTGCTTTCAGGAATTATTAAAAGTAAAGGAGATAAATTTGAGTTAGGATTAACTTATGATATTGCAAGTAGAGACGATGTTAGATCGTTTAATTTAAACGATCAATTAGGTATTTCAGTTTCCACCAAAATTGGAGAAAGACTTATAATAAATGGAAAATTTGGTGTGCCAGTCGGCGCGAATACACACTCTAATATTATTGGTGAAGTAGAAGTAGCACTTCCTTTAAACAAAGAAGGGACTTTAAATGCGAAAGCCTATAGTAGGCAAAATGATATTGAATACGATGTGACAGATGTAGAAGGCTATACACAGGGTATAGGACTGTCTTGGAGTGTAGATTTTGACAACGCTAAAGAGTTGAAAGAAAAAATATTTAAAAGAAAGAAGAAAAACCCCAAACTAATAAAAAAGAAAGATAGTTTAGAGCAAAAAAGAAAGCTGGTAAATTTTATTACTAAAAAAAATGATTCTATAAAAAAATAGGGTTGATACTTTTTTTTAAAATAATAACTATAGCAATTTTAACTACTTGGTTATAAATATACTACTTCATTTTTTATAGGTTTACTGTAATTGAAAAACGGATTATATTTTTACTATAACGATTTCGTTACAATTTGATTTTTATCATAAAAAAGATAATAATTATAACTAATTTTGATCGATTATTTAATAAGATGAAAAAATTCATTAATAAAATAGCAGTAATGACTTCTGGAGGCGATGCACCGGGGATGAATGCAGCATTGCGTGCTGTAATAAGAGCGGCATCGTACTATAAAATTGAATGTGTTGGTGTTTATAGAGGATATCAAGGGTTGATTGAAGGTGATTTTGTTAAGATGGATGCAAGAAGTGTTCATCATATCATTCAAAAAGGCGGTACTATCCTAAAATCTGCCCGTTCTGATGAATTTAGAACTACAGAAGGAAGACAAAAAGCACACGACCAATTAATTGATAATAATATTGATGCTATGGTTCTTATTGGTGGTGATGGTACTTTTACTGGAGGTATGATTTTTCAAAAAGAATTTGATTTTCCTGTAGTGGGAATACCTGGTACTATCGATAATGATATTTTTGGAACAGACTTTACTATAGGTTATGACACTGCCCTAAATACTGCAGTAGAAGTAATTGATAAAATTAGAGATACAGCAAGTTCACATAATCGATTATTTTTTGTTGAAGTTATGGGAAGAGATGCTGGGTTTATTGCGTTAAATTCTGGTTTGGGTGCAGGAGCTGAAGAGATTTTAATACCTGAAGAAGATCTTGGATTGGATAGACTGTTAAACTCTTTAGAACATAGTCGTCGGTCAGGAAAGACGTCAAGTATTGTAATTGTTGCAGAGGGTGACAAATCAGGTAAAAATGTTTATGAACTGGCGTCCTATGTTGAAGAAAATCTTCCTCAGTATGAAGTACGAGTTTCTGTTTTAGGACACATGCAACGTGGTGGTTCGCCAAGTTGTTTTGATAGGGTTTTAGCTAGTAGAATGGGTGTAAAGGCAGTAGAATTGTTGCTAGACGGGCAATCAAACCTAATGGTTGGAATAGATAATAATAAAATGGTTACAATTAAATTAGAAAAGGCAATTAAAGAACACCACGCTATAAATAAGGAAATATTGAGAATATCAGAAATATTGACTACATAAAAAATTAAATAATAAAAGATGATTAAAATTGGGATTAACGGATTCGGAAGAATAGGAAGGTTAGCATTTAGAATTGCTACACAAAGAGAAAATGTACAGGTTGTTGGAATAAATGATTTATTAGATGTTGATTATTTAGCATATATGTTAAAGTATGATTCAGTTCACGGTCAATTTGATGGTGATGTTGAAGTGAAGAATGGTAAACTAATTGTAAATGGTAACGAAGTTAGAGTTACTGCAGAAAGAGATCCAGAAAATTTAAAATGGGATGAAATAGGTGCTGACTACGTTATTGAAGCAACAGGTATTTTTAAATCAAAAGAGCAAGCTGGAAAACATATAACTGCCGGAGCAAAGAAAGTTATTATTTCAGCACCATCTGAAGATGCGCCAATGTTTGTAATGGGTGTTAATCATAAAGATTTGAAAGCAACAGACACTGTTTTTTCTAATGCTTCTTGTACAACCAATTGTTTAGCTCCTCTTGCTAAAGTTTTACATGATAATTTTGAAATTACTGATGGTTTGATGACTACCATTCATGCAACTACGGCAACTCAAAAAACGGTTGATGGTCCTTCTATGAAAGATTGGAGAGGTGGTAGAGCTGCCATACATAACATTATTCCGTCTTCAACAGGTGCAGCAAAAGCAGTAGGAAAAGTTATTCCATCATTAAATGGAAAATTAACAGGGATGTCATTTAGAGTTCCAACTATGGATGTTTCAGTTGTTGACTTAACTGTTAATATTAAGAAAGGCGCTTCTTATGATGAAGTTTGTAAAGTAATGAAGGAAGCTTCAGAAGGTGAATTAAAAGGAATATTAGGATATACTGAAGATCTTGTAGTTTCTCAAGATTTTGTAGGTGAAACCAGAACTTCTGTTTTTGATGCTAAAGCTGGGATTGCTTTAACTGATAATTTTATTAAAGTGGTATCGTGGTATGATAATGAGTATGGTTATTCATCAAAGATCGTTGATCTATTAGAATATTCAGTTTCTTTATAATAACGTATAATAGAATAATTTTTAAAGAGCCTGTCTATAAAGTAATATAGATAGGCTCTTTTTTTTTGAATACCATTTTTATCCTATATGCTCAACTAGAAATATAAATTAAATGCTCATTTTTTTTAAAAAATAATTAACTTTATAATTAATAGTAATTGATATGGCTAATACTAAAAAAATAAAAGGAATTATTGCAATATTAACTGGTGGTGGAGATGTGCCAGGTCTGAATCCAGCAATCAGAGCAATAACTATCAGAGCAAATCGAGAAGGATTTAGAGTAATTGGGTTACGACGTGGCTGGGCTGGGATATCAGAATTAATACGAGATAAAAAAGCGGATAATAGTAATAATTTTCTAGTCTTAACTAATAATATAGTGAATAAGGCAGGTCGAACAGGGGGTACATTTTTACATTCTTCAAGAACTCGACCAAGTCATATGCCAAAAGAAGTAGTTCCTGATCATTTAAAATCAACATATAATGATGAATTTAATGATCTTACGCCAGAGATATTGAAAAATTTAGAATGGTTAGGGGTTGATTATTTGATTCCAATTGGAGGTGATGATACCTTAAGTTATGGAGTAAGATTGTACAAAGAAGGTGTTAAAGTTGTTGCCATACCTAAAACAATGGATAATGATGTTCCCGGAACGGACTATTGTATTGGGTTTAGCACTTGTGTTACAAGAACCATATCAATGACTAATAACTTAAGAACATCTGCAGGTTCACATGAAAGAATATTAGTTATGGAAGTGTTTGGCAGGTATGCCGGTTTTACGGCTATGTTACCAACCATGGCAGGCGCTGCAAATAGATGTGTTATTCCAGAACATAAATTTAATATTGAACACCTTACTGAATTATTGACTGAAGATAGACGAAATAATCCAAGTAAATATTCTGTTGTGCTTGTTTCAGAAGGTGCTATGTTCAAAGGAGGCGAAATGGTATTTCAAAATGCAGAAAAAGACATGTTTGGGCATGCCAAGTTAGGAGGCATAGGCGATTTGATTTCTTCTGAGATCAAAAGTCATTCGGCAAAATTTAACAACGGAAAAACAATTAATGTCATTAACCAAAAACTTGGATATTTGGTTAGAGGAGGTAGCCCTGATGCGGTTGATTCTATTGTACCTATGGCATATGGTAATTTAGCACTCGACCTAATTCTTGGCGGATTTTATGGTAGATTGGTTGTGCTTAAAAATGGTAGATATGATGATGTTCCTTTAGAAGTAGTTACAAGTACTAAAAAGATAGTTAATGTTGAAAAATATTATAATATTAAACGTCTTCGCCCTCATTATCATAGATTCGAAATGAAACCTCTTTTCTTAATGGCAGCTGATAGTTAGTAGCGCATGATTTTGATAACTAAGTAAGCAAAAGGAATTCCTCGAGGCTCTTATTTGGAAATTTTGATGGAATATAAATTTACTATATTTAAATCCTGTGAAAACGGGATTTTTTATGTTTAAAAATTAAATTTTATTTGGATACTCATATTTTATTTTCTTTTATCGGCGCTACAACTCTTTTAGCCATTTTTCCCGGTCCTGATAATATCTATGTATTAATTCAAAGTATTACAAATGGTGTAAAATATGGAATTGCTACTGTTTTAGGTTTAATTTCGGGTTGTTTAATACATACTTCATTGGTGGCTTTTGGAGTTTCAGCAATTATAAAAGAAAATCAAACTATCCTATTTTCTTTGAAGATTTTTGGAGCGAGCTATTTACTTTATCTGGCTTACAAGGTTTTTAAAAGTAGTAGTAAAATCTCTTTATCATCGCAAGGTGCCATAAAAAAGAATACATTTCAATTGTATAAACAAGGCTTTATTATGAATGTTTTAAATCCTAAAGTCTCCATATTCTTTTTAGCATTTTTTCCTAGCTTTCTATTTAGTCAATCTATGAGTACTGTTTATCAATTTTTTATATTAGGATTTATATTCATGGCAGTTTCCCTAGTTGTTTTTTCTCTTTTTGCAATTTTGGCTGGTTTTATATCTAACTTTTTGAAACAAAATTCTAACATGGGGAGCATGCTAAAATGGTTACAAATAATCGTATTTATTGGAATAGCTATTTTTATTTTATTTTCAGAATGATTAAAATATTCAAATCGTATATTTGAAACTTTATGGATACAATAAAGATCATAGAATGCCCTCGTGATGCAATGCAAGGAATAAAACAGTTTATTCCAACTGAAATAAAGGTTGACTATATCAATTCACTATTACAAGTAGGGTTTGACACGATTGATTTTGGAAGTTTTGTCTCCCCAAAAGCGATTCCTCAAATGCGCGATACTGCTGAGGTGCTAGCCAAATTAAATTTACAAACGACCCATAGTAAATTACTAGCTATTGTTGCTAATATTCGTGGCGCAAATGACGCATCACAATTTGAAGAAATTGACTATTTAGGATACCCTTTTTCTATCTCTGAGAATTTTCAAATGCGTAATACGAGTAAAACCATTGCACAATCAATTGAAATTCTAGATGAGATTTTAAATATTGCTTCAAAAACAAATAAAGAAGTAGTGGCTTATTTATCTATGGGTTTTGGTAATCCGTATGGTGATCCATGGAACGTTAATATTGTTGCTGATTGGACAGAGAGATTGGCAGATATGGGCGTTAAAATATTATCACTTTCAGATACTGTTGGTAGTTCTACGCCCGAGATTATAACACATTTGTTTTCTAGTTTAATACCTAAGTATCCTGCTGTAGAGTTTGGAGCACATTTGCATACCACACCTACTGCATGGCATGAAAAAGTGCACGCGGCTTACTCAGCCGGCTGTTTTCGTTTTGACGGCGCAATCAAAGGATATGGGGGCTGCCCAATGGCAAAAGACGAACTTACAGGAAATATGCCAACCGAAAAATTGTTAAAATATTTTGATGAACAAAAGGTCGATTTACAGTTAGATCAAGAAAGTTTTGAAAGCGCGTATAAACAAGCAGCTAATGTGTTTTAATGAGCAGGTAACTAATTGTATACATACAAATGATAAGATGATTGAAGATGTTTGGAAGACACTCATCCACTGTTTATAATTGTTAAAATAACCTCTATAATTTCCCTATATATATTTATTTGAAAATATGATAAAAATCATTTTTTTAATATTGTTTTCATTGTTACATTTGTCACATAAAATCTTATTTATAATAAGTCTAAATAAAAACAATGAAACAAATTATCTTATTAGCTAGTGCTCTAGCTTTTTTTTCGGGGTATTCACAAACACTAAAAGATACCACAAATACAAGTGTCCAAACCAATGCGGCACAGAATATTCTAACCAATAATATTAAGAAAGGAGTAATGGTAGGAGGTTATGGCGAAATTACATATAATCAACCTGAAGGTAAAAATGGCGAACTAGATGTACAGCGTTTAGTGTTGCTGTTTGGTTATAAATTTGACAATAGAACACAATTTATAACTGAAGTTGAATTCGAACATGTACAAGAAGTTTTTGTAGAACAAGCATTTTTAAATTATCGTTTAAATGGCAATATAAACCTTCGAGGAGGTTTGATGCTTGTGCCAATGGGCATTATAAATGAATATCATGAGCCTACTACTTTTAATGGTGTTGAAAGACCAAGTATTGATGGCGCTATCGTACCAACTACCTGGAGAGAAATTGGTGTTGGAGTCTCAGGTAAAATAGATAATGCTTCTTTACGCTATCAAGCGTATATATTTAACGGATTCAAATCAGCTGAAGCTGATGGTGAAGGAGGGGTTAATGGATTTTTAGGTGGCAGCAAAGGACTGCGTGGAGGAAGACAAAAAGGAATCCAGTCGACAGTTAATAGCCCAACATTTTCTGCGAAGTTAGACCACTATGGTATTCCTGGTTTACGTCTGGGATTATCAGGGTATTTCGGACGTACACAAGCAACAGATAATGTTGATAATATTGAGGGTG